>SAMEA3663097__coassemble_1279_pt1 | contig 8497 bp, 9 predicted proteins | sample SAMEA3663097__metabat2_low_PE_001 | metagenome-assembled genome bin SAMEA3663097 (sample SAMEA3663097) | pig gut metagenome | biome: pig gut; feature: pig-associated habitat; material: faeces | place: France | collected 2012 | reverse complement strand
CCAGTCCTTCCCTTCGGGCGGCAGGGTGAACTCCCTGCGACGGTGAAGGGCGAACTGCAGAAGTTCGAAGAATTTGGAGGATATCGTCATATTTTACGGACGAGTTGGGAGACAAGAAATACCTCAAATGTGCATATTGAGCACCGATTCCACTATCGGTGCCATATCATAATAGCGGTACTGGGCCAACCTTCCACCAAAGATGACACCTTCTTCTGCCTCTGCCAACTTACGGTAAGCCTCGGCAAGTGCATTGTTGCGAGCGTCATTCACCGGATAATAGGGTTCCATACCGGGTTTGTATTCTACAGAATATTCCTCAGAAATTACCGTCTGAGGATTCTCTTCCACCGCTGGCCCAAATGCCTCGAAATGCTTGTGCTCGATGATTCTTGTATAGGGAACTTCGTGCGATGTATAGTTTATCACAGCATTCCCCTGGAAATTCGCCACAGGCTCCACACGTGTCCGGAAAGTCACCGTCCGCCAGTCGAGTCTGCCAAGGCGGTAATCGAAATACTCATCCAACGGACCGGTATACACCAATTTGTGGGCATATTGCCGCCAATCGTGGTATTCCGACCTGAAGAAGTCCACCCCCGTTCTGCACTCCACCCCTTCCAGCAATCCATCTATCAGCTTGTTATAACCCCCAACGGGGATTCCCTGGTACAAATCGTTGAAATAGTTATTGTCATAAACAAACCGTAGAGGGAGACGGCGAATGATGAATGCGGGGAGTTCCGTACATGGACGTCCCCACTGCTTTTCGGTATAGTCCTTGATTAAGATCCGGTAGATGTCTTCACCGACCAACGATATGGCCTGTTCCTCAAGATTCTGCGGCTCACGTCCGAGTTTTTCGAAGGCTTTTCTTGATGCCGCAATGCGTTCGCGGGCTTCAGCAGGGGTCGTCACCCCCCACATCTGGCTGAAGGTGTTCATATTGAAGGGCAGGTTGAACATCTTCCCACGATAGTTTGCCACCGGACAGTTGGTGTAACGATTGAATTCCACAAAACGATTGACAAAGTCCCACACTTCTCTGTTGGAGGTATGGAAGATATGGGCACCGTATATATGCACATTGATTCCGGCAACGGATTCACAATACACATTGCCTCCAAGATGGTTTCGACGTTCTATCACCAGGCAGCGTTTGCCCTGCTGCCGGGCACGATAGGCAAAGACAGCCCCGAACAATCCGGAACCTACTATCAGATAATCGTATTTTTCCATAAAAAATGCAAATAAAACATTACGGGGATGTTCTATAAATTAGTTTATTATTCAATTAGGAAGTATTCTTATGCTTGGCCACTTTTCAAGCTCTCACTTGTATCTTTCTATCCTTTAAACACTTACATAGCCCGCTATGCGCGTGTTCGCAGGACAGAAATCTACTGCGCGATAGCTCGAAAACTGTCTCAAGCTAATTTATAGAACATCCCCACGATGGTGATGCTGTGTTCTCTGTCAACTCGCGATAATAGGCAACAAAACGTTGCACTTTGCTCTTCCACGTCAGATGCTGTGATACCCATCGACGGGCGTTTTCACCTATTTCCGGCAACTGATCCCTGTTTGCAAATGCCCATCTCAATTGTTTTGCGAAATGCTCTACCGTTTCTTCGTAGTTTCTCCCGATGCTCACCTTGAGAACGATGTCGTCATCGAAGATGTCCTGTCCTCCGGCGTCCAGACAGATTGTTGGGCACGCCAAGGCACAACCTTCCAATACACTCATGGACCCGGAATCGCGGAAGGCAGGATAGACCTGAAGGTGACAGGTGGACTCAAGTTGCAGCAGTTCACTTCGTGGCATAAAGGGGACAAGACTTATCTGTTCCGTCAGTCCCGTCTCTTCTGCCCATGCCAACACCTTGCGCTGTTCCTCCTCGAAACGGATACCTACAAGGTTTATCTGAATCTGTTTACGTACCTCAGCATCAAATGCCCGGTCGGCAGCGCGGAGAAAGAGGTGCAACCCTTTCCAGTCAAGGGCCTTACCGGCATAGACAATGGAGAACCTTCCGTTTTCCCCCGGCCTTTTATTCAGTGTGAAATCTTTTTCGTCATACCCGATAGCTGCCATCTCCTCCACCCTACAGGTAGCAGAAGCATAGGTTTTCAATGCCTGGAGATTCTCGTGCGAAGAACAAAGTATCAGTTTCCGGTTCTTTCTCCTGCGCGTCATCCATCCGAAAAGCGGAAGGTCCCAACCTCGCCTCCTGAAGCGTTCTTTCCTCAGAGTGTGGGCTTCAAGGTCTCTCCAAAGGACAGGGGAAATCATCTCAGCACCTCCGATGGGTCCCATCACAAAGGGAACATCTTCGAGCCAGAATCCAGGCGAAGGTGTACGGTATTGGTTAAAAGTCAGATGATGCACCACGTCAAAGCGGATTTCCTTATGTAGCCGATGCACAAAACGTCTTGAAAGGATTTGCCATACGAGGTAATTTATCTGCTCTCCCCACCGGCTTTTCACTTCATTGGGATAGGTCATCCACTTCGGAACATCGTAAAAAAAGAATCGCAGATTCCGCATTCCGAGCTCACGCAATGCATTTTCTATTTTTTCCCTACAACGGCTTCGCGTCAGGACATAGATTTCCATCTGTGGGAACTCTGCCGCCATCGTTGTCGGCACCATCCATCCCACTCCGTATTCGCTACCCGCATTGGGTTCGCTTGCGTAGGCAATCAGTAGAATTTTCATAGATTTTATCGGAAAACAGATTTTCTTCCTGAAACATTGCCAAGAACCACTTGGGAACAACGAACCAGATAATATAAAGTCCTGTACAGACCCAATTTCAACATGCGGAAAGGCAGATAATATTTCAAAGGAGCGTTTCGGATATAAATCAATTCAATGGATTTACGCACGTTTTCCATCTGCACATACTGCAAATAAGTCCTCATATCTACACCTTTTGCCGCCATTTCCACTACCGAAAGTACCAAGGAAGCAGCAAAACATGGCAACAAGTCTATTTGCTGTTCTTGCAATACTCTCTGTCGGACACGCTCACGCTCAACAGCCATGGCCAACTTGTTCCGTGCCACTCTTTGTGGATTACCAATACTTCCGAAAAGCAATCCATCTGCATTCACACGGTAATTGTATCCCTCCACGTCAATAGCCACAAGGCTTTCTATCTGCGTAAAATATTCTGAAACAAAGAGCATGTCCTCTGCCAATTTGACTTGACTTGGAAATTTCACGTTTCTGCCCTCAAGCACGTCCTTTCGGAAAATATAGTGCCACACCGTCCCCTGCATAAACAAATCTCGTTCTGAAATCGGCAATCTGGCATACAAACGATCGAGATTATGCTGAGAATAGCCAATAAAGCTTTGCACATAGCAATCAAAGATTTCATCTCTATAAGCGACTCCTTCCCCTTCTCCCTCTGTCAATGACAACGGACGATGGGAAGTCTTTCGTCCATCGGGATAGCACAGATTATATCCAAAAGCAATAGCCTCGTATGGCGAATCCAGCAGATGTGATATCTTCCGCAAAATGTCGGGAGCAACGGTATCATCGGGGTCCACAAACCATACCCATCTTCCATGAGCTTCTGAAAGACCACGATTTCGCGCACCTGACAGACCGCTGTTCTTCTGCCTGAGCAAGCGGAGATTCTTACAGCCAGACTGCATGACAAGATCTGCTGTGTCATCGCTACTGCCATCATCTACGACAATGATTTCATAGTCATCAATCGAAGATAACGCAAAAGCTTCGGCAAGCGAATCCAAGCAAAGTCTCACAAAACGTCCCACATTGTAACAGGGCAAGATTACACTTAACTTCATACCTGATTGATTTCATTATAGGGTTGTTCTATAAATTAGTTTGAGACAGTTTTCGAGCTATCGCGCAGTAGATTTCTGTCCTGCGAACACGCGCATAGCGGGCTATGTAAGTGTTTAAAGGAGAGAAAGATACAAGTGAGAGCTTGAAAAGCGACGGAGCAGCGAGTGGAGAGGCTGAGTTTACTCAGACTATCCCGAAATATCGTGCAAACGAGAGCAGAGTCAAGCTTGCTTGGCTATGCCGAGTGCAGCCGATATTCAACGAAAGTTAATCGCGACAGAGCAAGGCGAAGCCAAGTGGCCAAGCATAAGAACACTTCCTAATTGAATAATAAACTAATTTATAGAACACCCCTATAAATTCTTTCCCAACAGCGGCTGATTTCTTCCGTCGAGAAATGCTGTACGGCAAAGCGGCGGGAGAACCCGGCCATCTGCTTCCGCAGGTCCTCGTCCGCCATAAGACGCTCCAACTGTTCTGCCAGAGCATCGGCATCACCGAAGGGAAATGTCAAGGCATTGCGCCCTTCTTCCAGCACATCGGGCAGACCGCCTACGGGGGTTGTCACCAATACCATGCCATGCATCCAGGCCTCAAGTACCACCATCGGGAAACCTTCTTCGTAAGAACACATGCAATATATCGATGTCTCCCTGAAGAGCGCCTCCTTCTCCATACCCGTCACATAACCTTTGAAGTCCACTCTTTCCTTGAGTCCCATCTCCTCTGCCATCCTCCGGAAGCGCTCCACCTCACCGTTTCCAAGGATTTCGACCTTCCACTGCGGGTATTTCGCCTCCAGTTTTTTCCAGGCTTTCAGCAGGATGTCGGGAGCCTTGTTGTCGTTCAGATATGCCGCCATCATAATGATGGGACGCTTCTCTTCGGGCTTCACCTCGGGCACCTTCTCAACAGCGTTATAGACCACCGTCACCGGTGTGGTGATGTCTGCATAGTTTTCTTCGAACATCCGCTTCCATTTCGGTGCCAGCAACACAATGCGGTGGGCACGGCGGAGACACCATTTGAACAGGCGGTTGTGCGTATGGTCTGCCAGCTGGTTACCCATGTGCACATGCATGATGATACGTTTTCGCCCCGCCCATGCCATAAGCAGTATGGGGAGTTGGATAAGGAGTCCGTTACGGTCGGGAACGGTATGAAAGTGCACAATGCCATATCGCCAGATGATGCACAGGGCCGTCACATTGGCCTTTAAGGCATACCACAGCTTCCACAGATAGTTGCGCTGGATCTGAGTCCCCAGCCAACGGCAACCATCTTGCCTCCACACGGGCATATGGCTCATGGTACGAATCACTTCGGACACTCCGCCCGCACTCTCACGAGCAGAACCTACAACAAGGACGCGCTTCATATCAGATGGAAACTTAAGATTTTGGTAATTCTTCAGGGTAAGGTCGACAGCAGGGATTGTGCGATGCAACTATTCTTTGTCCTCGGTTGACTCAGAGCAGAATCCGTATTCATTTATTCACTGCGTACGAAACTGTTATTATGGAATCCGGATCTATCTCTGATTTTTCTGTTGGGTTTATCAGTGTAAACGACATAATACTGGTATACTGATTAGGGAGCCATCAGTCTCGCTCCCAGATAGGTGGCCGCGAATCCTGCCACAATGCTACACGACACATATACCAAACACTGCAGCAACTGGCCGTTGCGCATCATGCTCAAGGCCTCGTTGCTGAACGTGGAAAAAGTGGTGAATCCACCGCATAGCCCTACTATCAGCAGCAACCTGAATTCTACCGGCAGACTGTGGCGCGCAATCCAGGTTCCCAACAGTCCGATAAGAAAGCAGCCTACAATGTTGACGGCAAACGTCCCCCACGGACACACCACGGAGTCAAACCATCTTCCCACCAAATACCGCAATACGCTTCCCGTACCGCCACCCACAAACACAAACAATAATTCTCTCATTGAACCAACAAGTCATATCCTGCCGTAGAAGTCAAAGTAGCTTCTCATGCTCCACGATTTCCTCCGGTGTAAAACGCATTTTCAGGAGTTTTGCCGGCACCCCTCCGATGACGGAATAGGGCGGGAACGAGTGTGTCACCACAGCACCGGCCGCCACTATGCTGCCACGGCCGATGGTCACTCCCTTCAGGATGGTGACATTGGCCCCACACCACACATCGTCTTCTATCACCACCGGCAGGTCGTTTCCCGGAAGTTTCTCCTCTACAGTGACATCGATGATATACTTCCCGACAAGGTCCGTCCGGTGGTCGCCGGTGATGATGGTGGGACGAGGCCCGAAAACCACCTTCCTTCCGATGGTCAGGAGAGCGTCTGTGCAATAGAACGTGGCCCCCTTGGGGATGGAAGTGCCGTCACCGACCGAGAGGTTACAGATGCCCTTGATGTCCGACGACATCGGACGCAGATACACCCCGCGGCCACAATGCCGCATGGCGCGCTTCCACACCGGAGCCCACAGCATATCCCACAGATATGCCGGGAGAAGGCTGCATTTCAGCACAATGTCCACCATGCTCATTCTCCAATCCTCCACACTTTATGGCTTTCGTCATTCTGCCGCGAAGGCAAGGGTCTCCAGGGAGTTTCCGGAAGTTCCGCGGGCTTCTCGCCAGTTTCCTTGGGCTCTTCTTCTCCTTTTTTCTCCGTCTGTGGCCGGTAGGTGCTGTTCAGGCAGATGCCGAGGAGCATGAAGTAGCCCATTCCCTTTCCCGAAAGATACGACGTGTCCGCCACACTCTCAATAGCGAGGCAGAAAAATGCCATCAACGCCACACGGTAATAACGGATGTCGGTAATCTTGTTGATATCCTTCAACCTCCGCACCCAGAACCAGATGAAAAAACCTACTCCCACCACACCGTACTGGGCCAATGTGGGATAAAAGGCATCGGCCACAAATGCACTGAACGTCTCGCTCAATCCCCAAATCTCATTCAGATGGTAAGCATAATACAGCGGTGAATAGTGCACGGAGGCGGCATAGGTGCCGAAGGTGCCCATACCGGGACCAAAGGGGAAAAAGTCCTTCAGAATCAGCACGGCCGTCTTGTAGGTCATCGGCCGTGCCAGTGCCTCGTTCTCCCAACCGGAGACGTAATACCAGTCGAACTTCGACCAGGTGAAGGCAATGCAGACGACGGCAAGGAGGATGAGCTGCAGAGCGGTTTTGGGAGAGTTGTAGCGGATGCGGCGGGTAAGGAAAAACACCACGCCAACAAAGCATACCACCTCACCGAAATACTTGAATTTCGGTGCCAGCAGTCCGACAAGGACAATCAGCAGGGCCACATATTTGTTGCGTCCAGAAGGCTGGGCAAAGATGTAATACGCCATACCCGTACAGATGGCCAGCTGTCCGAGCACGGGGAACTCGGCATCCGCCACCAGGTCGTCTGCCCCAAAAGTATAGACGAGCCATGCCAGAAGCGTGGCAATCATCGTCACCAGCATCAGGCGTCTCTGCATCCGCGAGAACTTTGGATTCAGAATCCACGTACAGAGCAGCACGCTGTACGGACGCAGCTGCTGCACGAATTCCACATACACCGCTTCGGCCACATTCACCCGCGACACATACAGCGAATAGGCAGCATAGAAAACCAGCAAAGCGAGAAAGGCCGCATACTCCTTCCAGGGCTTTCGGTTGGTGGTCCGGACGCCTGATACCACTATGGTAAAGACGATGAGCACCGCTGTCATGGCTTCGTCCACATGTCGGAAACCCGGCAAATCATTGAAGGCAATACACGTCGGGAAGAATGCCATCCAGAACAACGTGTAGAAGATGCTGATAAGTTTCATTGATTCTCAAACGGAATTTTAAACCAATTATACTTGTTCCTATTGTAGGTTTTCTGCCCGATGATGTAAATCATCTTCAGCATGTATTTGGGGATGTAACGCTTTATGCTGAATCCTTTGGCAGGTTTTGCCCACGATCCCATATAATTATGCGCACAATAGCTTTTCTTGGTCTGCCGTACCTCTATGGCATTGCGTGAATTAAAGAAGTCACCATCGAAGACATGGAGCAGTTTCGGACTTTCGTCATAATGTTCAAGACGGCAGATACGATGGAAACGATAGCCTTTCTCCACCAACACATGATGAAAACGGCATGGAAGCGGCAGCATATCCATCTCACCGTTATCCTTCAGGAAGGTCTTTCCACCATATTCATCAAGTACATCCTTTATCCAAAGGCACCCCTTTTGGGCACCAATGACGGCAGCCTCGAATCCTCCAATCTGGTCATGACCAATAAAATAGGGGAGTGACAACAGGTCATCAAAACTTTTGTAGACCACCACATCGGAATCGAGATAGATGCCCCCGAAATGATAAAGGGCATAAAGTCGGATGTAGTCTGCGGCAAAGGCATATTTCCGGGCGGCAAAGGCCTGCTCTGTCCATTTGGTAGAACGGATATCAAACCTATGGGTATCCCAAAGCCATATCTCATAATCCGGAAGATGCTCCTTCCAGGTCTTCAAACACGCTTCGATATCGGCCGGATAGGGGTCGCCTGAGAGCCAGCACAAATGAATAATCTTGGGTATCATATGGTTAAAGGGATGTTCTATAAATTAGTTTTATGTTCATTATGTTCATTTAGGAAGTGTTCTTATGCTTGGCCACTTTTCATACTCTCGCTTG
>SAMEA3663097__coassemble_1272_pt1 | contig 8533 bp, 6 predicted proteins | sample SAMEA3663097__metabat2_low_PE_001 | metagenome-assembled genome bin SAMEA3663097 (sample SAMEA3663097) | pig gut metagenome | biome: pig gut; feature: pig-associated habitat; material: faeces | place: France | collected 2012 | reverse complement strand
TTCGATAAGCCAGATGAGCCATGGCGAGAAAACAAAGGCAAGGCCAACTTTAACGTGGAAATCTTTTCAAAGAACCATGGCAGCACCACGTCAAAGCTACAGGAACTTAAGCACATCATCATCAAGTACCTTCCGCAGGATGGCCTAAGCAATAATCAGCTTACCGCCACACTCTTCGATATCTACAACATCGAAGAGTGGCTCAACAACCACAGCCAGGTGGAGGACGTGATTTTCGTTCCTGCCATCCGTCTGCTTGAACAGCAGATAAAGGCTCAGGATGCATCGTCGAGGATATCGCAAATCATCAACAATGCCGAAAGCCGCGAGGCCATTTCCGACCGCGAACGTGAAATCATTGTCTGCCTTGTCCAGGGACTGTCGAACAAGGAAATTGCCGACCGACTCTGCATTTCCATACACACCGTCATCACCCATCGCCGCAACATTGCCCGGAAACTGCAGATTCACTCCCTCGCCGGACTGACGCTCTATGCCATTGCCAACAACCTGATTGACAGAAGCATCATCTTCGGATGAGGGACGAAGGTAGCAATACTAAACGCACGGCCTTTCAGCATGCGCCCTACAGCCGCATTGCAAAGCGTCCGCAAGCACCTGCCATCAAAACAGATGCTTGCGGACTCTTCTTTTAGGGGGGGAGACGTTGAGGAGCCGTTCACTACTCCTTCTAAAAATTTTTTTTTGTAAAACTTCCTACATTTCTACATCAATTCTTCAAATATCCAATGTTTGCAGATAGTTTCGGGTGTAGGATGAAGTGTAGGATACATCAAAAGGTGTAGGATTTAGGCTCTTATAGGGGGAATTTGCGCACAAAAGACTTACTTTTTCTTTATGCATCTTGCCAGAAGAAAAAGGAAAATGTAAGTTCATTGAGCGTTTTCTCGCCATGGCAATGTCAACAAAAGACAGCAAAAACGTTCGTTCCTTACTTTTTGGTGACTAAAGCTTTGGGAGGACAGTTTAGAGAACACAATATTATATATATAGGTGCAAACACCTTATTATATATATAGGTGCAAACACCTTCATTTCTTGCGCTCGGCATAGCCTAAACTTGTTTTGTCTCTGCGCTCGCTTACCGAAATGTATTCACATTTTTCCACAAAAAAATGGATTGCCCCCATCTCACGACGAAGACAATCCCTCACAGAACTTATATAGAGATGAAAAAACTATCCGGGTTCTTAAAAAGAAAATTGGTTTTCAATGTCTCTTTCTGTCTTATTGACGTTGCAAAGTTAGGAGTTTTTAACCTTTCCTCCAAACTTTTTTAAAGAAATTTTTTGAAAAAAGGCTATTTTTTTTCGTTTTCCCCCGTTTTTTTTATCTGAAGCCCCCTCAAAAGGCATTTTTTTCGAGGTAGATTCCGTCCTCCCTAATGAGAATGCGATGCTCGCGATAAAGGTTTCCGACGGCTCGTTTGAAGGTTTTCTTCGAAACGCCAAAACGTTCGGCAATGGCTTCCGGTGCCGAAGCGTCTGTAAAAGGCAGGAATCCGCCACACTGCCGGAGCTCTTCAAGAAGCTCGACGGCAAAATCGCGGAAGCGTCCCTTGCCGATGCGCTGCAAGGCAATGTCCAGCCTACCGTCATCACGAACATTGACTACGGTACCGTGCAGACGTTCACCCGTGCGAGGCTCTGTGCCGATGAGTTCCGAATTGTAGACAAGACCGGCATGACGGTTGTCGACAATCACCTTCAGCCCCATTTCCGTACGCTGCCATACAAGGAGCTCCACCTCCTTACCGCGATAGTAGGTACGCGAGGATGCGGGCTCCAGAAAACGGTCCACCTTGGCTGTGCCTACAATACGCTGTGTCTCCTTGTCGATATGAATGTAGACGATGTACGAATGGCCTTGCTCCATTTTCTTTTTCTGCTCGCCGAAGGGAACGAAGAGGTCCTTCATGACACCCCAATCGAGGAAGGCGCCGAACTGATTTACCCAGCTCACCTCAAGGAAGGCGAAATCACCGACTACGGCCAATGGCGTTTCCAGTGTAGCGACAAGGCGTTCCTGCTGGTCAAGGTAAACGAAAACGCGGACTTCATCGCCAGGACGCATCTCGGAAGACACGTAGGTCTTAGGCATAAGGATACCGCCCAGTTCACCACCGTCGAGGTAAGCGCCGTGGTCTGTAAAGCGTTGGATGACAAGAGTGTTGTAGTTTCCGAGACTGATCATTGTTTGTGGATTTTGAAGAGGGAAGGTAAAGGGAATTTGGCGTTGTCCGGAAACATCATTCGTTTTCAGAATGAATGTCGGCGGTCTTTCCGTCAATGAGATGAATGCAACGGTCTGTCAAGGCCGCGAGTTCCGTGTCGTGGGTAACGATAACGAAGGTCTGTCCGAACTTATCGCGCAGGTCGAAGAAAAGTTGGTGGAGTTCGGACTTGTTCCGGCTGTCGAGCGAGCCCGAAGGTTCATCGGCAAAGACCACGTCGGGCCTGTTCATCAGTGCCCTTGCCACAGCCACACGCTGTTTCTCGCCTCCCGAAAGCTCTGAAGGTTTGTGGGAGGCCCGTTGCGAGAGTCCCATAAAGTCGAGCAGTTCTTCGGCACGCCGGCGGTTCTCACGCTGGGAATGCCCCGCAATCATGGCGGGAATCATCACATTTTCGAGTGCCGTAAATTCCGGCAGCAACTGATGGAACTGGAAGACAAAACCGAGATGAGCATTGCGGAAACGCGAGATTTCACTTTCTGAGAGCGTGGCCACGTCTGTTCCGGCTATGTGCAGACTTCCGGAATCGGGACGGTAGAGCGTACCCAGCACCTGTAGCAAGGTGGTCTTGCCGGCACCGGAAGGACCGACAATGCTCACCACTTCACCACGTGAAATATGGAGGTCTATACCCTTCAGCACCTCTAAACTGCCGAAGGACTTTCTGATATTCTTTGCTGTAATCATGAATGTTTGCTGTTGAGGGACGCACAAAGCGTCCGAGGGTGTATGCTATGCGTTGCACTACGTCACTTCTGCTTGATGGCAATACCGGAGCGTACCTCGGCCGAAGCAGTGCCCGCGCCCAGTCTGGAAGGCACGACCACCATGACGCTGCGTGCCGAGAAATGCCGCTCAAGCTGTTCGGGAATATGGTTGTGATAGGGGTGGCGCCACGGTGTGCCCTTTTGTGCCAGAATGAACACAATCAGATGGTCGCTGCGCATACGGTTGGCCACTTCCGCAAAATCGTGCCAGGCATTGTACTCCTGGTATTCGGCTTCCACGGCATATTTGCCTTCCTGCCAGAAAGTGCGCACGGCATTGAGTGTGGCGGGGCGGCCGTAAAGCGTCACACGTGCACAAATCTGCTGCGCCAAAACACCCATGCGGTGTACCCAATGGCGGAATCCCGGGTCGTGACGTCCGCGTGGAGGCACTATGATGTGTATGCGCCGCATGGAGTACATCGGCGATACACCACGGTATACAATGACCTGCTGCGAAACGGTCGGCACCAGTTCTTCAGTGAAACGTCCGAAGAATTTTTCCGTAATGCTCTCCTTGTGATGGAGTCCTACAAGGATGTCGGTAGCCTCATGTTCGCGTGCCGCATAGGAAATGCCGGTCACAGGGTTCACGCTCCAGCGGCAATAGGTGGCCATCCGCACATTGGCAGCGGCCGCAAGGCGGGCTGCGTAATCAAGGTTTTTCTGTCCCGATGTACGGCTTTCGGCATCGTCGCCGAGGATGATGCTCACGGCCGTCAGGTTTCCTGTTCCGGGCGTGCGCAACATCAGGGCGGCATTGGTCAGAGGTACCACAGTCTTGGGATTGCTCACAGCCAGCAAAATGTTGTCATGGGCCAAGTCCTGGGGCATAGTCACCTCCGTCTCCCCGGACAGCACGATGGCACGCGAAGCACGGTCAGTGGCTACGGACGAGATGATGCACGAAACCAGTATCAGGAACATAGCGGCATTGAGGACTTCATCGCCAAGCAGGCGGCTGCCGTCAGGGAGGATAATCTCGTATCCTACAAGAACAATGGCAAGGGTGGCAGCGGCACGGGCACTGCTCAAGCCGAACATCAGCTGACGCTCGGAGGCCCCCATACGGAAAAGCTTTTGGAAACACCACGAACCGAGCCACTTTCCGCCTGTACCGCAGAGTATCATCACCAAAGCCACGGTAAGCACCGTCAGATCGGTAAAGGCAGTGACATTGATGAGCATGCCCACGCCTATCAGGAAATAGGGGATGAAGAGTGCATTGCCCACAAACTCGATGTGGCTCATCAACGGACCACCGGGGGGAATCTCACGGTTGAGCACAAGGCCTACGAGGAAGGCGCCAAGAATACCCTCCATACCTACGATTTCCATCATGCCTCCACCAAGGAATACCAGGCAGAGCACAAAGATATACTGGAGGACGCTGTCGCCGTAGCGACGGAAGAAGAACCGGGCCATGGGAGGGAATGCCACAATGAGCACCACGGCAAGCCCGGCAACCTTGAGGAAGAGCATCATGGCACCCGACCATCCGTGCTCTTCGCCCTTATAGAAACCACCTACCACGGCAAGCAGGAACAGCGTGAGCGTCACGGCCACAATGGTGCCTCCTACCGCCACATTCACAGCCCGGTGCTTGGAGATACCCAACCGCATGACCGTAGGATATGTGATCAGAGTATGCGATGCATACATCGAGGCCATCAGCACCGATGCCGGCAGAATGTACCCCAACACCCAATGGTTCATCGCCACTCCCGCTGCCATCGGTATGAGAAATGAGAGCAGACCGTAGACCAAAGCCTTCGTCCGTTGTTTCCTGACGTCCTGGATGTTCATCTCCAGCGAGGCGAGGAACATGATGTAAAGCAGACCCACCTTGCCGAAAATCTCGAACGAACTGTCTCGCTCCAGCAAATGCAGTCCATATGGACCCACAACGATTCCCGCCGTTATCATACCGATAATGGAGGGTATACGCAGACGTTCAAGGAGCATTGGGGCGAAGAGTATCACGCTCAACACTACAAAGAAAATCCACGTCGGGTCAGTTATGGGCAATACAAAATGAAACATTGGAGTGGTTTTTCCGCACAAAATTCAGTGCAAAGGAACAAAAAAAACTTCACACGTTCTACATAACTCTCTCAAAAGTTTTACTTTTGCACTCCCAATCATCCTTTTGCCAAGGTGTATTCCCCACGATACCTGCATCAACGGACTTTGCCGTATGGCAGGCGTTATTCCATACCGTCGCATGCCGGCATCTCACAAAGGGAGCCCTTTCCGGATTTTCTTTCAGAAAACTTCACACAAAAACAATATGAACATAGCTATCGTTGGCGCCAGTGGCGCTGTAGGCCAGGAGTTCCTGCGCGTGCTTGCCGAGCGCAACTTCCCCATTGACGAACTTCATCTGTTTGGTTCAAGCCGTTCTGCCGGCACTTCCTACACCTTCAAGGGTAAATCGTATACCGTCAAGGAACTCAAGCATGGGACCGACGACTTCAAGGGCATCGACATTGCCTTCACTTCTGCCGGTGGCGGCACCGCCCGCGACTATGCCGAGGATATCACACGCTACGGCGCCGTGATGATCGACAACTCCAGCGCCTTCCGCATGGACAAGGATGTACCCCTCGTCGTTCCCGAATGCAATGCCACCGATGCCCTGGAACGTCCCAGGAACATCATTGCCAACCCCAACTGCACCACCATCATGATGGTTGTGGCACTCCAGGCTTTGGAGCAAATCTCCCATATCCGCCGCATCCATGTGGCATCCTATCAGGCTGCTTCCGGCGCCGGCGCCGCAGCCATGGCCGAACTCTACGAACAATACCGTCAGATTCTTGCCGGAGAGCCTGTCACCGTAGAGAAGTTCGCCCATCAGCTGGCCTTTAATGTCATCCCCCAGATTGACGTCTTCACCGACAACGGCTACACCAAGGAAGAGATGAAGATGTACAACGAGACCAAGAAAATCATGCACACCGATGCCGACGTCAGCGCCACCTGCGTGCGTGTTCCCTCTCTCCGCTGCCACAGCGAGGCCATCTGGGCTGAAACCGAAGAACCCGTCAGCGTGGAGCAGTTCCACGAGGCTGTACGCAACGGCAAAGGTCTGCAACTCCAGGACGACCCTTCGAAGGGAGAATATCCCATGCCCCTTTTCCTCGAAAGCTGCGACGACGTCTATGTAGGCCGTGTTCGCAAGGACCTTGCCAATCCCAACGGCATCACCTTCTGGATTGTCAGCGACCAGATCAAGAAGGGTGCAGCCCTCAATGCCGTACAGATTGCCGAATGGCTCATCGATAACGACCCGAAGTTCAGCATCCGATAAGAAAGTAACTGGCATTTATCACAGAGAGGGAGAGCCTTCCTTTGAGCCCGCCGTCCGTTTTCCACGGCCATCCCGGGCAGAGGGGCTCTCCCTCTTTGGCGTATCCCGAGCCTCTCTCCTCTCTACAGCCCCTTCCTCATTACTTCCTACAACCATCTTCCACTGCCATGTCAGCACGCCTCCTATGGGTCGACGACGAAATCGACCTGCTCAAAGCACACTGTATCTTCCTGCAGAAACGCGGATACGAAGTGGCGACAGCCTCGAACGGCCGTGACGCCATTGAACTTTGCCGCAACGAAAACTTCGACCTCGTCCTCCTCGACGAGAATATGCCCGGACTCTCCGGACTGGAAACCCTGGCAGCCATCAAAGACCTCCATCCCAACATTCCCGTGGTGATGGTCACCAAAAACGAGGCTGAGGACCTGATGGACCAGGCCATCGGAAGCAAGATTGACGACTATCTGCTCAAACCGGTCAATCCCATGCAGATTCTGCTGACGCTGAAGAAAAACATCCACCAGCGCGAAATCATGCAGGAAATCACCACCACCGGCTACAGACAGGAGTTCGGACGCATTGCCATGATGGCCGACGACGCCCAGGACTGTGAGACATGGAAAGAACTATACCGACGCATCGTACGTTGGGAACTGCAGCTCGAAGAGACGGCCGACGAGGCGCTCTCCGACATGTTGCGGCAACAGAAGGAAGAGGCGAACCTCTCTTTCGCCAAATACATCCGGAAAAACTATGATGGATGGATTACCGACCGCAATACGGCTCCCATGCTTTCACCGGACATCTTCAAACGCTGCGTCTTCCCCAAACTGAACGAAGGTCGCCGCGTCACGCTGCTCGTCCTCGACAACTTCCGCTACGACCAATGGCGCATCCTCTCACAGGAGCTTGCCGATGACTTCGACATCGAGGAAGACCTCTATTTCAGCATCCTCCCCACCTCCACTCAATATGCCAGGAATGCCATCTTTGCCGGCCTCATGCCGCTCGAAATCCTGCAGCAATATCCCGACCTTTGGGTTGAGGAGGAGGAAGACGAGGGGAAGAACCTCAACGAGGAATCGCTGGTGGCACAGCAGCTCAAACGCTTCCGCCGGCGCGAGACCTTCTCCTACCACAAGCTCAACGACGCCCAGGCTGCCGACCGCCTGCTTGCACAGAGCGCCCTGTTGCGGCAACACCCGCTGAATGTCATCGTCATCAACTTCATCGACATCCTCTCGCATGCCCGCACCGAGAGCCAGATGGTACGCGAACTTGCCAGCAACGAGGCTGCATACCGCTCCATCACCCAATCGTGGTTCAGACACTCCGGCATACGGGCACTCTTCCAATGCCTGAAGGAGATGGACACCGACATCATCATCACCACCGACCACGGAAGCATCAGGGTGGATACCCCAACCAAAGTGATTGGCGACCGGAACGTGAACACCAACCTGCGCTACAAGTTGGGGAAAAACCTCAACTATCCTGCTCGTGAAGTGTTCGAGGTGAAGAATCCGAAACGCTTCATGCTGCCGGCACCGAACATCTCCACCACCTACATCTTCGCCCTCGGCTCCAGATTCTTCGCCTATCCCAACAACTACAACTATTATGTGCAGTATTACCGCAATACTTTCCAGCACGGCGGAATTTCCATGGAGGAGATGATTATTCCCCTTGTCACGCTCCGGACCAAACAACGCTGAAGACCCTTCTACCGCGGGACAGTGGAAAACCGACTGTGTTATTTCCCTCGGACCCACCCCGAAAAGCAACGGCTAAGGCCGGCAACCCTGCTGTAGGTTGCCGGCCTTAACCGTATTTACAATATACTATAGGGATGTTCTATAAATTAGTTTTATGTTCATTTAGGAAGTGTTCTTATGCTTGGCCACTTGGCTTCGCCTTGCTCTGTCGCGACTCGGGATAGTCTAAGTAAACTTAGCCTCTCCGCTCGCTGCTCCAGAGCTTTTCATACTCTCGCTTGTATATTTCTATCCTTTAAACACTTACATAGCCCGCTGTGGCTTCGCCGAAGATTGGCTGCGGCTCGGCATAGCTGAAAACAAGTTTTCGCTCTGCTCTCACCTTGCACAATCTTTGCGCGTGTTTGCAGGACAGAAATCTACTGTGCGATAGTTCGAAAACTGTCTCAACCGACGACAAACCGAGTGCCATCAAACTTGT
>SAMEA3663097__coassemble_1236_pt1 | contig 8748 bp, 6 predicted proteins | sample SAMEA3663097__metabat2_low_PE_001 | metagenome-assembled genome bin SAMEA3663097 (sample SAMEA3663097) | pig gut metagenome | biome: pig gut; feature: pig-associated habitat; material: faeces | place: France | collected 2012 | reverse complement strand
TCCGGCTGCGGCAGCCTTGCTTTCAGTGTCGAAGTCGGCCTTATGGGTAAGTCCGGGGTCGCGGAAGTGAACGTGGTCGTCGATGACGCCGGGGAAGACGTAGCAGCCTGTGGCGTCGAACACCTCGTCGGCGGGAAGTTCGGGTTTGCAGTCGAAGCCTTCGAGCACTTCGGCTATGCGTTCGTCGTCGATGACGATGCTGCCTATGAATTTACGGCCTTCGTTGACGATGGTAGCGTTCTTGATGTGTATACGACGGTGCATGGTGTATTTCTTATAATAAGTAAATGTATGCGGGAATACGAATAGGCTCGGGGGGAGGTCGTGTCTGTAATCATTGGACAATGTCACGGCACAACACGCGCAAAGTTAGGGAAAAATCCCGAATTGCAGGGTTTACAGGAACAAAAACCGCATAAAAGCACGGTGTTTGGAACCGTTCGGAGCGGATTATTTCGTCATTTCAATGTCGGCAACCTTGATTCCGCCTGTGCGGCAAACCAGTCTGATGTCGCTCACGCCCGAGCGGTTGACGTCGAGTCTGAAGCTCTCCCGGCCGGCTTTCCCGTATGGACATCGATGAACTGTCCGCCGTTCCGCCCTGCGAGCCGGGATACCAGGCTTCGACGATGGCGGGTACAAAGCTGTCCGCCCAGTTGACGGACAGCGGCCTGCCGTTGACGAGCACCAGCACCACGGGTTTGCCGGTGCGCCCTTATTTGTCGTCTTTCTTCTTGTTTAAGAAGAACTGGCAAAACTCGTTTAACTGTTCCTGCATACGCTCCTGTGGTATCAAGATGCGTTTATATTCCGCTACCATTGTCGGACTCATGCTGCGGCTCATGGCATATTCCACCACTATGCCGTCAGCCTCCGGGCACAAAATGATGCCAATGGACGGATTCTCGTTTGTGCGCTTCACGTCGCGATCCAGGGCTTCCAGATAGAACTCCAGTTGTCCAAGGTCACGTGGATGAAATTTGGTTTTCTTCAACTCTACGGCAACAAGAGCCTGTAATCCTCTGTGGAAAAACAGCAAGTCTGCTTTATAGGTGGAAGCACCGACCGTCAAGGGATATTCCTCGTCAACAAAAAGGAAATCTTTACCCAGTTCAAGAACAAATTGCTTCATGTGCTCCACCAGGCTTTTCCTCAGTTTGCTTTCACTATGCTTTTGGGGTAGTCCGAGAAAATCCACAAAGACAGTATCTTTGAAGATGAAAGGAGCATTAGGGTATTTTTCCAATAGTCCTTTTGACAGGTTGTTTTTCTTGCTAAGCAATGTTTCGTAGGTCTGGTTGGAGAGACAGCGTTGCAGTTCTCTCTTTTTCAGCCTCTCTTTGTAGGCGTACAGTATATAGAATAACCGTTGCTCATGACTTTTACAATTGCAAAGTATCTCAATATGATTGGACAGTGTTGTCATATTGAGAATGGATGGCATTTGTCCAGTTTTTGGCTGGACAATTTCTAAAGGGCTATCAGCAGTCAAGGTAGCAGTCCCATCAACGGTCAATCCTAATCGCGCAGTTGTTGACTGCACAGATTCAGATGTCATGAACTTCTCTACAGTGGAAAGGAAAGCAGTAGAAGAGTATTCGTCATAGAACATCACCATATTATATAAGCTACTCCTGCTGTATCCTTTCATTTCGGGATGGTGTGAACGAATAAATTCTGACAATTGGCTTACGACTTTGCTCCCCCATTCTTCACTCTTGAGTTTTGTGGAAACATAATTACCTACATTCCATGCCGTGAGAAGAACCTCTTCATTTACAGCCCGCGAAGCCCTACCCTGATGCTGAACAATAATGTTTACCACTTCGGCGAACTGTTGCTCCTGTATTAAATGATTTTCTTTATCCATATCCTATTCTATATTTGCCATTACTTTCTTCGACTCAGCAACGGCATCGTTAATGATTTTGCTTTTCTTTTCGATGATGTCCATCAGTTCGGAGAGTGTGCGGTCATCCTCGTCGCCGCCCTGCTTTATTCAAGTGATGTGGAGGCAGGTCTTTTCGCGGTTGAGAATCTCTTTATACTCCATAGTTGGCGTGGCGAAAGTCCGATGTGAGGAAATCTTGTTTTCAAATTACAGGACAACCGTTTTACGACGCTATCTCCATGCTTGCCCTCTAACTTCTTATCGTATAAAAGTATTCCAATGTTTCAATAAGTATTGGAAACCGATTCGTTTAATGTGCGATCGATTTGCGAGCGGGATGATTCGATAACTGCTACGGCTTGTAGCAGTATTTTGGATTCCAGGTTTGCGTCATCTGTAATCGTCTTTGCTGTCAGACACCCCGTGTACATGCATTTCTTTACTGCGGGCATTGCACTCTGCGACAAGGTATTTTGCCGTGAGGTATTCGCCATGCAGGAGATAGTCGTTGCTGAGGCCGTTGATGCTGAGGGGAATGCCGTTGAGGGCGGCTGTGCAGATTCCTGTGAACGCGAGCATATAGAAGAATGATGCTGCAACCATGCCGCAGTCGCATCGGTATAAAACCACCAGCGATACGGCAAGCAACAGCAGATTGACCGTCACACCACCCGCGTTGTACCAGAAGAACGGTGCGTTGGCCGCGTCGGTATGGGGTGGGAGCGTCATGATGCACTGTCCGGCGGTTCCCGGAATATTGAACTTTCTGATGTGGAACCCTTCATCGTCCTTTACAAGTGCGTATTTGAAGAGTCTGATGGACGAGAACCTGCAGCCCGATGCCAATCCGAACAGGAGATGCCCCACCTCGTGGAGGGCGAGCTGGAGCACAACTGCGACAACCAGCGAGACAAGGCTGCATATCGTGGCGACTGCCAGTTTCGATACATTGATATCTTTATGCATCGCATTGTCCAGGCCTTCACTCCCGTCGACAATCCATATCAGCAGTGTTGCAAATGCCAGTCCGATAGCTGCCCATATGATGAGGCCGCCGACCATTTTTAGTGTCTGTTTCATTTTCGGTTATTTCTTGCAGTATTATGCTGCAAAATTACACCTTTTTGGAATTGCGGACAAGAATATGCGGGATGGATTATCCATACTTCTGCCGGTCAAGGGCCTTTTCCATTTCAGTTCCCTGTGCCTATAACATTGTAAGGAATTTCAGATTCGAAAGGGCTTGTTCGTAGGATTAACGTAAAAAGAATTACAAAATGCGTTGTTTCGGTAGGAAAGCCCAGCGTTGTTTCGGTAGGAAAGCCCACGGCAGGAGCGTACAAAAAACATCGGATGCTGCACGGGGTTGACTCCATGCAGCATCCGTCTGTCGTTTCATGGGTGCCCTGTGGTGCAGGGCATTCTGAATGTGGTTTATGCGGTACTATGCGGTACTATGCCTTGCGGGCACGTATCTTTCCGGTGAGTTTGGCCCAGCGCAGGCGCATGACTCCGAATAGGGCTTCGCTGAAGATGCCTCCCGACATCTTGCTGGTGCCGAGCTCGCGGTTGACGAAGACGACAGGCACCTCCTTGATACGGTATCCGAGCGTGAGGGCTGTGAACTTCATCTCAATCTGGAAGGCATAGCCCTTGAAGCGTATGGCATCGAAGTCGATGCTTTCGAGCACCTTTCGGGTATAGCATACGAATCCGGCCGTCGTGTCGCGGAGGTTGACTCCGAGCACGGTGCGGACGTAGGCCGAGGCGTAGTAGCTCATCAGCACGCGTCCGATGGGCCAGTTGACGACGTTGACACCGGTGATGTATCGCGAGCCTACGCTGACGTCGGCCCCCTCTGCGGCACACGCTTTGTAAAGGCGCGGCAGGTCGTTGGGGTTGTGGCTGAAGTCGGCATCCATCTCGAAGATGTATTCGTAGCCGTGTGCGAGCGCCCACCGGAATCCGGCGATGTAGGCAGTGCCGAGTCCGAGCTTGCCGGAGCGTTCCACAATGTGGAGCCTGTCGGCAAACTCGCCGGCGATGAGGCCCTTCACGATGCCTGCCGTGCCGTCGGGGCTGCCGTCGTCGATGATGAGGATGTCGAAACGGTGGTCATCGGTGTCGAGGCCGAGCACGGCACGGATGATGGCTTCGATGTTCTCTTTCTCGTTATACGTGGGTATGATAACGATGCTGTCGCTTTGCGTCATAATCTTAGTTGGGGATGTTGGGCGTGGGGAGGAGACGGTCGGTATTGCTCTCGTTGAAGTGGCGGCAATACATGATGTCGTGGATCATCTCTTCGGTGATGGGCTTAATGGTGCCGTCGTCCTCGAGGGCCTTCATGTCGGCGGTGAACTCGTCGAGCATTTCCTGTGTGAGGACGTACTTCTTGTTGCCGTAGTCGCCGATGTAGTATGCTCCGGTGCGGAACCATCCCCAGCGGTCGAAGAGGGGAAGGAGGTTGTAGCCGTAGAGGCGGCTGGCCTTGCGGACGTAGTTCATGACGGCAGGCACGGAGTTGTCGTACCACGAAACGTTACCCTTGTTCAGGTAGTTGTATCCGCCGTCTTCCTTTGCCCAGATGCTTTCGGGGAAGAGCTCCTTGAGTTTGGTGTAGAGGCCGTCCTTGTTGCCGTTCTGCGAAGCGGAAACGAGTTCGTACTTGTCGAATCCGTCCTGCTTCTCAACGGTGGAACCGCCGGGGAGATTCTCGTTCTGGCGCAGGGCTTCGAGGAGGTCGGGATAGAAGTCAGTGTACTTCTTTCCGTCCTTCTCGAGATAGAGGCTGGCATAGTTGTCGATGAGGATGATTGAAGCGAGCATGTCGCCTGCACCTGCCTCGAAGTAGCTGAGTGAGCGTCCGGGATTTTCGCTGTAGTCGTAGATGAGGCTGTCCTTTTCGGCCAAGGCGTGTGCACGGAGCTTGGTGCTGTAGTTGTAGGCCGATGAGCTGCCTGAAACGAACTTGTACATGTCGGAGCGGCGCTGGCTGTAGGGCTTGCCGTTCTTGAAGGTAACGGCATATCCGTCGGCGCTGGTCACGGCCTTGTTCTCGTAGAAGAGTTCACGTACGCGGTTCCACGATCCGCGGGTATACCGGTATCCCATGTGCTGGGTGTTGTAGTAGGAGAAGATGTTGTTCGACACTTCGCCCATGCCGCTCCAGCAGAAGTAGGGCTGCATCTGGTGCTGGTGTCCCCACTCGTGCGAGAGTCCCCAGATGGCATCGTCGTCGTTGTACATGAGGGTCTTGCAGTTGAGCACGCGCTGCTCCTGGTCGTGGTGGAAGCTCACACCGAGTCCGCCCTGGAACATGTAGTAGGTGTAGTTGGTGTAGGCCATGGTACGGTTGCGTGGAATGCGGTTGTACTTTTCGAGGCCGAGGTGGCGGTGTTCCCACTGTACGAGGGAGTCGAGGACGTTCATGAACTGGCGGTATCCGAGGCTCTTGCCGTCGCTGGCGAGGCAGTACTTAGAGAGTCCCTGGGCGGTCCATACGGAGTGAACCTTCTTGCCGAGTACGTCCATGCAGACGTTCTTGGCGTTCTTGCAGAGGGCCTGCATTTCCTTGTTCGTCTTTTCGGGCGAGAGGTATCCGTTGACCTGTCCGTTGATGAAGTGCACCTTGATGTCGGGCATCTGCTCGGCGTTGTCGGCATAGTAGCAGATGTATGCGAGGGCGTCGTAGTCGAAGGTGTAGCGGATGATGTTCAGACCGTTGCGGAGCAGGTAGGTGTAGTGTACGGGGTTTCCGCCGTCGAAGTTTCCGCCGTCGTGGCCCTCGTACCATGCGGTGCAGACGAGCTGCACGCTGTAGTTCTCAGGGATTCCGGAAACCACCACTGCCTGCTTGCCCTTGGTGATGTTGATACCGGTGACGCCGGCACGCTGGTCGTAGTATTTGCCGGGAGCGTTCCAGAGGTCGGAGAGTGTGGTGACGGGTGTGTAGCACTGGTAGTCGGCCACGCGGTAGTCGGTGTTGTAGGTACCGGCGAAGAGCTGGTTGGCGAGTGCCTTGATGAAGGGGTTCTCAAGGGCGTCGATGTCGTCCTTGGTGACGTCGGCGCGGAGGGTGGAGTAGAGTTCGTCGCCGAAGATGGCGTATTCGTTCAGACCTTCCTTATTGAGCTGCATGAACTGCATTTCGGCGCAGGATGCGAAGGTGCCGCCACCGCTGCTGACGACGAAGCGTACGGCGGTGATGTTGTCCTTCACTTCGTCAGAGAGGACCACGCTGCGGGTTTCGTTGCGCTTTTCCCAGTCGAACTTTCCGAACGAGGTGAAGTCCTTGTCGCCGTCGTGCTTGATGAGGAGTTCCACTTCGCCGAAGCATCCGTTGGTGGAGCTGTCCTGACGGGGAATGTAGTTGATGAAGTCGATGGTGGTGGCGTTGAAGTTGTAGGTGAGTGTGACGGGAGCCGATGCACTGACGCCTCCGGCGTAGGAGGAGTGGTAGAGGGTGCTGGTGTCGTCGTCGTAGGAGCGTTCGATGCCTTCGCCGCTCTGGAAGTTGCTTGCGGTGGCCGACTTGGGGACAAGGCGGATGTCGCTCGGAGCTTCCTCCACCGATTCGTCGCGGGTCTGTGTGACGGTCATCACCTGCTTCATGCCCACCTCGTCGTTGGTGAAGAGGATGCTGGCGGTGCGTTCGGTGTCGTAGTAGTTCTGGTCGACGTGTACGTAGACCGCCGAACCGCGCTGGATGACCTTCACCCATTCGGCTTCGCAGCTGACGGTGTAGGGGATGTTGGCTTCGATGTTGTAGCAGAGTGTGCGCTCCTGGTAGTTGAGCTGTGGGTTGTGGGGCACGAGTATCACGGGGACGTCGGCCTGTCCGGGTGCTGCAACATAGGCGTATCCGGCAGTGGCGCAGGCCATGCTGAGGACGAATGCTGCAAGCGTTTTGTATAGCGTTTTCATAGAGTCGTTTTCTTGTCTATATTTTATATATATGTCAAGCGTCGGGTTGTGGGGATGCAGCGCGATGGGGTGTGCGTTGCGTCCGGTGTGTGTCCCCGTGGAATTATCTGATGACCTTCTTCGAGCCTACGATGTAGATGCCCTTTGCGGTGCTCTGTGTGCGGCGTCCCTGCAGGTCGTAGACGGTGTTGTCGTCGGCGCTGTTGTCGTCGACGGTTACCTCTTCGATACCGTCGGCCGTGGGGTCGATGACGGCGAAGTGGGTGGTGGCGACGGTGAGGTCGGGATATCCGCTGTCGGTCATTCGGATGTAGAGGTTGGGGAATTCCTTGAGTACGGTAATCTTACCGCTGACGAAGCTGTAGTCGAGGGTCTTGTTGGTAGCCGAGGCCTTCTCGAGCACCTTTTCGCCTTCGGGTGTGACGCTGACGATTTCGAACTGTACGCTGCTTGATCCGGAGCCTGCCACGTGGGCGCTCATGTCGAGCTGGTACTGTGCATCACCGCGGCTGGCATAGTCGGGGTTCATCTTCAGCCAGGGCAGGTACTTCGAGCCCCACGAGCCTTCGGTGAGTCCGAGTGCTGAGATGTCGAAGGGAGCCTGGTCGCTGTAGTCGAAGTATACGCTGGGCACGTAGGTCTTGCGTGGCAGGCTGGAGAAGGTGAGTGCGTTTTCGCTGCAGTCGTAGACCTGGAGCTTGCTCTTGGAGGGGAGGGTCACCTTGCTGATTTCGTTGCGTGCAACGGTGAGGGTGTTGATGTCGGTGGATGCCGAGATGTCGAGGTCCTCGAGGTAGTTGTCGTCGGCGAGGAGCTGCTGCAGCTGGGGCAGTCCGTCGGTGGGCGTGGTCATCTTCTCGAGCTTGTTGCCGCGAACATCGATGAGCGAGATGTCCTTGGTGGCGGTGAGGGTGAGCGTCTTCAGGGCGTTATTGGCCACGAGGAGGGCGTCGAGGTTCACATCCTTGGTCAGGGTCAGCGAGGTGTAGTCCATTCCCGATAGGTTGAGGTATCGGAGGTTGGCTTGTCCGTAGATGAAGGATGTGGCGGCGATGGGGTTGTTGCTCAGGTCGAGGGTCTCGATGAGGGGGTTCTTCGACGAGTTGAGGGTGACGGCCGTAAGCTGGTTGTTGGCCAGGTTGAGGTCGCGCAGTTCGGGCATGTTGGCCACGTTGACGCTGGTGAGGGCGTTGTTCTGGAGGTAGAGGCTGCGGAGTTCGGTTGCCTTCGAGAGGTCAACGGCAGTGAGTCCGGCGTCGGTTGCAGCAAGCATCTTCCATCCTTTGGCAGCCTTGACGGTGACGTTGGCGCCCTTGAGGGTGCCGCTGATTTCGAGCACTCCACCGTTGGTGGTGCTGGTGTAGGCCTGGGGTGTGCCGTCGCCCCAGTCGACGGTCACGCCGGCGCGGGTGGCGTTGACCAGCAGGGTGATGGTCTGTCCTTCCGGCTGGCTGGTGGTGAGAACCACCGTCTGTTCTTCGGCCGACGCGTTGAGGATGGCAAAGAGCGCCGTTGCCGATAGTAGAAGTCGTTTCATATGGTGTTAAATTATTATTGTTGCATGTTGGGTGTTTCCGTCCGGGTTTCCGTCCTGGCTCGGAGGATTATATGATCACACGGACGATACGGATAATTTATTTTCACACGGACAATCGCGGATTTCCACGGAGGATACGGAGGATTAAATTTTCACACGGACAGTCACGGATGTTCACGGAGGATTTATTTTCACACGGACAGTCACGGATGTTCACGGAGGATTTATTTTCACACGGACAGTCACGGGTGTTCACGGAGAATTTATTTTCACACGGACAGTCACGGATGTCCACGGAGAATTTATTTTCACACGGACAGTCACGGATGTCCACGGAGGATTTATTTTCACACGGACAGTCACGGATGTCCACGGAGAATTTATTTTCACACGG
>SAMEA3663097__coassemble_1220_pt1 | contig 8802 bp, 8 predicted proteins | sample SAMEA3663097__metabat2_low_PE_001 | metagenome-assembled genome bin SAMEA3663097 (sample SAMEA3663097) | pig gut metagenome | biome: pig gut; feature: pig-associated habitat; material: faeces | place: France | collected 2012 | reverse complement strand
TTCCTTCCACCTCAAACCTGTTGTTGAAAAGGAAGCCGTTCGTGGAGGCGATGCCTTTCAGCCAGCATCCTTCCCCATACCGTACCTCGCATTTTTCCGTGTCGTATTCCTCCATATACAATGCGGGAAGTTCGAACCTTTCCCCCTTTTCGTCATATGCTTCGAGCACCGACTCCTTGACACATTTGATGTAGGTCATGCCCAGGCCGTTGTTCCCTTGCAGCGAGCCTCTGATATTGCCCACAAGGCAGCCTTCGCCCTCCTTCAGCCCGAAATCGTAGGCCAGCAGCCACTGGCTAGTACCATGGTGCCAGAACAATACTTTCTCGCCTTCAAGTCTGATGACAGCCTCCAGCATTTCCGGACCGTCATCCACCGAGTTGTATACCTTCAGCGCGGGCGTTTCGTTTATGAGCGTGTCACCGCGGACAACGGTGGTGTAGATAACCTCGGTCGGATTCGGCTCATGAGTGCCGAAAACCCGCGTGTTCCACACCATACCGTCCTTGATTGTTTCCTGTGCCGTGGCTTGCATGGAAAACAGAACCACTGCAAATAAAGAAAGTAGATGTTTCATATGATAAACGGTTTAATTGTTGTTAATAAGTTGGTTTCCGCCAACATGAAGGACAGAATATGCAATTGTCACCCGAAAGCGGTTTGTGTAAACCGACACCCCCTGTAATCTGATAGATAGTGCTTTCGGGTATGTGTTTAGGGGAAAATGTTTTACCGGTATCTGATGCTGTAGCTAATTCCCATGGACACCGGAATGCCCTCGCCCTTCTTCTCCAGACGCTCAAGCATCGGATACATCTTTTTCAGACGTTTGCTGGTTTTTTCACTCATCTGCACATCCTTTCCTTCGTAGGTCGGTTTCTGTACACCTTCCACAATCTGCTTGGCAACTTCCGCAAGTGTCTTTACCTGTTCGGGCGGCATGGTGCCGTACTCGGTGCGTGTGCTGATGCTGGTCGGCAAGTAGATGCCGTCTATTTTCTGGCAGATGGTATTGGAGACGTCCATGAACTCTGCTTTTCTGATCTTGATGATTTGCCAATCATCTTCCACAATATGGATGGTGTATGCCCCGTTTCGGAGCACGTCAATGTAGTTTCCGTCTTCCAGGTAACTGCCTACATAACGGAATTTCTTGTGCATCTTGTTTTTCCTTCCCCAAGGCATTTTCGGACCGTAAATCTTGTTGAAAAGATTTCCGTTCAGCACATCGTCCTTGAAGAAGAATTCGCGTTCGGAATCGGTGAGTTCGACATTGCTGTTCGCAATGCGACATCCGTTGCATGTCAGTTTCCCGTTTCTGAAACTCTGTGACTGTTCTGTGGTGACAACCGGTTCGGTGTTTTTCATGATGATGTTGACAATGGCCTTGAAACCCATTGTCTTGGAAACGAACTTGAATAATCTTTTCTGAAATGGTGACAGGAAACTGTCGAGAATGTCGCAGTTATACGACGAGAACGTGAACGCGACCGTGGCATCGTAGGAAAGGGCTTGACTGTTCTTGTCGCTCTGTTCCCACATTTTTCCCAGAATGAATGCCGCAGGGTCCTGACCGTCGGGTAGAGCATAGGCCATCGGCAGATCGTAGGGCTGGAGCTCCATGTTGATGTCCAGTTCTGCCGTTTGCTTTTCTTTGATTTCGATAATGGCGTGCTGTTTGGCATAGTTGATGCGTGAAAACTCCACATCGTATGTTCCTGCGGGAAGCGAGTGGAACCGCCAATCACCGTATTCATTGGCCAGGGTGGTTTCGCCCAAGGCCGGTATGCTTACGGTGGCGTACCTTCCTGAAAGGGTATCGCTCAGTGTAATGTGTCCCTTCAACGACTGTGCGCTGACAGACATTGACATGCAGAACAGCATGAACAGTAGGAAGTGCTTTCTCATTTTCTGTATTGAATAAGGTTGCTTGTATTTTCATTTCCTTTCATGCTGTCCCTTACGCAATTTCTTGCAGCAGGAACAGCGTGAATAATATGCCTGTCTATGGTTTGGCTGTGCCGGTAGCGGACGAGTCGGCAGCGGCCTTGGCGGATTGCTCCGATGCAGCGTCCTTTTTCGGTGACGTATTCTTTTGCTCGCGCATCTTACGGCGTTCTTCAGGAGTGGTGTAGGGCTCGCGGACGGTGCTGACGGTCTTGTCACCGCTTTCGCACTTCAGATTCTGGATGCAGCAGCTGGTGGATGTGCCTTGCTTGATGTTTATTTTCTTGCATTCGCCGATATAGAGGTTCGAGGCTGCAAGGGAGAGGGTGGCATCGAGTACATCGCACTGTAAGGTCTTGACGGTGACGTTCGAGGCGGTGGAAGAGTTCACACGGAGTGTCTGGCACTGGAGGTTCGAGAAAATCACTTGTCCGGCAGTTTCTGTCGTGATTTCTACAGGAGCATCAGTATCGAAGTCTTTACAGGAGATGTTGGCGGCGTTTTCGGCATGGAAACCGGTGACGGTGGGTGCCGTAACCTTCACCTTGATGCCGCTGACGGGGACATTGCTGCCACTGACAAGGCCGGCATAGAGTGTTCCGTCCTTTTCGTAAACATCGAGCAAAGGAATATAGTTGGTGTCGCAGGCAATGCTCACACTTGTTTCCTCGCCGGGAGTGTAGATGACGCTGACGGCATTGGTGGCTTCGATGCTGTGGATGTGCGAAACTTCGATGCGTTTCACGTCTTTTTCCTTTTTAGGCTGGCAGGAACTGAAGGTCAGCATGGCGATGATGGCAAGGGCTATGGCGATGATGTTCATGATGGTGTGTCGCATGGTGGAAAACGGGGTGGATGGTTGGGGGATAAGGAGATATGGGAGGATGGAGAGAAAAAGTGGAAGACACGGATGGAAGGCGTGGGCCCTTATCCTGCATCAGCCATTTCTGCTTTCAGGCGTTGCAAAAGTTCGTCGTCGCTGATGCCGAGTTGGCGAATGGTGCGTGCCAGGTTGGGAAGCGATTCGCGGAAAAAGGCGTTGCGTCGGAGTTCGAGAATCCGTTCACGGGCATCGATGCTGACGAAACTCCCCAGTCCGCGGCGGTCGTAGATGATGCCGCGCTGCCGGAGCTGGTCGAAGGCCTTCGTGGTGGTGTTGACGTTGACCTGCAGCTGCACGCTGTAGTCGCGGACTCCGGGGATGCGTTCGTCCGGGGCATATTTTCCGGCAAGGATTTCGTCCATCAGACGCTCCGCAATCTGAAGATATATGGGGCTGGTTTCACGGAATATCATAGGGGTAAGTGGATTGGCAATAAAATTTCGTGCTGAAGCATTCGGAACAGTGTTTGTGGGTGCAGGGGACGGAGTTTAGAAACCGATGTGCCGGCTGGGGATGACGTTGGCGCGGCGGAACATGCGGTAACTGGCCGAGAGGCAGAGGACAATCCAGAGTAAGGTGCCGATGATAAGGGCTACCTTCAATGGTTGTTTCAGCGAATCAAGGGTGAAAGTCATGGAGTACGCGGGGTCCAGGATGTATTCTGCAAGACTTTCGCCGAAGACTTCCAGGAATGTGAAGAGAAGGATTAAAAGTGCATAATTTGCCACAAAGGTAAGGAGTGTGGTAAGGATGAAGGGCTGGCGGCGGAAGAAGGCGCTACCCAACACGTAGGTCGCTATCTGGGCGATGCATCCGAGGAGGGTGAGGACGGCGAAGAAGGGGGTAGCCTGACTGAGTATGCTCATGACTTCGGGCGTTACGAAGCTTCTGGGGTAGGACAAGGCCCAGAATGCTACATACTGGACAAGGTCGGCAAGGGGGAGCACAACAAGGAATGCCAGATGATAGAACACGACGGAGACTGTGAGGTATGACACGAATTTCTCGAGGTTTGTGGCAGGGAGCATCAGCGACGTTATGCGTTTGGTCTTGCTGTTCATAGGACTGAAGGTGAGTGATGCCGAAATGAGGGAGAGTACGCCTCCGGCAATAAGTACGGATACCGCGGCGCTATGGCTCCAGGTATCATTCATCTCTTCGATATTGGCCCATCTTCCATTGAATAAGATGAAGAACATGGTGGCGAAAATGCCGATGAAAAGACCCAGAAGTTGGTTGCGGTACTTGCGGATGTCGGAAAATATCTGGTAGCGGATGAGCAGGCCGACGCGATGGAAATTCAGGTTTTTCATAAATGATGTAGGGCGTTATATTGGGGAAAAGAATAGGGGTGGTGAGACTGTGGTGATGAGAAGAATGGAGTCTTCAGAAGCGTGCGATGATGTCGGGATTCTTGTTGACGGCATTGAAGAGGAGTTCCAGGTTTACTGTAGTATTTCTGAATCCGTCGGAACGTGCTACCACAAGAGTGCCGAGTACGGAAGGTTCCATATAGAGAGCATCCGAAAGGTCGGCTCCAACAGGGCGGACATCGAAGCAGAGTTTTTCGCTGATGGTGCTGATGGGGGAATTGAGGAGCAGGTGGTCGGACTCGAGCATGATGACGTGGTCGATGAGCATTTCCACATCGTGTACCTGATGGGTGCTGATGATGATGGTGCGATCATCGTTCATCTGGGCTGCAATTACTTTCCGGAACTGGGTCTTGCTGGGGATGTCAAGGCCGTTCGTCGGTTCATCGAGCAGCAGGTATTCCGTCTGTGTGGCAAGGGCGAAGCTGATGAAGGCCTTCTTCTTCTGACCCATGGACAGGCTGCCGAGGTTGATGTCTGTGGGAAGTTCGAAGTCCTTGAGCGACTGTTCGAGGATTTCGTCGGAAAAGTTCGGATAGAAATCACGGTTGAGCCTTACGTACTGTGCCATGGTGATGGAGGGAAGTTCGAACTCTTCGGGGACGAAGAATATGCGGCTGAGCATTTCGGGGCGGCGCAGGCAGGAGGGGGTGCCGTCGATGCTGACACTTTGTTTACGGTCGTGGAGCAATCCGGAGATAAGGTAGAGGAGTGTGGACTTTCCAGTACCGTTCTTGCCCAGCAGTCCGATGATTTTGCCCTGTTCGATGTTGAGTGAAAGGTCGGTGAAGACGGCGGGATGCTGGAAGTCGTAGCGGAAGGAGAGGTGATTGATGCAGATCATGTGGGTGTAATGTTTGGAAGGTTTGTGTAGATGGGCCGTATGCCGATGGCTGAATCATTTCTGACCGGTGGCGGTATCATTCCTTATATATGCTGTATCACTCCTTATATATATTGTAGCGCTCCTATATATGTATTCGGGAATGGTTCTTCATGGCGATGTCCGGCTTTCGGTATCAGCCCTCTTTTTGCCTTTGCCGTGAAGCAAAATACGGCGAAGTGTTTCGGATTTATGGTGTAATAGTGAAGTATTACACTGCAAAAGTATGGCGGTTGTTTGAACCTTGCAAGTTTTTTTCGGAAAAAAAGCAAAAAAAATGGCTTCCATGGGGGTGGAAGCCATAATTTTGTAAAGTATAATATTGCAAAAATAGGTAGATGCAATATGGTTATCTCTTTGGCGTAAGGCGTGGAATCTCTATTTTCTCTCCCAACTGTATGAGGTCGGGATTGGAAATATGGTTGTGGAATTCGATATATGAAGCCAGTTTTTTGTCGCCATAGTGCTTTTTAGCCAGTTTGTTGAGGTTGTCTCCAACGGAAATGGTGTGCAGGGTGATGACGCCTGTGATGAGGTAGTCGCCGTTTTTCATCTGCTGGTATCGGTCAGCACACTTGAGCTCTGCCTCCCGCTGTTTGGCAGCCTTTGCCTCTTCTGCACGTTTTGCGGCAAACTCATCGTAAGCGCTTTGGGGTTCTTTATTCTCTGCCTTGCTGTTCTTTTCAGGCTCAGCGGCTGTTGTGCTCCCGGCATCGGCATTGTCCTGCTTTACACTTGCTGTCGCAGGGGTGGACTTTGCCGCGCCTTTTTCAGCAGGCTTGGGGGATGCGCTCTGTGCGGACTGGGGCTTTTCTGCCGTGACATGCTCCTCGACTGACGGATTTTCGGTAAAGATGCATGGAGGGCAGAGCAGGCGGTAATACCCGGCATAGTAGCTCAACGTCATCAGAACGAGGGTGGCGAGGACGATGAATGCTGTGCGCCACCAATTGTGGCGTTCGGCAGGGAGGGTGTTCTGGATGACAATTGGCGAATGGTCGTTGGCGTGTTCCTGTAGATTGTCGGAGTTGTCGCGTCCATCGACGGCTTTTTCCTGTTTGTCATCTTCTTCCTCGTGGTTCGTTACATAGACCAAAGTGTTGTTCCCGTCTGTGTCTTCAGCCGGCTCTCCCTCGGTTTCCCCAACGGCAAGCGGTTCTTCTTCTTCGCTGTCGTCCGGTTCCTGTTCCTCCGTGTCCTGCTCCTGCGGTTGTGATTCGGCAGTCTCTTCGGCGGTTTCCGTTTCCTGGCCGTAGCAAAGCTGTTGGTTTTCGGCTTCGTCGATGAGGTTTTGGGCCTCGTTCATCAGTGCGTTCGTTTCCTCTTCACTGATTTCCGGATTTTCTTCTCCAACGTTTTCGTCAGCAGTTTCCTGGGGCTCACTTTCTTTAAGGTCGCTTGCGGTTGCTGCGCGGTCATCGTCAGTGGGAGTGGGGGCATCGTTATTGTCTGACAGAACTTCGTCGGCGGTTTCCGTTTCTTCTACAAAGTCCTGCTCCTCTTCTGTTTCTTCAGCCTCCTCGGTACCTATACCGTCTACGCTGTCCAGTTCGCTGATGTCGAAATCATCGTCAAGATTGATGGTGGTGAAATGGTTGAAGGGACGGTTCACGAGTTCCTTGAAGGCGTTGTCGGGCAGGAAACTGATTTTTTCGTGCCCGTTGATCTGGAAGCGTTCTCCGGTATTGATGTTCACGCTTTCGCGGTCGCTGACAGTGACAATCTTGAAGGTGGCGAAGCCCTTGATCTTCAGAATGCTTTCGGTGGTAAGCCCTTCTTCGGCAAGGTCGAAGAAAGCCCGGACAAAGGTTTCGGCTTTCCGCTTGGTCATGCCGGTACGTGCGGCAAGGGCTTCGGCAAGATTCTGGAGGAGTATTTTGTTGTCCATATTCGGATTTTACTTCTTGATTTTGTCTTTCAGTACGGCACTCGGTTTGAAACTGACGGTGATTTTTGGTGGAATCAGTTGTCGCTGCTTTGTGGCAGGGTTGACGATGATGCGCTCCATCTTTTTCTTCGTTTCGAAATTCCCGAAGCCTTGGATGGTAATGACATCGCCTTCGTCCAGAATGTCGGCCATCACTTCCGTAAGGCGTTCGACGGTCTGCTGCGTATCTTTGGCTGTGGAATCGGTACGGCGGGCCAATTCCGTGATGAATTCTTTGTTGTTCATAGCAATGGAGTCAATGAATATGACAGGGCATTCTGCAAAGAGCATTTTTGAACCCTTAATGATTTGCCGGCGGAATGGAACTTTGAAGTAGTCAGGATGCAGGGCTTTTCGTCAGATGAATTCGCCGTAGAGGTCGAATTCTTCGGTACGTGTGATGCGGACATTGTGGAAAGTTCCGGGTTCCAGTCCGGCACCTTCGGTGAGCGGCAGCAGCACTTCGCAGTCCACTTCCGGGCTGTCGTATTCGGTGCGTCCCACCAGCCAGTCTCCTTCGCGGCGGTCGACGGTGATGCGGTATTCTTTGCCTACCATGCCGCTGAGGATGTCGGCGGAAATTTCCTGCTGCAATGCCATCAACTCTTCCAGACGCTGCTGCTTTACTTCTTCAGGGATGTCATCGCCATAGTTCAGTGCGGCATATGTGCCTTCTTCCTCGCTGTAGGCAAAAGCTCCCATGCGTTCGAAACGGGCTTGACGGGTGAATTCAAGGAGTTCGCGGAAGTCATCGTCCGTCTCTCCGGGGAAACCCACCATGAGTGTCGTGCGCAGGCAGATGCCGGGCACCTCGCGGCGGATGGTTTCTATCAGTTGCAGGGTTTCGGCTTTTGAAATATGTCGCTGCATACGGTCGAGCATATGATCCGAAATATGCTGCAGTGCCAGGTCGAGATATTTGCAGACATTGTCGTTTTCGCGGATTACGCGGAGCAGGTCGAAGGGGAACTGTGCGGGATAGGCGTAGTGAAGCCTGATCCATTCCACGCCGGGAATGTGTGCCATTCGTTCAATAAGTTCGGCAATCTTCTGCTCGTGGTACAGGTCGATGCCATAGAATGTGAGTTCCTGGGCGATAATCTGGAATTCGTGTACGCCGTCAGCTACCATCCGTTCCACCTCGTCGAGGATGTCCTCCATCGGGCGGCTTTTGTGCGGACCTGTAATAAGCGGTATGGCGCAGTAGGCACATTTGCGGTTGCAACCTTCGCTGATTTTGATATAGGCGAAGTGTCCGGTGGTATGGAGGGTGGAGTGGGGAAGGGAGCAGGGTGCGCATCCCGATGCCGTACTGTCGGCTGCAGCCTGTTCGGCTTCGAGGTCGGCCACCATCTGTTTCCAGTCGAACTTGCCATAGAAACGGTCCACTTCGGGGATTTCCTCCTGCAGTTCCTGCCTGTAGCGTTCGGAAAGGCAACCCATTACGAAGATGCGTTCAATCTCGCCTTCCTCCTTACGGTTACAGAGTTCAAGGATTTCAGCGATGCTTTCTTCCTTGGCGTCGCCGATGAAGCCGCAGGTGTTGACTACGGCAATGTCGCCATGTAGGGTTTCGGGATTATGGTAGAAAGTATAGCCCACACGTTCGAACTGTCGCATCAGGTTTTCCGAGTCGACCAGATTCTTCGAACATCCCATGGTGATGACGTCAATGGTGTGTTTCATCGTGCGTTATGAAAAAAGCGATTGTACGAATTCCTTGCGGTTGAAGGGTTGCAGGTCGGTCATCTTTTCACCCAGTCCGATGTATTTGACGGGCACTTTCAGC
>SAMEA3663097__coassemble_1216_pt1 | contig 8822 bp, 9 predicted proteins | sample SAMEA3663097__metabat2_low_PE_001 | metagenome-assembled genome bin SAMEA3663097 (sample SAMEA3663097) | pig gut metagenome | biome: pig gut; feature: pig-associated habitat; material: faeces | place: France | collected 2012 | reverse complement strand
TCAAAAACATCGGACTTCTTGGACAGAAACATCCGTACTTTTGATGCAAAACCTCCGTACTTTGTGGCAAAGAAGTCCGATGTTTCCGGTTTTCCGGCCGGAAAATGCGCGGAAATCCCCTTTTCCCGATTTTGCGATATTTCAGTGCGAGGTAAGGCGTGGTGGCTTCCGAGGCCATTCTCAGCCCGTTAACGACACAGTCCTGGAGGGCGGAGACATCCGAAAAAGGACATCGGGAAATATTGCACACTCGTCCGGTTGGCTTGAATCCAAGCACTGTCTTTGATACCTTCATTTCTGAAAATTCCAGCCTTTCAGCCTTCATTTCCATGATATCATCCGGCAACCGCATGAAAGGCCTCGTCCCCGAAAATCATCCTTGCCTGCCATGTCACGGACGACGACACTGGAATCGTAAAACGGCACTTCCTGTCTGTATTAATAAGCAAGTGAGCGATGCCAAAAGGAACATCTTGGCATAAAGTCAAATTTACACCTGCGAAAAAGGCTTGCAACCATAATAAATGCGTAACTTTGCCACCATGAAAGCCATCCGTATCATTCCAGAACTATGCCTGCGCTGCGGAGCCTGTGCCCGCGAATGCCCGCAGAACGTACTTGTGCAGGCCACCGAAAAGACCGTGCCCATGGTCCAACGCCCCGAGGAATGCATTGCCTGCGGACATTGTGCCGCCCTCTGCCCTTCCGGTGCCCTGCAACATCCTGCGTTTCCTCCCGAAAACATTGTCCAGGTGGAGGAGAAACGGTTGCCTTCGCCCGAAAGCGTACTCGAACTCATGCGCAGCCGGCGTTCCAACCGCAGCATCACCTCTCGCCCCGTACCGGACAACGTCATCAGCGATGTACTCGAGGCCGCACGCTATGCCCCCACAGCGGAGAATTCGCGCCGCATCCGCGTCAGCGTCATCCGCGACAGTCAGGAAATCCAGCATATCGAGGATGCCACCATGCGCTTCTTTCTCCGGCTGGCACGCATACTCCTCCACCCCATCGTACGCCCCCTGACAAAACTTTTCCTAGCCGACCTCTACCGTCAGGCTCCTGCCCTCGAGGCTTTCCGCAAACGCTGGGAGGCAGGGGAGCGCCCTTCGGTGTGCAACGCCAACGTCATCATGGCATTTTCAGCACCCAAAGGCTACGACTTCGGATGGCAGGACTGCAACCTTGCCTACCAGAATGCCTCGCTCATGGCCGAAGCCCACGGCATTTCGCAAATCTATCTGGGATTCGTGCAGACGGCCTGCAAACTCTTCGGTCCACGCCGCACGGCACAGCTGCTGCACCTGCCCGAGGGACACCGCCTGTATGCACTTATGGCGCTCGGCGTGCCGGCACTGAAATACCGCCGCTACACCCGGCGCTGAATAACGCAGGATTACACGACGGCACAACGGAAAAACGACCGAAACGCCGCCATTCGGATGACGAAAAACGGGTAACCATGCGTTTTTTACACCGCAACATACACGCAAACGGAAAGAAATTGCTAACTTTGCCACGATATCTGTTTCGAAGAAAGACAAACAACATCATATTTTCATCTTCACATCTATATTTCTGATATATAGCCATGCAAGACATCATCCTCGCCATCTCCGGCAAACCTGGTCTCTATAAACTTGTATCACGCGGCAACCGCACCCTCATCGTCGAAACCCTCGATGCCCAGCACCGCCGTTTCCCCGCAGGCATGCACGACCGCGTCACATCGCTCGGCGACGTCAGCATGTACACCGACAGCGACGACGTAAACCTCATGCAGGTGTTCCAGAACCTCTACGATGCCCTTCAGGGCAAGACCGAGGTGAGCCACAAGGAGGCCAACGAAGACACCCTCCAGGAAATCATGGACAAGGCCCTCCCCAACTGGGACCGCGACCGCGTACACTTTTCCGACATCCGCAAACTCGTGCAGTGGTACAACATCCTCATCGAGGCTGGATACACCACCTTCGTGGAGAAGGCTCCCAGCAACGAAATGACCGTTGCAGAAGGCAAAGAAGAATAAACACCGCCAACGATACCACACAAGACAAACAACATTCACCCTATCATACGAAACGGAAGTCCCCCGGACAAGATGCATGCATCTTGCACCGGGGGCTTCCTATTTTTATCAGATTATAGAGATGTTGTAGGAAAGCGTGAAGGCATCGTAGAATGCCGGATCAGCCTGGGGGAGCATGAACGCCTTGCGGCAACGCCCCGAAGTGTCGATATAGGAAAAATATGGGCGTGTATGCAACCCATCGTCGCGACGGCTGCTGAATGACAGCCAGCGGCTGTTGTGGCTCCAGCTGTGATAACTCTCCACATCGCGGCTGTTGGCGGCACGGAGGGCCGAAATGCTGCCGTCGGAAAGACGGAGAAGATAGAGGTCGGCATCGGCATGCCAGATACTGAAGTTACCGTAGGAACTCAAGGTGAACACCAGATGACGGCCATCGGGACTGACACGCGGGAAACTTACGCTACGCCCCTGCGGCACCCCGTCCATACGGGTACTGTAAGTGCTGTAGAGGGTGTCGAACTGCTGGCCGAAGATGGCATACGAGCAAAGATGGATGATAGAGACAATGTTCAATCTGTACAAGAATATCATCGTTAATGTGCATTCCGACTACTTTTCACACCATGCAGGGCGCTATACACACGGCAGCCCCACCAGCATATTTGCCGATGGGGCTGCCATTCATATAATATTTTATACCACTTCCGGAGCGGTGTCCGTCGGACAAGGCGCTCAGAAGTATCCCTCGCGCTTTTTCTGTTCCATGGAGGCCTCCTGGTCGAAGTCGATGACGCGGGTGGTACGTTCCGACTTCGTGGTGGTCATCATCTCCTCCACGATCTTTTCGATGGTGTCCGCCTCGCTCTCGATGGCTCCCGTGAGCGGCCAGCATCCGAGGGTGCGGAAACGGATTTTCTTCGTCTCGATGCGGTCGCGGTATTCTGCAGGCAGGCGGTCGTCATCGGGCATGATGAGTTGGCCGTCGAGGTTGATGACGGGACGCTCCTTGGCGAAATATAGCGGTACGATGGGGATGTGCTCAAGGCGGATATACTGCCAGATGTCGAGTTCCGTCCAGTTGCTGAGGGGGAACACGCGGATGCTTTCGCCCTTGCGCACGCGGGCATTGTAGATGTCCCACAGTTCGGGACGCTGGTTCTTCGGGTCCCACTGGTGGAACTGGTCGCGGAAGGAGAAGATGCGCTCCTTGGCACGGCTCTTTTCCTCGTCACGCCGTGCACCGCCGAATGCGGCGTCAAACTTGTGCTTGTCGAGTGCTGCGAGCAGTGCCTGCGTCTTCATCAGGTCGGTATGCACCTTCGACCCATGGGTGAAGGGGCCGACGCCGGCCTTGAAGGCTTCCTCGTTGCTCTCGACGATGAGGTCCCATCCGTGCTCGGCAGCGTAACGGTCGCGGAACTCTATCATCTCGCGGAACTTCCACTTCGAATCGATGTGCATAAGGGGGAACGGGACCTTGCCGGGCGCAAAGGCCTTCTCGGCAAGACGTACCATGACGCTCGAATCCTTTCCGATGGAATAGAGCATCACAGGGTTTTCGAATTCCGCTGCCACTTCGCGGATAATATATATGGACTCGGCTTCGAGCTCCTTCAAATGACTGAGACTATAGTTTTCTGACATTTCTGATAATGTTTGTTCAGGGGAATGAATTACGGATGGATTTCCAGCGACCGGCCGTCAGAGATTGAGAAGACTGATGATGCGTTCTACACTCTCCTCTACACTCAGGCACGAGGTATCGAGGCTGAGTGCAGGATGTTCGGGGGCTTCGAAGGGTGCGGAAATGCCTGTAAAGTCCTTGACTTCGCCACGCCGTGCACGGGCATAGAGCCCCTTGACATCGCGGCGCTCGCATTCGGCAAGCGGGGTGGAGATATAGACTTCGAGGAAGTCGTCGCTGCCGATGATACGGCGTGCCATCTCACGGAGTTCGCGGGTAGGACTGACGAAGCAGGCGATGGTGATGATGCCGGTTTCGACAAAGAGACGGCCTACCTCGGCAATGCGGCGGATGTTCTCCAGACGGTCCTCGGGCGAGAATCCCAGCCCGCGGTTGATGCCCGTGCGCACATTGTCGCCGTCGAGCAGACGCACAAGACGGCCCCTGCGGTGGAGTTCGCGTTCAAGGGCCAGGGCCACGGTGCTCTTTCCTGAGCCCGAAAGACCGGTCATCCATATCATCACACCGCGCTGGCGGAGCAGCGCTTCTTTTGCCTCACGGGGAAGCATACGGTCGGTGATGGGATAAAGGTTGTCAATATCTTGCATATTCAATTATCTGTTTGGGGGGATTCCCTTACCTTCCGGCCCGTCGTTGGCCGTCTGGCGGGAATTCTCATAGTTGGATGCGCTCCACGCGGACATCGGTATCCGGCATGAATATGGAGGCGCTGTCGCAAAATTTCTGCGGGTCTTCGGTGGTCAGGAAGCGTGCCGTACCGTGCCGCTGCAGGCGGACATCCATTTCAGGATGCCTATAGAGGTAGTCCTTCAACGATGCTGCTATGATTTCGCCCTGCGGAAGAATCTTCACCGCCGGCGGCGCATACCGGCGTATCTTGTCCATCAGCAGGGGATAGTGCGTGCAGGCAAGTACGAGGGTGTCGATGAGGGGGTCGGCAGCCATGACGGCATCGATGCGCTTCTTCACGAAATAGTCGGCACCCGGAGTGTCGTATTCGCCGTATTCCACCAGCGGCACCCACATGGGACACGCCTGTGCCGTGACGTGGATATCGGGAAAGAGTTTGGCGAGTTCCATATTGTACGACATCGACCCTACCGTTCCCTGCGTGGCAAGGATGCCGATATGCCTGGAACGGGTGATATCGCCGATGGCTTCCACGGTGGGACGTATGACGCCCAGCACACGCCGTGTGGCCCCGAGCCGCTGCAGGTCGTGCTGCTGGATGGTCCTCAGAGCCTTGGCCGAGGCAGTGTTGCAGGCCAGTATCACCAGTTCGCAACCACGTGCGAAGAGTGCTTCCACGGCCTGCAAGGTATAGTGGTATACTACGTCGTAGGAGCGCGGACCGTAAGGAGCGCGGGCATTGTCGCCGAGGTAGAGGTAGTCGTATTCGGGCATCAGCCTCCGTATCTGCCTCATTACGCTCAGACCGCCATAGCCGCTGTCAAAAATTCCAATCATATGGGGTGTTGGTTTAGACCTTACGGTCGTTTATGGTCGGCATCTGCTCTCGCTTACCGAAACTCGGTTTTCCGCATGCCATATGCCGCCATGCCGTGCCGAAACCTATTCGCCACGGAGCTTTTCCGAGACGAAAGCCGTGATGTCCTCACTCAACGCTGGGTTGAGGAAGGGGAATGCTCCAGCATCCGTGTTGACCACGCATTCGTATCCGTGTTCGATGGCCACTGCGCGGATGGCGGCATCGATGCGGGCATGCAGCGGCCTCATGAGGTCGATTTCTGCCTGTTGCAGGAGCGAATCGGCCTGGGCCCTGAAGGCAAGACCTTCCTCCATGCTCCGTTCCAGGTCGGCCTGGCGCTTCAGCAGGATGGCTTCCGGAAATTCCTTCTGCCCCTGGAGATATTCCTGGAAACGGCGGCGGAAGTCCTCCTCGTTGTGGCTCGCCTCGCTTTCATATTTTCCGCGCAGACTCTTGAGTTGCGCAATGGCCTGCACGTATTCCGGCATGCTTTCGAGCAACTGCTTGTGGCTGCAATATCCGTAACGGGGGGCGACAGGGAGGGGATTCTCCATGCTTCCGACCGCTTCGGCCGTCTGCTGGGCAAAGGCCGTGGTGGGAAGCATGGCCAACAGGCATGCCATCACAGAAAAGAAGTAGAAAAAGATTGGCTTTCGCATGGTCTCAACGGTTGGGGTTGCATCCTCCGAAATGTCCGCTGTAAAAGCACGGACAGTTGGATTCCGACTTGATGCCACATTGGCAAAGCGGCACATGATATGGCGGCAAAATTACAGACTTTCCGCCATACCGCCAAGTTTTACTGTACAAAATTTGGAGAATGGGGGTTTTTGCCGTAAATTCGCAGCAACTTGTTTATAGGGGATTCCGATAAGCGGTGGTGAAACACCTCTTGGTACACCTCGTGCTGCGCTGCGGCCGTCACCGCATCCTTCTCCCTACCGCCTTGGAGTTTTTTGCTGCCGGGAGGGCGGCGCCGGAGCGGAGAGGCCTTCCCCCCTTTTTATTTTCAGAACCATGAAAGAGAAATTCCACTATTTCCTTTGCATTTTCATTAGCCTCATATGCATTCTATGGGTGCTTCCGAAGGACAAGGAAGCCTTCAACTATGAATATGTCCAGGGACAGCCGTGGCGTTACGACCCCCTCATTGCAAAATTCGCATTCCCCGTCAAAAAGTCGGAATTGAAACTCCAACAAGAGCGCGAGAAGGCCCTGGAACAGCTTACGCCCTACTTCAACTCCGCTCCCGCCATCGGCAAACAGATGGTGAGGAACTTCCGTAGCGACTATGCCGAAGGACGTTTCCCCGACGTCCCCTACACCTACTATACCCATGCGGTGGAACTGCTGCAACAGGTGTACGAACAAGGCGTCATGGAGCCCGATGTCTACAAACGCATCCAGAATGCCAAGGCAACGAATGTGAGCATCATCGACGGAAAGACCGCCACCACACACGCAGTCACAGAAATCTTCTCCACACGAACGGCCTATGAATACCTCATGGCCAACGAGGCAGAGACCTATTCGCGCGAAATACTTTCGCGACTGGACCTGAACAAATACCTTGAAGCCAACATCATCTACGACAGCACCAAGACGAGCGAAGCCCGCGAAAACATCCTGGCCTCAGTCTCTACCACCGACGGTTATGTGGAACAGGGCGAGCTCATCATCGACCGTGCCGAACGTGTGGACTCCGTCAAGAAGGCCAAACTCGACTCTTTCCGCGACGAGGTGAGGGAGAATTCCTCGCAGTCCGCGAGCAAGGCACGGCGGCTGATGGCCGGTCAGGGCGGCATGGTCATCATCCTCTTTGCCCTCCTGCTGGCCTACCTCAACCTGTTCCGGCGCGACCTCTTCTCGAGTTTCCAGAGCATCTGCCTCCTCTTCTGCGTCATCACCTTCTTCTGCGTCATCAGCTGTCTGATGCTACGCTTCAACCTCCTTACGGTCTACCTCATTCCCTTTGCCATGGCGGCCATCTTTGTACGCATCTTCATGGATACGCGCACCGCCTTCATGGTTCATACCGTTCTTGTACTGATTTCAAGCATCCCCCTTGTCACCTGCTACCAGTTCGTACTCATCGAGATGGTGGGCGGCCTGGTGGCCATCTACAGCCTCCGCGACCTTACCGAGCGCCAGCAGCTCTTCCGCACCGCAGCATACGTCACCCTCGCCATGTGCGCCATGGGGGTTTGCTACGAACTCTCGCAGGGCGTGAGCCTCAACGGACTCAACAAACGCCTCTACACCCACATCGCCTTCAACGGCGTGGCACTCCTCTCGACATATCCGCTCCTGTATCTGATTGAACGGATCTTCGGCTTCACCTCGACCGTAACCCTCATCGAACTCTCGAACACCAATTCGCGCATCCTCCGTCGCATGTCGAAGGAGGCACAGGGCACCTTCATCCACAGCATGCAGGTGGCAAATCTGGCTGCCGAAGTGGCGGACAAAATCGGCGCGAAGGTGCAACTTGTGCGTACAGGAGCCCTCTACCACGACATCGGGAAACTCAGCCGCCCGGCTTTCTTCACCGAAAACCAGACGGACGTGAACCCGCACGACATGATTTCCGAAAAGAGTTCGGCTTCCATCATCATCGGACATGTCACCGAGGGACTGAAAATGGCGGAGCGCGAACGGCTGCCAAAGATTATCCGCGACTTCATCCTCACCCATCACGGCACAGGGATGACACGCTATTTCTACATACAGAGCTGCAACAAACTGGGCGAGGAGAACGTCAACAAGGAGGATTTCACCTACCCCGGGCGCAACCCCTTCACCCGCGAACAGGCCATCCTGATGATGGCAGACGCCGTGGAAGCCGCCAGCCGATCGCTCAAGGAATACAGCGAAGAGAGCATCTCCGCACTCGTCAACCGCATCATCGACAGCCAACAGGCCGAGGGATACTTCAAGGAGTGCCCCATCACCTTCAAGGACATTTCCGATGCCAAACAGGTATTCATCGACTCCCTCAAGACCATCTACCACACCCGCATCGCCTACCCCGAACTCAACCGCGGCGAACAGCCCGAACAGGACACCCGCACCTCCGACGGCCCTGCTACGGGACGCCGAAAACACATCTTCAGCAGCAACAACTGGGTATGGAAAGGTCCGAAAACACAGCCATCGCCGCAACAGTCCAACGCCACAGCACCGACCGACCTGCAGACGACCGAAGACAAAAACGCAGACAGCAACGAAGGCGGCAATGACGAACGTCCATGACACCCGGCAACCCGTTGCGACATGATGTCTAAAGGCATACATCGGCTCAACTGCGAGAGTCCGTGTTGCAACGCAGCCACAGGACCGTAAAATACCGAAACATTGCAGAACACGGAAAAGAAAGAATAGTAAAGTTTTGAGTAACAACAGGTACGACTAATCTGATATTACTCCTGAATCGTTTCCGGAAGCACAATATCGGAATCGCACACCAATCTTCGGAATACTTCGGGCTTTGCGGAATCACCATGAAAAAATCCGGGAAGGATGCGGTAGGGCATCTTTCCCGGATTCTTTATTTGTATGAATGGAGGGCTGTGAGGCTACTCCGTGGTATCTGAAAG
>SAMEA3663097__coassemble_1207_pt1 | contig 8893 bp, 6 predicted proteins | sample SAMEA3663097__metabat2_low_PE_001 | metagenome-assembled genome bin SAMEA3663097 (sample SAMEA3663097) | pig gut metagenome | biome: pig gut; feature: pig-associated habitat; material: faeces | place: France | collected 2012 | reverse complement strand
GACGAACAGACGCTCCTTGATGTCTTCGCCGGCGTACCCCATTTCGAAGTGTCACGCGAACAGGCCATCGGACAGAAGGCCGTTGACCTGCTGGCAGAGCATACCAAGTGCTTTGCTTCGAAAGGCGAGATGCGCAAACTCACACAAGGCGGAGGCGTGAGCATCAACAAGGAAAAACTGGCGCAGTTCGACCGTGAGATTACCGACGCCGACCTTCTCGACGGCAAATACATCCTGGCACAGCAGGGAAAGAAGAAATACTTCCTGATTATTGTGAAGTAAAAGAAGCTGGGCTTCGGGGAGAGGGAAGTTACAGGCTTTTCGTTCTTCGCCACTGCACATTTCCGCACGGAAAAGCAAGGCATGGCCCCACTACCATCTTTCCGGCACACAGATACATCGGACTTCTTTTGAGGCAAACATCCGTATTTTTGATACAAAACATCGGAACTTTGCCTCAAGAGAAGTCTGATTTTTTTGGAGTATTGGCTCAGCGGTGAGAGTCCGTGACGCGGCGCAGCCACTGAGCCGAAAAAATTGCACACTCCCTCCGAAATTGCCCATTTCCACCCTTTCAATCACCTGCAAAAAAGCCCGTGAACCTTCAAAAATTTTGACAAGGCATCGTGTCCCTTCTAGAGCAGATTTTGGCCGGATTTTCTGTGTTTTGCCATCTAAGGCTATCAATTTGACAATGTATATAAAAGTTAACATCAGCAGAGCACTTCGAATATTGCGGCAAAAAATAAAAAAACGCCGAGAAAAACATGAAAAATGCAGAGTACCGGGACGAAAACATCGGACTTCTTGGGCACAAACCTCCGTACTTTCTGGGCAAAACCTCCGTACTTTGTGGTAGAGAAGTCCGATGTTTCCACTTTTCCGGGCGGAAAACCGGCAGAAAACAGCCGAAACTGCGCATAAAAGTCTAATGCCTCATTTTTGCGATATTTCAGGACAAGGCAAGGCGTGGTGGCTTCCGAGGCCATTCTCGGCCCGTTAACGACGCGGCTCGGGCAGCAGGAAACGTCAAAAAACAGACGATGAAAAATATTGCACACTTGTCCGACGACCTTGAAACCAAGGCTTTCGCGTTTATCGATATTCATGTGTTTCCCTCCTCTGGACGGGGCGGGGAAAAAACATACCGTCCTTGATTTACACACACTCTGCCAAGGCTGCAGCAATGGCATGGACATTGCAAGGGCGACAGAAGAAGGATTCCCTGCATGTAACGGAAAAAGAAGCGGATGGAGGCATCCACTCCACTGACAGGAAAACGGCACCCTGTGCACGAATGCTACACCTGACAGCCCACCTCAATTGTAAAAACGGGTGAAAAGAAAACAGGGTAAAAAAGAAGCATAAAAAAATATTCTGCATTTTTTCGGGCAAAGCGCAGAAAGTTCGGAATTTATTCTTAATTTTGCTCACTACACAACCAACTACTAACGCACCCACGCACACCCGCACGGGAAGTCGTGAAAAAGGCGGCACGTTCATAAAGCCGTAAAACTGACATCCGAACCCATTCAGCACGAGACCATCATGAGCGAACTAAGAGTCATTATAAGCGGTGGAGGCACCGGAGGACACATCTTTCCTGCCATCTCCATTGCCAATGCCATACGGTCAGCACATCCCGAAGCGAAAATTCTGTTTATTGGAGCCGAAAACCGCATGGAAATGCAACGTGTTCCCGCTGCAGGATACCAGATTAAAGGTCTGCCCATAGCAGGTTTTGACCGCAAACATTTATGGAAAAACCTGGGGGTGATATTCAAAATCTGGCAGTCCAGGCGCAAGGCACGGTCCATCATCCGCGAATTCCGCCCACAGGTGGCGGTAGGCGTCGGAGGCTATGCCAGCGGACCCACGCTGCAGGTCTGCCAGCAAATGGGAATCCCCACCCTGCTGCAGGAGCAGAACAGCTACGCAGGCCTTACGAACAAGCTACTCGCACGTCACGCACGGAAAATATGCGTAGCATATGACGGCATGGAACGTTTCTTCCCGAAAGACCGCATCGTCATCACCGGAAATCCCGTACGCCAAAACCTCATCCACAACACCTACAGCCGCGGAAGCAGCATCGAGGAACTTGGACTTGACCGTACGAAACGCACGGTTCTCATCATCGGAGGTAGCCTGGGAGCACGTACACTCAACGAGAGCGTGCTGCAGCATCTTGACGTCATATGCAAGAATCCGGACGTACAGTTCATCTGGCAAACCGGAAAATACTATAGCCAGGAAATCCAGGAACGCCTGCGCATAGCAGGACAGCCCCCATATCTGAAGGTGACGGAGTTCATCGCCGACATGAGCCGCGCATATGCCGCCGCTGACCTGGTGGTGAGCAGAGCCGGAGCATCGAGCATCAGCGAAATCTGCCTGCTCGGAAAGCCTTCGATTCTCGTACCCTCACCCAACGTGGCAGAAGACCACCAGACAAAGAACGCACAAGCCCTTGTGGCAAAGGATGCCGCCATCTGCGTCAAAGATGCCGATGCCATTGACACCCTCATCGAAACCGCCATACAGGTAGTAGGCGACAGCGCACGGCTCGATGCCATCAGCGCAGCCGTCAAACAACTCGGAAAGCCAAACGCCGCAGACGACATTGCAAAAGAGGTTGTGGCATTGGCCGAATCCTACCGTAACCGTTGACCTCCATCACGCGCTGCATGCACGTTGGCGGGACGGGCAAACACATTCCACGAATACCCCCAATGATCACATCATACTACTTCCTCGGTGCCGGTGGCATCGGGATGAGTGCCCTGGAACGTTACTTCAACCGACAGGGCCTTTTCGTGGCAGGCTACGACAAGACGCCTACCCCCCTTACCGAAACTCTTGAGAGCGAGGGCATCGCCATTCATTATGAAGACAATCCCGAACTCATCCCCAACGAATGCCGTGACCCGCAGACCACGCTCGTAATCTACACCCCGGCTATCCCCGCCGACTCACGCGAATTGGCATGGTTCAAGGCGCAAGGGCATGAAATCGTCAAGCGCGCCGCAGTACTCGGACGCCTGACATGCGAAAAGCACGGACTTTGCGCTGCCGGAACGCACGGCAAGACCACCACATCCGCCATGGCAGCACATCTGCTGAAGGAAAGCAAGGTGGGATGCAATGCCTTCCTGGGGGGAATCACCAAGAACTACGGTACGAACTACCTGCTCGACCCCCAAAGTGATTTTGTGGTCATCGAAGCCGACGAATTCGACCGCTCGTTCCATCATCTCCGGCCTTTTGCCACCGTCATCACCAGTGCTGATGCCGACCATCTCGACATCTACGGAACCGAAGAGGCATATCTCGAAAGCTTCAGCCACTATACCAGCCTCATACAACCGGGAGGAGCACTCATTGCACACCGCGGCCTACGTATAGAGGAAAGGTTGCAGGAAGGGGTACGGCGCTACGACTACAGCCGGCACGAAGGCGACTTCCATGCCGAAAACATCCGCATCGGTGGCGGACGGATTTGCTACGACCTCGTATCGCCGTTCGGGAATATCGCAGACATCGATCTGGGCGTACCCGTAAGCATCAACATCGACAACAGCATCGCTGCCATTGCATTGGCACAGATTGCAGGAGCTGACGCCGAGAGCATTCGCAAGGCCATGGCATCGTACAGCGGAGTGGACCGCAGATTCGACTTCAAAATCCGTACCGACGAACTCGTTTTCCTCTCGGACTACGCACATCATCCCGAAGAAATACGGCAAAGCATCCTTAGCATCCGCGAGGTGTTCGACGGACGACGTATAACAGCCGTCTTCCAACCTCATCTTTATACCCGCACACGCGACTTCTACCCCGATTTTGCAGAAGCGCTGAGCCTGCTCGATGAGGTGATTCTTCTCGATATCTATCCCGCACGGGAGGCCCCCATCCCCGGAGTCACCTCACAACTCATCTACGACCGCCTGCGTCCCGGCATTGCGAAGACAATGACCACGAAAGAGCAACTTACCGACCTTGTACGCCAACGTGCAAAGGACTTTGACGTGCTCGTCGTTCTCGGAGCCGGAGATGCCGACAGCCTCTGCCCCGAAATCACGGAGATTCTCCTCAACCGCTGACAAATACCCTGCCAAAGGACCCTCAAGCCCCACACCTGCCAGAAACCGTCACAAACCTCACCCCCTACCCCTTCTCCCCGTCGCCATGAAGTATGTCATACGTCTTCTGCTTCTGTTCCTGTCGTTGGCCTATCTGGTCTTCGTCACTGTGCGCTACAGCCGTGCCGAAGACACGAGAGCATGCACAGCACTGCAGATTGACATCCTTGACAGTGCGCAGGCCACCTTCATATCAAAAGGCGGCATTGAAAAAATGCTCCAAAAGAACAGGTTGCATCCGGTAGGACAGACGATAAACAGCATCAGTCCCATCAAAATCGAACATGCCATCGAAAGCGACTCCTTCATCCGTCGCGCAATATGCTCGATTACTCCGGGATGCCGCGTACGGTTGGCTGTCATCCAGCGCATACCGCTGCTACGCGTGATGGCCGACGACGGTGAAGACTACTACATCGACGAAGCAGGCACACGCATGGAGGCAATAGGCTACGAAGCCGACCTACCCGTGGTCACGGGGACTGTCACCCCGGCATTTGCACGGAAAAAACTGAAAGCCCTGGGGATATTCCTGCGCAACGACACCTTCTGGGACGGACAAGTGGAGCAGATTGTCGTCAAGCCAAATGGGGAAATAGACCTCATCATGCGTATCGGAGACCACATCGTTCACTTCGGAAGAATCGAGAATATTCCCATAAAATTCCGGAATCTATACGCTTTCTACACCGATATCATGCCTAAGGTAGGATGGTACAAGTACAGCGAAATCAACGTCGCCTACGACGGACGCATCATCTGCAAACGGAGGAAGCCAAATAAGAAATCCTGACAGAAAAGGTGTTGCAAACCTCACGATTCGAAAGAAAAACGAAGATTCCCAGACCTGATTAAGAGGAACAACGATAGAATCCCACGTTTCGGGGCCTCTTAATAAGAAGGAGGGGAGAACTATACATTTTCCGTATCTTCGTGCTCTTTTGCACATTTTCCGCCTTATTCCACTGTCAAGATAACCATCTCGTTCTCTAAAGACAGCCACAAAGGCCAGCATCTGAACACCTTAGCAGAAGGAAGAATCTAAAGGAATATCCCAGACAAAAAAGACACAACAATATATGGACAACAACTTCATCGCAGCCATCGTCCTCGGTTCGTCAAGACTGACAGGCATCGTGGGAAGCAAGGAAAACGACGGAAGCATCACCGTGAAAGCCTACACGGCCGTCAATTCCTCTGACTTCATCAGCAAGGGTCGCATCATGAATGTCGACAAGATGACTTCGGCGCTCACAAACATCAAGAACAACCTTGAGAACCAAACCGAAAGCCGCATCAAATGCTTCTATGTCGCCATTAACTGTATGGGACTCCGCTCCGTCACGAACAACGTGAAGATGCAGATGCCCAGCAGCGAAATCGTCACCGAGGAACTCATTGCCTCTATCGGAGTGCGGAACAAGGAAAGCCGTCCTGCAGAACGCGAAATCCTTGAGGCAATTCCACTGGAATACCGCATAGGAACAGCAGGAACCCAAGTTACCCAAGACCCGAAAGGAACATTGACCGACCGGATTGAAACGCGATTCCTCAACATCATCTGCGGGACAAAGACCCTGGAAACCATCATCAGCTGCTTCCGCAAAGCCAACATCGAGATTGCTGACGGACGCGTATTCACCGGTGCGGAAATGCTTGCCGGCATCATGACTACGGAACAGGAACGCTCTTCGGGATGCGTTTTTGTGGACATGGGCAGCGAAACCACCACGGTGGCTGTATACCGTGGCAAATTGCTTCGCCACCTCTGCGTCATTCCCCTCGGAAGCGCTACCGTCACACACGATATCGCAAATGTCTTTAACGTGGAGAATGAGGAGGCCGAAAACCTCAAAGTCAAGCACGGATATCCCGACTTCGAAACGCTTAACGACAAGGAGGAAATACACCTCCGCGACGGAGGACGCATGAAGAAAGTTGCTGAACTTGCGGAAATCATCGATGCACGCATCGAGGAAATCGTGCAGAACATCAAGGCACAGGTAGACCTCTCCGGCTATAACCACGACAACCTCGTAAACGGAATCTTCGTCTGCGGCGGCGGTGCGCAACTCAAGGGTATGGACAATGCCATGAAGACACATTTCAAGGATTGGTACGTCCGCATCAACAAACACTCCGCACGGCTGAAGGTCAATGCCCCGGACAGCAGTTTCAACGAAAGCGGCATCTACAACATCGGTCTGGCTTTCATTGACAACAACCTCACCAACTGCTATGGGGGGCAGTTCTCCATTTTCGAGGAGACCGAAGAGACTGACACAAAACCTTTGACACCCGCCTCTGAAGGCAAACCTGTGGAGGAGGAACAGCCCGTAACGACAGACCAGGACAAGGAAGACGTTACACCGAAAAAAGAAGAGAAGAAAAAGAGACCCAGCCGCTTCAAATCTTTATGGAGCAAAACCAAGGAAATCCTTGAGTCCATCGTTTCCGAACCTGCAGAAGATTTCGAAGACAAAAAGGACAAAGACTGACAACAATCGCCTTTCCGCGACAACAAATTGACGGGGAAACCAACACCCCCTTCACAAATAGCACCAATCTCTTATGGAAGAAGATCTTATCGTCGACATGGGAGTTCCCACAACGACGCCTAAAATAATCAAAGTCATCGGTGTGGGCGGTGGCGGCGGAAACGCTGTCAACTACATGTACCGCACCGGTATCCACGATGTGAATTTCGTGGTCTGCAATACGGACAGCAAAGCGTTGGCCGACAGTCCTGTACCCGTACGCCTGCAACTCGGCAACGAAGGACTCGGCGCAGGAAACCGTCCGGCACGTGCCAAGGCTGCCGCAGAAGAAAGCATCGAAGGCATACGCGCCATGCTTGACGACGGCACGAAAATGGTTTTCATCACCGCCGGAATGGGCGGAGGAACCGGAACGGGAGCCGCACCTGTCATCGCACACGAAGCCAAGGAAAAAGGCATACTTACCGTAGGCATTGTCACCATACCCTTCCGGTTCGAAGGGAACAAGAAAATCGACCAGGCACTCGACGGAGTGGATGCCATACGCAAGGAAGTGGACGCTCTGCTCGTCATCAACAACGAAAAACTTCGCGAAATCTATCCCGAACTCACCATACGCTCCGCATTCCAAAAAGCCGACAACACACTGAGCATCGCTGCACGTTCCATTGCAGAAATCATCACCATGCACGGTATCATCAACCTCGACTTCCAGGATGTCGGCACCGTATTGCGCGATGGAGGAGTGGCACTCATGTCCACCGGATACGGCGAAGGTGAGGGCCGTGTGACAAAGGCCATAAACGAAGCGCTACACTCACCGCTCCTCAACAACAACGACATCTTCAACTCCAAGAAAATACTCATCTGTATCAGTTTCTCGGAGGACGAAACCGGCGAAGACGGCACTTCGCAGGAACTGATGATGGAGGAAATGAACGAGGTGAATGACTTCATGGAACAGTTCCGCGACGATGTCGAAACCAAGTGGGGACTTTCCACCGACCCTGAACTGGGTAAAAAGGTAAAGGTCACCATCCTTGCCACCGGATTCGACATCAATGCCGTAGCAGGCATGCAGGAAAAGAAAAAGGCTGAAGAGGAAGCGGACCTGATGAAAGAAAAGGAAAAACAGGAAGAGAACGAGGAACGCCGCACCCAATTCTATGGGTATTCCAACGACCGTGGCGTGCGGAAACACTTCTTCAAGACATTCGTGTTCCAGTCAGAAGACTGTGACAACGAAGAACTTACGGCACTCGTGGAAGCCGTACCTACCTGCCGACGTACAAAGGAAATCCTCAACGACATCAAGAGCAAAAGCGTAAAGGCAAAAGTCTGAGAAAAGCCATGGATTCCTGGCATCATGCATCGATTCCATGCCTCTCCCGACATTGGCATGAGAAAAAAATGCAGGGATTCACAACATTATCCTTTTACGCTTTCTCGACACATTTTACCAAGAAAGCAACTATGGACGACGATCTTCTTATAAGCATACCGGCGCCGACACAGGATTTCAACGACCCCAGCATCATCAAGATTATCGGTGTGGGTGGAGGAGGTGGAAATGCTGTGGCAAACATGTACCGCGAGCAAATCAACGGAGTGCGCTATGTGGTATGCAACACAGACAGCAAAGCCCTCTCTGACAGCCCTGTACCACACAGAGTGCAGATAGGTCCAGGATGGGGAGCAGGAGGAAAACCGGAAATCGGAAGAAAACTTGCAGAGGAAAATATCGAAACCATCCAAAGCATATACGACGAAGAGACAAAAATGGCATTCATCACTGCGGGGATGGGAGGCGGCACCGGAACCGGTGCAGCACCCATCATCGCTCACGAAGCCATGAAACGCGACATCCTCACCATCGGAATAGTCACCATACCATTCCTCTTCGAAATGTGGAAACGTATCGACCTGGCGCTTGACGGAGTAGAGACAATGGCAAACGAAGTGGATGCTCTGCTTGTGGTGAACAACGAACGGCTGCGGCAGATTTATCCCTCGCTCAGCTTGCCGGCAAGTTTCAAGAAGGCCGACGAGACACTGACAAAAGCCGTACGCTCCATCGTGGAAATCATCACCATGCATGGAACCATGAACCTCGACTTCCGCGATGTCGAAACCTGCCTACGTGGTGGAGGGGTTGCCATCATGTCTTCCGGATACGGAAAAGGCCAAAACCGAGTGACAAAGGCCATTGACGATGCACTCAACTCACCCTTACTTAACGACCGCGACATCTTC
>SAMEA3663097__coassemble_1168_pt1 | contig 9214 bp, 5 predicted proteins | sample SAMEA3663097__metabat2_low_PE_001 | metagenome-assembled genome bin SAMEA3663097 (sample SAMEA3663097) | pig gut metagenome | biome: pig gut; feature: pig-associated habitat; material: faeces | place: France | collected 2012 | reverse complement strand
GTTGAATACCTAAGGATTCCTTGTAATTGTAGTTTGCGGAGCAAAGAATAGTCGCAGAATTGTGAGTTATATTCTGTGCATCGCCTGTTGCTACGACATGACCATTTGTAAGACTGCCATGACTTTCATCTGTCAACAATAATGACTTATCCATTTCCCAGTACCAGCCATCACATGCACTAAACGATATACCTACAGATACAAAAAGGAAGGGAGCAAGCAACAAAAGAACTAGATTCTTCATAATCTGTTTGTTTTTAGAAATTATACCTAAGACCGATACCGGGTGTTTGTGTGTATGAATGATTACCGGATATCATGTCAATACCAAAATTGAGACTTGAGCCATTGTCGAAGTTTATGTCTTGACTGATGGCAGAGACAGAATGAACTTGCTCACAATTCTTTTTTTGTAAAGAAGCACCCTTTAGTATAAGTGGTACGCCAATGATAACTCCCCCTGCTACTGTTCCAAGACCAACACTCATGCATGTTGTTTTAGTATGATTATAGAACTTCTGTTGGTAATGTGTTATGTTATTATCAATTACCCACAAACTTTCATCTTCACCGCGATATTTCTTCTGCGCTACTCCAATAATCATTGACACTATTCCGCCGACGACCAAAGTACCTCCAACAGTAAATCCAGCTATTTTCAGTCGTTTTCCCTTCTTATACAGCATTTGAGGAGTCACTATTTTTTTTGTCCTGCTCTTGTACAAGGCAAGCAATTCTTTGTCATTCGAATACTGAGTGGCAGTCTCGTTTGTTACAATATTTGGATTGTAATTTGGTGACACAAATGAATCTTTTGTTCCATTCTCATAATTGATACTTTGGAGTTCTTGGGTGCTAATGGTATAGGTAGGCCCGTCCTGATTGTCAAACTTCTTGTATTTCAGTTCGTACTTTCCCACCTCAATGACTTTTGCCTGGATGGTACCGCCATCCTTCTTGACAATAATATCTTGTGCAAAACATACACTCGTAATCAGCATTGCAACAAGAGAAAAAAGGAATCTATTCATTAAAAAAGGATAAGAAAGGGGGCGTAACCCTGTCCGATTACTTATTCTTATCCGAGGCACCGCCAAGCGCCATCTTAGGTAACAAGTAGGACGAGAGGTCACGCCCCTACACGGGACGTGAGCCAATCGCTAACTCGTTCTACCTAATCTTCAATTTTGGCGGTTTTCGGATAAGAGAACAAGAGCGAAAGCTCAAGTAAAATGTATGTATCGAAATTGGTTGTCGCTTCCCTCGGGTTAAAATACATCAGCCTTTAGTCATTATGACAGAGTTGGCCGTTAACTCATGTTTGAGAGGAAGTGGCTGAGACGAATCTCACCAATAATATTTACTTTGTCTGTTTCGTGGTGCCCCTTTCATCTGACGAAAGTATTTGGGCCATTCTGTTCCTTTCTTTTTTAAGAGTTTATACTTCAGATTTATTTCTTAGTATTTTCTATAAGAAAGCCAATCACAACGAATGAGATAGGCTTTCTCATACTTGTTTTATGCATGAGGCTTTTCCGCACTTCTTCTCGCAGTCAAGTATTATATTATATCTGCCAGAAGGTTCCTTGTACACAGTGTGGACAGCCTTTGCGCATGCAAAAATACATAATTATCCTAAAGAAAAGGAATAATTTCTGATTTTTACTTCATTTTGTATTATTTTTCGCTCTTGACATAACCCAAAAGATACATAGTTCTTGCATTTTTCTCGCCCTTTATTTACGTAGCGAACGCTATCACGGAAGGAAGATATAGCACAGACTGGACATAGGCGGTGTCTGTTCCCTCCGCTCTGTCGTCGCCGCGCCTCATAGGAAGAAAAACACTGCGCCCCCGATACCTTACAGAAGAGGTACCGGGGGCGCAGTCGTATGGAGAAAAAAGGACTGTCCACTGGGAGGAGGGGTCAGTTGGCTTCGCCTTCCTTCTGTCGCGACTCGGCATAGCTCAAGCAAGCTTGGCTCTGCTCTCGCTGCTCCATCAGTTTTCCCACGCTGCGGACATATAGGTGGATTCCACCTTGTGTTCGAGGGTTCCGGAGAGGTTGCAGAAGAAGTCAATGCCTGTGCGGCGTTCGAGTTCGTCGACACTGATGGCATGTGCCATCACCTCGTCGCGGTCGTTCTTGAGAACCTTGCCGGAGTCGTATTCGCTATGCTCCACCCAGAAGGCGATGGAACTGTAGACCTGGTTCTTGACCTTGAGCAGTGCGATGAAATAGTATTTCGGTACGGGCATCCGTTTCTTGTCGACACTGACGGTACCAAGTGTCTGCCCGTCGTCGATGGTTCCGCCCTTGACGACGTAGAGGGTGTCGGCCCAGCGATAACCGTTCTTATCGGCAGTGCAGGCGCGTCCGAGTGTCTGTACGAACTGCTCGTACTTCGTCCAATACTGCTGGTTGAAGCTACCGATTTGCGGCGACATGTTCGACATGTAGAAGGTCTGGTCGTTACTCACGCGCGAGCATAGGCGGTCGGCGCTGGCACAGAGGTGTCCGTGGTCGTGTCCGCCGAACGAGGCATCGCTCGTGGGTGTGGCGCTGCAGAGGGGGTCGCGCGGATATTTGGGCCTTATGTCGTAGTCCTTGCGTGCCACGTTCTTCTGGTTCATCGTGGCATCGAAGCGGAATGCCACCCACCGGCTGTGGAGTTTTTCGGCATTGTAGGCGACGCTGAAATTCACGGGACGCGAGGTGATGTCGGTCGTCTGGTGTACGATGAAGATGTCGCCGGGGACAAGCCGTGGCATCTCCATGCGGCCTATGAACTGTTGGCTGCCTTTGCCTGCCTCGGTGTTGACGTAGGTGGCACCGCACGCGGGGACGTTCGCGTTGGTGTCGTCGTGGAGCGTAGCGCTCTCTTCGTCCTGCGTTCCGTCATCGTCCCCGCACGAGGGGAAGAAGGCAAGGGCGAAGAGGAGAGCGAGGAGGGCGGTCTGCAGGCGCCCGAAAACATCACTGCGCATAGAAGACATAGAGTTTCTGCCACCGGAGCTGCGATGCGGTGCCGGTGGAGGTATCGGCATTGGTGACGGTGACCTGCTTGGCATCCACGCCATCGATGAGCACGGTGGGGTCGCTCACCGTGACACTGCCGGGCTCAGCCTCCACATGGTTGTTGGCCACGCTGCCCTTGACGCAGGTGAACACGAGTTTCTGGATCTTGCGGTCGGCGGCAAGGGTCATGAAGTTTCCGGGATACATGCGCACAGCGGTACCTGTGGTATAGTACTTCGGCGCATTGCTGTTGGTGCCCTTTTCGGCCTTTACGGTGAGTCCGTCGACCTCGTAGGTTTCGAATGCAGCGGCATTGGCGAGTCCGAGGGCAGAGGCGTCAATGCAGAGGTCGGCCTTCGAAAGGTCAACATCGATGCCGGGCACGTCGGGTTCGTCGCCACCGGGCTCACTGCCTCCGGCTTCGGCCACACCGTCAGAGATGGCAAAGTTCATAAGTTCCCACGTGGTAGAACCCGTAGCGGGTGCATAGAAGTAGAAGGCGACGTATACGCCGTCGACGTTCACGTATTCGTCGGGCAACTGGATGTCGCCGCTGGGATAGAGTGTCCAGTCAGCATAGGGCGACTCCTTGAGTTCGACCTTCAGGTCGGTCCATGTGGCCTTGTCGAATTCGGCAGGATTTCCGCTGTAGTCCTTCGACACCATCACCTTGTGGTTGTCCTTCCACCCGCTGACGTTGTTGGTGTAGCGGATGGTGTAGTCGAACGACATCTTCACCTTTCCGGTCTTGGGGGCAGCGGTGTTGAACTTGGGAGATACGAGATAACCCTTCACCTCACGGTTCGACTTGGTGTCGCTGCCGTCCCACTTCTGGTAACCGGTGGCCTGTGTGTAGCTTGAACCCTGGCTCCAGGGCTGTCCGATGCCGGTCTCCACCAGGTTCCATCCGGTGTAGAGGTTGGGGGATGTGTATGGAAGTTCGGCCGTGTCGCCACCGGGCTCGTCGCCGGGCTCGCCACCGTTTTCTTCAGCCACGCCGTCGGTGATGACGAAGTCCATGAGTTCCCAGGTGGTGGAGGCCGATGCGGGTGCGGCGAAATAGAAGGCTACATAGACGCCGTCGACATTCACATACTCATCGGGCAACTGGATTTCGCCGCTGGGATAGAGCGTCCAGTCGGTATAGGGCGACTCCACGAGGTCGACGTCAAGGGTCTGCCAGGTGGCATTGTCGAAATTGTTGACGTCGCCGTCGTAGTCCTTCGACACCATCACCTTGTGGTTGTTCTTCCAGCCGCTGACGTTGTTGGTGTAGCGGATGGTGTAGTTGAACGACATCTTCACCTTTCCGGTCTCTGCCGCTACGGTATTGAATTTGGGGGATACGAGGTAACCCTTCACCTCGCGGTTCGACTTGACGTCGCTGCCGTCCCACTTCTGGTAACCGGTGGCCTGGGTATAACTCGAGCCCTGGCTCCAGGGCTGTTCGGGGGTGACGGCCACCAGGCTCCAGCCGGTGTAGAGGTTGGTACTGCTGTAGTAGATGGAGGTGGCCTGTGGCTTTTCGTTGTTGTCGCCGTCGAAGACCTCGTATGGTGCGGGAACGTCCTCACAGGCTGTCAGAGCCACGGCAAAGAGGGGTGCAAGGAGTTTTGCAAAAAGCTTCATATATTATAGGAAATTGGGATGATAAACGAAATGGAGTAATTCAAGTTGCGAAAGTTATTTTCGCTAATGAGCATCATCTGAATATCGATTAATTAGAACTTGCGAAATTTGAATGAAGTAATATGGCGCATTGACCCTACCGGGGACCTGTGGTACCGAGTGTGGCATCGAGTTGCGGATAGATGTCGTCGACATCGCGCAGGACGATCTGCCATCCCGAATAATAGGACATCATGCCGGTATAGCGTCGGCTGTCGTGGGGCATGACAAGGAAGGAGATGTCGTTGCCGGTACCTGTACGGAGCGTCACGCTGATGGTCTTTCCGGCGGCTTCCGAAACGATGGTGCGGTCTACGCAGTATCCGGCATCGCGGAGGCACTCCGGGGCATAGATTTTCGAGTATTCCGTCTCCCCTGCAGCGTTGGTATAGGCGATGATGTCTTCGTATACTCCCGCCCACGAATCTTCGGTGCCGGCCTCAGGATTGCGTGCGGCAGCTCCCTGCACTTCCTTCATCCTGCCCTCGACGGTGGCAAACAGCGGACAGTTCTTCCACGACTGGTTGGCATTGTCGGCAATCCACTTCTTGCCGGCGGCATCGGTAAGGTCGATGGGTGTCAGTTCCGGAGCCTGGGGATTGGGGTCGCCGATGAGTTCGACATGGGTGCGGAGGGCATCGAAGAGCATGGGGCCGAGACGGTTGTTGCCGGCACTGGTGTAGTAGGGGGTTCCCACCTTCGGCGCCTTGGAATAGCATCCTACGTAGAGGCCTTTGAGGTTGACCCGCACACGCTGTCCAAGGTGGAAGTAGGGATAGAGGCAGGTGTGCTTGATGCCCAGTTGCAGGCACTGGTCGGTGGCACTGCCGGCAGTGCCATCGGCACCGAAGTCGCGGAGCAGTACCGTCTGGTAGAGGTTGCCGGAGACATCGTTTGCCACGACCGTCCCCTCGAAGACGAGGTCTTCCTCCACGAGCGACCAGAAGTTGCTGGCATTGAGGTTGGTGGTGGCGGTGGTGTTGCTGGCGCAGAAGCGGGCCTTGACATCGTAGATGGTGGTGTTGGGCTCGGGGAGTCCGGTGGCGGTCACCTTGTAGCCTTCGGTGTCGGCATCGTCAAAGTCGTTGTAGCATCCGGAGAATCCCAGCGCCGCCACGAGGCAGCATATGATGGCTATGAAATCTTTCTTGTCCATAATCTTGTACATTCTCGGTTGGGGTTTAGAAGCGCAGGCCCACATTCATGAAGAAGTTGAAGCCGTTGGCATAATAGTATTTGGGATTCCGCGAGAACTGGTAGGCCTTTTCCTCGCCGGTGTTGTAGAAGTCGTCGCGGTTCTGCTCGTAGCCTCCGGTGCGGTAGTCGGTGTTGTTGAGGAGGTTCTGCAGCTGCAGGTTCAGGCTCAGAGTGCGTCCGTGCTTAAGACGGATGCTCTTTCCGATGCTGGCATCGAGCATGAATCCTCCGTCAAACTTCTCCTGGGCGGGAGAATACGCCTTATTGAGGGTTCCGTCCTCGTTGAAGAGGATGCCGCCGTTGACGGCCAGTTCCTCGGGAGTGACGTCGTACACACGGTTTCCGTCGATGTCGAAGCTCGAGGGGACATAGGTTTTCATCACGCTCGAGAGACGGCGGTACTGGCTGAAGGCGAGGTATCCGCGGTCGAAATACTTGCCCTGGACCTCGAAGAACCAGTAGTTGATGTTGTACTTCACGGAGAGCATCACGGCAGCCTGTGGCGTGGACCCCACCTTCATGCCGTCGGCCACGACGCGCAGGGGCCTCTTTTCGCCGGTGACGGGGTTGGCAAAGGAGTTGAGCATTTCGTTCGTGGCGGCGTCCATGCCGTTGTAGTTCACCTGTGCCATAGGGTTGTTGGTGTACTCCGCATTGCTGAAGGTTCCCAGGGCGGTAATGGTCCAGTGGTTGTCGGGCGAATAGCTGATGGCTGCCTCGACGCCACAGTGGCGGCGTTCGACATCCGACATGGTCAGATAGGTGAAACGCTCCTGCTGGTCGTTGTAGAAGGCGGTCTGTTCCACACCATGGCGGAAGAGCGTATAGTAGCCCCCAACCTTTCCGCTGACGGGTCCGAAGGTGAAGGCATACGATGCCTCGGCACTGAAGATGTCCTCGTTCGTCAGGTTGTCGACGAAGTTGTTCTGTTCGCGGGGAGCGACGAAGGCATTGCGTGCCAGGGGTGCATTGCTGCTGATGCTTGCCGCGAGGTTCAGGGCATGGTTGCGGTTGGGGGTATAGGTGACGCCTGCCTTCATGCCGCCTCCGAGGAATCGTGCCTCATGGCCGTCCTTCTGTCCGTCGTGGGCATAGGAATTGCCGGCATAGCGTCCGCTGCACATGTTGCCATGGCGCGAAATGCCGGTAGCGTCGATGTGTCCCTGCCCGACGAAGGTCCAGTGGTTGTTCGTATACTGGTAATTTCCCCATGTCTTTGCACGGTTGACGAAGATATTGTAGTCGTATCCGAAACGGTCGCCTTCGGAGATGACACGGTTGGGATGCTTGAGGTCGTTCTGTGCCTCCAGGCTGTAGCGTCCGTAGTCCTTGGCGGCATACTTGTCGATGTCGAGGATGGGGTTTCCGCCCAGCAGGTCGTCCATCGTCTTGTAGTGCATGCCCTTGGTGTGGTTGAATTCCGCACCGGCAGCATACTTGTGGTGCTGGTTGACGCTGTGGTTCCACGTGGTGTTGAGCACGAACACCTGCTGGTCGTTGTGTCGGCGCTCCACATAGTAGAGTGCCTCGCCGTTGTTCTGGAGGGCATTCTGACGGTTCACGTAGTACATGCGGTCCCAGTTGATCTGGCGGTTGGCTTCGGACGACTGCCAGAACTCCGTGAGCTGGTAGAACTGCTCGAGCAGATAGGGGTTGGCATCCAGATAGTCGTGGCAGTTCTTGTCAGGATTGTAGATATTGAAGATGCTCGAAGGGAGATTCTTGTAATAGTCCGGACGTGGGTCGTAGGCGTTACCGCCCCAGCTGAGTGCGCTGGAGGAGTACATCGAGTACTTGTATGCAAGGCTCATGGACAGGCGTTGTCCGCGCTGGGGATTGAAGTCCCAGGTCAGGATGGCGGTAGGCTGGAAGTCGTGTACCACGCGTGCGTTGCGTTTCTCACCGTTCTGGTAGCCCCAGTTGGGGTTATAGTAGTGGCTGTTTGCCAGGTAGTATGCCTCCTCGGTCGAAGCCCCCTGCTGGGCACGTTCGGTGGGAGCTCCGAAAGTGGAGAGGTTCAGGGCATGACGATCGCCCCAACGCTTTTCGGCGGCAAGGAAATAGCTGAAGCTGTTGTAGAATGTTCCGTCGATGTAGGCGGTGTTGTAGTCGGCCCAACGGTATCCCACCATTCCGGCGAATGCCCATCCGCGGCGGTTGAAGCCCGTGGCATGGGTATATTGTCCGCGGAGGGTGTAGTTGCGGTTGCAGCCGCTGAGGGTGAGCTTGTTGCCGGCGGCATACTGTCCGGCGCGCATGTTGATGTTGTCGCCGCCGCCGATGCCGGTAACTCCGAAGAGGTTGTAGTCCATCTGCCCCACGCCCTCCTTGTTGCGCGTGGCATCGTTCATGCCGCCTATCATGCTGTAGCTGAAGCGGCCGAGTTCCAGGTCGTTGAGCGCCACACCGTTGAGGTATGAACTGCTGTATTGGTTGTCATAGCCCCTGACGCGGAACCTCACCGCGCTGAAGGCATATCCTACCTCGCTGAGGTAGGGATCTTTTTTCGACGATATGGCGGCCACTGTCTGCTGGGCATCGTTGTCCTCGTCGAGCTGGCTCTCCGTAAAGGTGAAGTCAGCGTTGTCGACCGACAGGGAGTCGGCAGGTGTCTGCGCCGAGGCTCGTGCCACAAATGCAAAAAGCGACGCCACGAAGAGCGTACTTTTCTTCATAAAGGATATTGATAGAGAATAATTGCTATGAGAAAAAAACGGAAGGGATAATTGCGGATTGCAAAGTTAAAGGATTTTTCACGATTTCACACGTAGCCACACGCCCTTTTTACCTTATTTTAACGAAAACACCGGCATTTTTCGCACCTTCCGCACCGTTATGCCGGAAGATGAAGCACAAAGTGAATGTCGTAAAGAGCCTGAAAAGACTACCCGGAATGTATACGATTCTGACGCAGGGAAAGTGCTGCACGCTATTTTTTATCCTTATATTTTGTATGTGTCGGCAAGTTTCTGTAATTTCGCACCGCACTTTCCGCATCCCATCATCCCATTTCACCATGAGAAAACTCCTTTTCATCTGCCTGGCCTTCGTGGGCCTGCACCTTCTTGCCGCCCAACCCACCGGTACCCAGCAGCAACAGAAGCGGCTGGCACTCTACGGCGTGGCATTCTACAACCTCGAAAACCTTTTCGACACCATCCACGCACCCGGAAAGAACGACTACGAATTCCTGCCAAACGGTTCCTACGCATGGAACGGCATGAAGTACCGCGCCAAACTGAAGAACCTCTCTGAGGTCCTTGCCCAACTCTGTACCGACCGCGTGAAGGCCGGTGCCGCTGTCATCGGGGTTTCGGAAGTCGAGAACCG
>SAMEA3663097__coassemble_1163_pt1 | contig 9265 bp, 7 predicted proteins | sample SAMEA3663097__metabat2_low_PE_001 | metagenome-assembled genome bin SAMEA3663097 (sample SAMEA3663097) | pig gut metagenome | biome: pig gut; feature: pig-associated habitat; material: faeces | place: France | collected 2012 | reverse complement strand
CGCCAACGTGATCCGTTACAATGTGGCCGGACAGCGTGTAAACAACGCCAAGGGTCTTGTAATTTCCAAGAACGGTAAGGAACTCGTGAAGTAATCCACTCCCTACGATAATTTCGTAAACACTCTAAGATAAAAGGGTGCCGGGTCTGTTTTTGACTCGGCACCCCTTCTGTTTCTTCCGGATAATACGCCGCTTGATTCGGGATGCGCTTTCCGTATATTTGCTATGCCGAAAAGGTTTTCCGCTGGTGTCTCTGAGGTTAAAAAAAGTGAAAATGGGAAGAAATCACGCACCTTTCTTTCTCCCTTTTTGTGCACTTCACCGAATTGTCGTAATTTTGTGCGCCAACTTGTTTGGCCTGTCCCTGCAACTTCTCGTTTCAGGCAGACAGAAAATGCAGATTATTGCACGCAATCCCCCTCCTTGAATCCCTTACTACTTTTCCACCCTCTTTTTTAGTATTCTCCATTCATGAAGAAATTCCTCACTTTTTTTGCCGGTGCCCTTATGGCCGTTTCTGCCAGCGCCATTCGCCCGTTGCATGTCCCTTATGCCATTCCCGATGGTAATGGTTCCACGGTGATGCTTTACAAGCATGGTGATATGGGGCTCGAGTTCTATACTACGCTCGACAACCGCATTGTCATCCGTAATGCCGACGGAAAGCTTGTCTATGCCCTTGTTCAGGACGGTCGGCTTGTGGCCTCGGACATCTTGGTGCACGACATTGCCCGTCGTTCTGCCGAAGAGCTCAAGTTTGCGCTCGAAGGAGCCCTTTCGCCCACCGCGTATGGCGAGGCTCGTCGCCTTGCACAGACATCGGGCGGTAGGCTCCGTGCCGCTTCCGGTCCCCAGCGTGCCCATTATGCAAGCACCACAGACGGTCTTGGGAAGTATGGCACTTCTGCACTCGGTTCTCTGCCCAGTGTCGGAAAGTTCAATATTCCTGTCATCATGGTGGAGTATGCCGATACCAAGTTCAAGGAAACGACCACCATTGAGTTTATGAACCGCTTTTACAACGAGGAAGGTTTCAACTCCATTCCCGGTGTGGGCAGCAAGGTGACAGGCTCTGTACGCGACTATTTCTACGACCAGAGCCGGGGACTATTCGACCCGACCTTCGACATTGTGGCCAAGGTTACCCTCAGCAAGGGCTATGCCTACTACGGTGCGAACGGGACCTCAAGCGTTGACAAAAACGCCCGTGAGATGGTGAAGGAAGCCATCCGACTGGCACAGGACCAAGGTGTGGACTTTACTCCCTATATCCATTCTTCGAAGCAGAATGTGCCTTTGGTTTGTATTCTCTATGCCGGACAGGGCGAGGCTACGGGAGGCGGTGAAGACACCATCTGGCCCCATCAGTACGACATCCCCTATTCCAGCAATAACATCGGCGGCACCCGTTTCGGTTCCTATTTCGTCGGCAACGAGCTCAACGGTGATGTCCTTATGGGTATGGGCGTTTTCGTGCACGAATTCTGCCACGCGCTTGGTCTGCCCGACTTCTACGATTCCACTTACAGCTACGATGGCAACCAGCCTTTTGGTCTGTGGTCCGTCATGGATGTGGGTCCTTACAACGAAGCCTCCTATACTCCCGCCCGTATGACAGCCTACGAGCGCAGTTACCTCGGATGGCTGAACATCCCTGAGAAGAAAACCGTCAAGGAGGGCATCGTACTTTCCAATCCCGAAGAGGACTACGATCATTCCATGTTCCTTTATCGTATGAACGGTTCCGACAAGGACTATTTCATCTTCGAAAACGTGAATGAAGGCAAGTGGGCTCCCACCGGTTCCGGTTCCGGACTCTTCGTGTCGCGTTTCCATTACGACATTGACGCCTGGGACTATAATACCGTCAACATCTCCGAAAACAAGAAAAAGGCCATGATTGTGGCTGCCAACGGGGAGAAGATCAACGCTACTGCCCGCCCTGCACATCTCTATGGTACGAGTGTCTTCGACATCCCCAGCCTTACCCGTTGGGACGGCATTGAGGACGAGGGCCATCCCATCTACCAGATTTCGCGTCATTCCAACGGCTCTCTGACCCTCAGCTATGGTGCACGTAACCTCTATTCCACCGATGCTTCTGACGGCCGTGTATACCAGCTTGTGGAGGATGTCTCATCCCTCGCCTCTGGTGATACCATCATTATTGTGAACCGCGACGAAGCCCAGGCACTCAGTGTCTTCCCCGCTACTAACGGCCGTGCCGTCACTTCCATCAAACTTCCCGGCAGCACTTCGGCAGAGGGCAACGAAGATGTACTGATGCTTCGCGCCATCAAGACGAAGGACGGGTCGAAGTGGGGTCTGCAGTTCAAGCAGAACGGTGCGAACGCCTATCTTTCCGCCTCTTCTACCGGCAATCTTACCAGTGCCACCAAGTCCGATGCCACCTGCCTTGGTACCATTGACATTGTAGATGGAAATGCCGTCATCAAGCTCGGTACTGGTGCCCGTGGAACCCTCACCTATTTCACCGACAACACCCGCGTTTCGTGCACCGATGGTAGCACACCTTCCGGACTCTCCATTTATCGCCTTGTAGGCCTTGCAGAGGGCATTCATGAGGTTGTAGCCGACGGTGAGGCCACCTCCACAGCGGTATTCTCCCTTTCCGGCCGATATGTGGGCGACAGTCTCGAATCCTTGCCTTCCGGCATTTATGTGGTCAATGGCAAGAAGGTGAAGCGTTAACCCTCTTTCATTTTCCTTGCTTTGCAAATCTTCGAGGATGTATCAGGCATTTCCAATCCCTGGTGCATCCTCGTTTCTTATAGGAGACATTCCTACAGCCCTTTTCGCACTCTCTTGGGCATTTTGCCTGTGGTCTGCTTATGCATATGTCATAAGTCGTGGGGATTCCCTACGCCCTTTTTCCTTCTTCTCCAACAAAGAAAACGAGGATATCACCCCGCGCGGTGGGTGGTATCCTCGTGTATTTCAGATGCTGAGTTTCAGCGAAACGGTCAATTCCATACCGGCGGAACGGAGCCGACGCGGTAGAAGGCTTTCAGACGCATGTCAAATATGAGGGTGGAGTGTCCCGGTATTCCGGACGTTCCGCTTTCGCCGTATCCCATGTTGGCAGGGATGAACACGCGCCAATAGTCGCCGATGCGCATATGGAAGAGTGCGGTGCTCCATCCCTCAATTACGCCCATGGTGTGGAAATTCGTGCTGACCTCGAAATTCTTGTCCATGATTTCCTCAATCGTAGTGCCCATTCCTGTATGGTCGAAGATGTAGCCGTTTTCATACGATTTGGAGGGAATCAGCCGTCCTGCGTATGTCACGCGCACGGAATCGGTGGCCAACGGGTATCCGCTGCCCGTACCGCGCTCTATGATGCGTACGGCAATGCTGTCCTTCCATGTCGTTGCACCGCCTGTGGTGTTTTGGAAACTGGGAAAGACGCGCCATTCGCAATGCTCTTCCCATGCATCGCCCCATTGTGCTTTGGCGGCTGCCACGGCCTTGTTGGCATAGGCCAGGGTGTCGAGCATGAATGTGGTGTTGCGGGCCTCCCAGTTCTCGAATTCGTTGCTTTCTTCCGAAGTTTCGGAGCAGGCGCAGAATCCTGCGGTAACGGCCATGAGAAGCAGCAGGTGGATGAATTTTCTCATTGTCGGAGTCCTATAGTCGTCTTATGTGTGTCTTTTATTTGAGTTTCTTGAGCAAGCTGACGATGCTTACCTTCTCCTCGATGATGCTGCGCAGGTCTTCGATGCGTACGCGCTGCTGCTCCATGGTGTCGCGGTCGCGGAGAGTGACACATCCGTCGGTCAGTGTGTCGGGGTCTACGGTGACGCAGAAGGGCGTTCCGATGGCATCCTGACGGCGGTAGCGCTTGCCAATCTGGTCCTTCTCCTCGTAGGTGCAGCGGAAGTGATACTGCAGGTCGGCGATGATTTCGCGTGCCTTTTCGGGCAGACCGTCCTTTTTGGTGAGTGGGAACACGGCAAGCTTGATGGGGGCGAGTGCTGCAGGCAGGTGCAGTACGGTGCGTGTCTGTCCGTCGGGGAGCTGCTGCTCTTCGTAGCTGTGGCACATGACGCTGAGGAACATGCGGTCTACGCCGATGGAGGTTTCGATGACGTACGGCGTGTAGCTCTCGTTCACTTCGGGGTCGAAGTATTCGATTTTCTTTCCCGAGAACTTTGCGTGCTGGCCGAGGTCGAAGTTCGTGCGGCTGTGGATGCCCTCCACTTCCTTGAAACCGAAAGGCATGTGGAACTCGATGTCCGAAGCTGCATTGGCATAGTGTGCCAGTTTTTCGTGGTCGTGGAAACGGTAGTTTTCAGCGCCGAATCCCAGAGCCTGGTGCCATGCCATGCGTGTGGCCTTCCATTTTTCGAACCATTCGAGTTCAGTTCCGGGCTTTACGAAGAACTGCATTTCCATCTGTTCGAACTCACGCATGCGGAAGATGAACTGGCGTGCTACGATTTCGTTGCGGAAAGCCTTTCCGATCTGTGCGATGCCGAAGGGCACTTTCATGCGTCCGGTCTTCTGCACGTTGAGGTAGTTGACGAAGATACCCTGTGCGGTTTCCGGACGGAGGTATACTTTCAGTGCTCCGTCGGCGGTGCTTCCCATTTCGGTGGAGAACATGAGGTTGAACTGGCGGACGTCGGTCCAGTTGCGAGTGCCGCTGATGGGGCAGACGATTTCCTCGTCGAGGATAATCTGGCGGAGTTCCTCCAGGTTGGTGTCGTTCATGGCTTTGGCAAAGCGTTCGTGCAGTGCGTCGCGCTTGGCCTGATTCTCCAGTACACGGGCGTTTGTGGCGCGGAACTGCGCTTCGTCAAAGGCCTCTCCGAAGCGTTTGCGAGCCTTTGCAATCTCCTTCTCAATCTTTTCGTCGTATTTGGCAATCTGGTCTTCGATAAGGACGTCGGCGCGGTAGCGCTTTTTGCTGTCGCGGTTGTCGATGAGGGGGTCGTTGAAGGCGTCTACGTGTCCGCTGGCCTTCCAGATGGTGGGATGCATGAAGATGGCGCTGTCGATGCCGACGATGTTCTCGTGGAGCAGAGTCATGGCCTGCCACCAATATTGCTTGATATTGTTCTTCAACTCCACACCGTTCTGACCGTAGTCGTAAACGGCACCGAGTCCGTCGTAGATGTCGCTGGAAGGGAACACAAAACCGTATTCCTTGCAGTGTGAAACGATTTTCTTGAAAACGTCTTCTTGTGCCATAATTGTTTTGTATGTTTCTTTTTTGTTGTTGTCGTATATAGGCGGTGTGGGGCGTTCCGTATTGTGCAGTGTGTTCCGGAGCCCCAGTAATTGGGGCAAAGATAATCATTTTTGCCCTATTTTCAGGCATCTCTCCGGTGATAGTAAAAAAAAAATTGGCCCATCGACTCACATCGTCAGGCCAACTTGCGTTTTAATCGTATGAAGCAAAGATTGTTTTCTCAAATTTCCTATTTTGTTTTTCCCATCCCTATGGTTCTTGTCCCATGTTCAGGTCCTGCTATTCTTTGTCCTGGACCTGTGCGAGGGTGTCGATGTTGATGGCCATTTTGCGGCTGTCTTCGGTGAGTTGTGCAGGTGTCAGGGGAGTCGTCTCGATGTTTGTCCCTTCGTTGCCGTTTTCCGCTGCTGTGGCATATTCGGCGCGTTCAATGGGCTCGATGATGTTGGTCATGTATGCGCGGTGCATGCTACCGCCTACGAGTGCCACGATGGCCACTGCAGCCGCCGCGCGTCCAAGGGGGTGCAACCGCTGGCTTAGGGTCATTCTCTGTGCTTTCACGTGCTTCGGTGCCGTTTCTTCCTGGATGCCGATGCGCTGCATCAGCCGTTCCTCAAAGTCTTTGCCCGGTGTGGTCACCAGTTCAGCTTCTGTCAGGCGGAAGATGTCGGCAAAAGGTGCCAGATGTGCAGGAATTTCTTTCTGTGAGAAGAAGATTTTCAGTATTTTTTCCTCGCTCTCGCTGCTTGTGGCGTCGAAGTACTTGTCCAGCAGTTGTTCGATGTATTTATAGTCCATTTGCATGTCGTTCCAAAATGATTTTCTTCAGTGCTTGTCGTGCGCGGTGCAAGGTCACCTTAACGTCCGATTCGCCGATTTTCATGATTTCCCCGATTTCCTGGTAGGAGTGTTCCTCGATGTCGCGGAGTTGGAGCACTGTGCGTTGCTTTTCCGGCAGCATGTTGAGCATATCTCTGAGCCATTGCAGCCTTTCGCTGCGTTCCATTTTTTCGTCGGGTTGCTCGTCGTTGTCCGCAATTTCGCGTTCCGGAACTTTTCCTCCGTTGCTGTCGTCCAGCAGTCCGGCATTTTCCAGCGTGATGTGTCGTCCCTGCCGTTGGGCTTGCCGGTCAAGGGCAAGGTTGCGTACCATGGTCAAGGCATAAGTCTCGAGATTTTTTATTTCGAGGAATGCCGGTGTGTGGCGCATTTCCCATATCTTCACGAGCACGTCCTGCACGATGTCCTCGGCCTCGGGGCGGTCGAGTGTGATGCGCAGTGCCAATCTGAAGAGCGGTGTCTTCAGGGGTAGCAGGTCGCGTTTGATGTCGAGATTAATCATGCTGTTACTATTGTATAGACGTCTGTGGTGGCTGAAAAGTTACAGTTTCGCGTCGTTTTTTTCTGTTTTTCTATAGGAGGCTATAATTTAGTGGGCAAATCTCCCTCTTTGACTTTGTCTTCTTCTTTCTCTTTCTCTTTCCTACATGCGAAGATACATTTAGTGCCGTCCCCAAGTGTGGTGGCAAAGAGGTAATCGTTTCCGCCTTCGCGTATCTTCAGCCGTTTCCGGAGTTCCGCCACAGTGGCGGGGAAGTTCCTTACGGCCAGGTGTGCGGCAGCCTGTGTCTTGCCCTTCCCGTTCACGGAATCCCTTTTCAGATAGTCGGCAAGCCTTTTGAGGTCGGCTTTGGCGAAACTGAAACGTGCGATGATGCGGAAGGTCCGTCCCGGGAAGTCGCATACCGGTTCCGTTGAGGTGTAGAGGTGCGAGTTCGGGTGCAGTTTTTTCAGTCCGTAGCATTGCGCAATGGTCTTGAAGGCCCCCGCTTTCATCACAGCGGGTCCCGGTTCATATAGGAAACTGCCGGTTTCATCGCAGAATTCGCAGTGCGCCACGCTTTCTTCCGAGGCTTTGAACACGAGCGTCTTTCCGTCTTCGTAGCAGTGTATCCGCGGTTCTTCTGCGCTGTGCTCCTTTCCCATCACCAGCAAAAGTTCCTTGCACTCGCCACCGGTGGCAATTACGTGAACCTCCTTCACACATCCTTCGTGTAGTCTGTGGAGCGTTTTCACCGCCTGCGCGATGTCCAGCATGGGCGAGAGCTTCACCATGACCAGCCGGCTACATCCCAGCAGCAGGTCGATGTCGGTGGCAATGTCCGGTTCGCAGTCCTCGATGCACACTGTTTTCCCACCATGAGCGTCGCGGCGTGCAGGGTCAAGGAAGAGTAGGTCGAGCGGTTCTTGCAGTGTCTGAAGCACTTCCAAACCGTTTCCTTCGATGAAATCGACATTTTTTATGCCAAGCAAGGGCATATTGTGCCGTGCTGTCTCTACGATTTCCGCCTTTCTCTCCACGTAGACCGCCCTTTCAAAGAGCGGTGCGATGCAAGAGAAATCCACCCCCATTCCGGCGGTGATGTCGGCCATGATGCGTCTTCCCTCCGGTTTTAGCAGACGTCTCACCGTTTCCGCCTTGTATGCCGCCGCCCGTTGTCCGCTGCATTGTTCCAGCGCCAGCCTGGGAGGGTAGACGATTCCCTCGGTAGCTGCCCATTGCGGCACTTTGTGCGACATGCGTTGCCATCCCTCTATCTGTCGCAACACATAGTCGGTGTCAAGGTCTTTCCTTCCGGCAATCTCCAATGCCACTTCTTCTACGCGTCTGTGCCGGTTTTCTGCGATGAATTCGTCGTTATGGGTCATGTTGTAAAACAATCCGCGCCACGTTGCAGAGGCAATCCTTCGGTGGGTGCTTCCGCATCGGGGCGCGGTAGATGGGGGTTAGGCTTTCAGCTGTTTCTGGATGAAGTCTTCCATTTCAGCCTCATGGGCTTCGGTGGAGAGCAACAGGTGGAACTGGTTGTTGGCGCGCACGAAATTGTGGTCGGGGTATTGGCACTTCCAGTATTTGTCGCCGTTCAGGTAGTCCCAGAGGAAGCGTACGCACTGCATGTAGGGGAAGAGTTTCACGGCATAAGGGAGGTTTTTGATTTCCACTTCCGTGAGGAAACTCTTGGCGCTTGCCAGATAACCCTCGGTAAATGCCTTGAAGATTTCGACGTTGAATTTCACCGCATCCATATCGGGGCAATCTTCAGCCACTACATTGGCACCTGTACGCAGGAAGTCGCCGTAGTCCGAGAAGATGAAGTTGGGCATTACGGTGTCGAGGTCGATGACGCAGAGCACGCGGTCCTGTTCGTCGAACATCATGTTGTTCACCTTTGTATCGCAGTGGCAGACGCGTTTGGGGAGCGTTCCCTCGCGTCCCATACGTTCGGCCTTACACATGTATTCAGCACGCTTTTCTATTTCAGCGAGCAGTTGCTGTACCTTTTCTTCGCCGACGCGTCCCATGGGGTCTTTTTCCACCACCTCGCGCAGTTGTTGGATTCGGAATTCCATATTGTGGAAGTCCTTGATGGTTTCACCCAGTTCAACAGGGATGTCCGCCAGCATGGCCTGGAATCGTCCGAAAGCCTCTCCTGCAGCGCGGCTCGATTCGGGGTTCACGGCCTGCTTGGTAACAGCTCCGGCGATGAAGACCATCACGCGCCAGTATTCTCCGTCGACGATGGCATAGAGCTGTTCGTCGTTTTCCTTTGCGGGAATGAAGGTAAGCACCTTGCGGTCGATGTCCGTCTCGTTTGCGGCTTCAAGTTTGCGGCGGATGTGTGTGGTTACGGCGTGGATGTTGCGCATCACCATTTCCACATCAGGGAATACGTTGCGGTTCACGCGCTGCATGACGTAGTCGGGTGCGTCATCTTCAGCGGTTTTCACCAGCAGGGTGTCGTTGATCAGTCCTTCTCCGAGGGGCTTGATGTCTGTCACTGTGCCACGGATGGCAAAGTGCGAAACGATTTCAAGATGTTTTGCGTTCATGTTTTTCTATGGTATTGTTTTCGGGATAATCTGGCAATGGGTTTTATTCCCTTTGGGCATATGGTGGAAATGTGTTCCGTCTTCCCTTGTCTTCAAGGTGCAGAACATACGGCAAAAATAGTATAAAATCCTTGATTCTGCAAATCCTTTTCTGC
>SAMEA3663097__coassemble_1158_pt1 | contig 9291 bp, 4 predicted proteins | sample SAMEA3663097__metabat2_low_PE_001 | metagenome-assembled genome bin SAMEA3663097 (sample SAMEA3663097) | pig gut metagenome | biome: pig gut; feature: pig-associated habitat; material: faeces | place: France | collected 2012 | reverse complement strand
CTCGCCCAACTCACGGAAACGCTCCAGCTGCAGGATGTCCTTGGCACTGCGGCCGCCGAGGAGGAAGTGGGGACGGGCACCGGCCTTGAGCAGGGCCTTGCCATACTGGAGCATGGGAGCGGTACCCACACCACCGCCGACGAGGAGGATGTCGCCCGCCGTATGGAGGGTGAACCCGTTGCCGAGGGGGAAGAGGGTGCTGACGGTGTCGCCCTCACGGAGACGGGCAAGGGCGCGGGTGCCGGGGCCGACAAGATGGATGAGCAGGTCGAGACGGTTGGACTCCACATCGCACCAGTTGATGCTGATGGGGCGGCGGAGCATCACCTTGGGTTCGCCCTCGACACCCAGTTGCACAAACTGTCCGGGAAGACATTCCGGCATCTCGCCAGAAGGGTCGGAAAGAGAAAGCAGCACATAGTCGTCGCGGAGGAATTCCACCTGGGTGATGACCATGTCTTTGAGGTACTTTTTCATATTTCGCATCGGTTTTACGGGCGGAGCCTTCCAGCCACGCCATATGATGATATTTCTTTGTTATATTGCTGTCATTTTCCCCCTGTCCTGAACTTCGGCAGACGCAGGGTATCGAGAATTTCGCAAGGAAGTCCGTAACGTTTGATAAGCGCACTGTCAGCAGCGTGCGTGCCGCGACGGTTAAGTTCGGTGGCCGCCAGACAATAGGCTTCCTTGAGGAGCTTCAACTGCTGTTGCTTGCGGGGCTTCTTCAATACATCAGCACGGAAACAGAGTGCCGCCCGCGAAACGGTATCGGCGGTCCACACAAGGCGGTGTCCGAAGCCTACGGAGGCAAGCGTGGCGTATGGTTCGGGGAGCAGTGCGGCATCCACCTGACTTTCGTCGAGCATACGTTGCCGCAAGACAATGTCGTTGATCTGCGCCTGATAGACATCAGACTCCTTGAGTCCTGCCGACTTCAGGGCCTGCTTCAGACATTCCGAAGAGGCTGAGAAGCGTGCGATGGCTACGGTACGCTTACGCATCTTCGCCACCTCGCGAATACGCAACGTGACACTGGTGACCATCCGCCAGGTGTTTTCGAGACGTATGGCCTCGGTAAGCGCCGGCATGGGATAGAACTGTCGCACAGCATGAGCGTCAGCACCTTTGGTCGCAGCATTTTTTGCGGACCCCTTGGGCGCCGCTTTCGTCTTTTTACCTGCTTTTGCGGGTTTTCCCTGCTGCTTTCCGGCCTTCGGGGCTTTGCCCTCTACCGAACGATAGTGGGCAAGGCGCGCGTCGTCGATGACGGCAGCATCGTAGACACGGGTGCGGCGCATGATGGAATCGATGTCGAACTGCGAACGTTCGGTGCGGATGGCGAGCTGCAGGCCAAGACTGTCGCAGAGCCCGCTCTCCACGGCATGGTAGAACGGCAGGCAGTCGAGCGTAGGAGTGCAAATGATATTGAGGGCAAGCGTATCGACGCTGGCGGCTTCCTGAGGTTGCTTGTCGCCTTCGGCATCGCCGGCACTACGGAAAAAGGCAAAGAGGAGTACCGCCAAAACCACCGTTCCGGCTGCTATGGCCATCCATGCTTTGCGCGAGAGAGAGGAGAAAAATTGCAGACTTTTGTCTTTCAACATGTCAGTAATGTAGCGTTTTCGAAAGAGCTTTCCCCATGGAATGTCCGGCATTGTAGACAGAAAAAAAGAGAAAATACGAGGGGGAAAGCCGGACAAAGAAAAAAAACGGCCCCGCCTTTCTACCGGAAGAAGAACGACGGGGCCGTAAGGGAGTGAGGCAGTTTCCTACAGGTAGAACGGAAATCTCACTGCCTCAGTACGGGTTTATCCCTGGATGGCAGCCACACCGGGGAGCACCTTGCCCTCGATGGCCTCGAGGAGTGCACCACCACCGGTGGAGATGTAGGAAACCTTGTCGGTAAGACCGAACTTGGTGACGCAGGCTACAGAGTCGCCGCCACCGATGAGGGAGAATGCACCTTCGGCAGTAGCTTCAGCGATGGCCTCGCCGATGGCACGGCTACCAGCGGTGAAGTTATCGAACTCGAACACACCGGCAGGACCGTTCCAGAGGATGGTCTTGCAGCCCTTGATGGCATCTGCAAAACGCTTCTGTGCCTCGGGACCTGCATCCAGACCTTCCCATCCTTCGGGGATGGCATTGGCAGGGCATACCTGGGTGTTGGCATCGTTGGAGAAGGCATCGGCAACTACGGCATCGGGAGCCATAACGAGCTCTACGCCGTTCTTCTTGGCGAGTTCTTCCACACCGAGTGCTACGTCGAGCTTGTCGAGCTCAACGATGCTGTTACCGATTTCGCCGCCGTGAGCCTTGGCAAAGGTGTAAGTCATACCACCGCAGAGGATGAGCTTGTCGACCTTGCCGAGGAGGTTCTCGATGATACCGATCTTGGAGGATACCTTGGAACCACCCATGATGGCGATGAAGGGACGCTTGATGTCCTTGAGGACGGCGTCAACGGCCTTCACTTCCTTCTCCATGAGGAAGCCGAGCATCTTGCTGTCGGCATCGAAGTAGTCGGCGATGACAGCGGTGGAAGCGTGCTTGCGGTGAGCGGTACCGAATGCATCCATCACATAAAGGTCAGCATAGCTGGCAAGGGTCTTTGCGAACTCCTTCTGGCGGGCCTTCATTTCCTTCTTGGCCTCATCGTATTCGGGAGTACCCTTCTCCACACCTACGGGCTTGCCTTCCTCTTCGGGATAGTAGCGGAGGTTCTCAAGGAGAAGCACTTCACCGGGCTTGAGGGCAGCGGCAGCTTCCTGTGCCTTGGCGCAGTCGGGAGCGAAGGTGACAGGGGTTCCGAGAGCTTCGGCAACGGCGTCCTTGATCTGTCCGAGGGAGAGTTCGGGCTTTACCTTACCCTTGGGCTTGCCCATATGGCTCATGATGATGAGCGCACCGCCCTGTGCGAGGATGTGCTTGAGGGTGGGGAGGGCACCGCGGATACGGGTGTCGTCGGTAATCTTACCGTCCTGAAGGGGCACGTTGAAGTCTACGCGCACGATAGCCTTCTTGCCTGCAAAATTGCATTCAGAAATTGTCATTGTTTCGTGTTTTTATGTGTTTGTTGTGGTTTTCGTACGCGCAAATTTACAACTAAATTCCGAGGATGCAAACAATACCGCGGCTTTTTTGCCGATTTCTGCGGTTTTGGTTTTCCCAATAGTCCGTACGGCTTTTGTTTTTTCTCCCGCATTTGTCAGAAATTCACCGAAAAAACGGCGTAAAACAAAGGTACATACCAGATAAGAAGACAAAAAAAACGCTCCACAATCCTTCCGTGGGGGAAGCACTGTGGAGCGTGATTTTCTATGTCATTCCGGCACGTCGGCCATGCGTTTCAGCGCGGTCGGCACGTCCGGAACCTTTGAAGGTCAGGATTATTCGCCCTTCTCCATCTGAGCCTTGAGGGCAGCCAGAGCGTCGATGTCACCGAGGGTGTTAACGGCAGCCTGGTTCTGGATAACGGGAGCCTCCTCCTTCTGTGCGCGAGGAGCGCGGGGAGCACGGGGCTTCTTCTCGGCACGAGCCTCCTCGAAGGTGCGGGTGTGGCTAACGAGGATGCGCTTGCTGTCCTTGTTGAATTCAAGCACCTTGAAGTCGAGGGTCTCACCCTTTTCAGCCTTGGTGCCGTCAGCCTTCACGATGTTCTTGGGAGTAGCGAAGCCTTCAACGTCGTCACCGAGAGAGATGACAGCGCCCTTCTCTACAACCTCTACTACGGTACCCTGGTGTACGGTACCCTCAGCGAACTGGCCTTCGAAAGCATCCCAGGGGTTGGGTTCGAGCTGCTTGTGACCGAGGCTGAGACGACGGTTGTCCTTGTCAATCTCGAGCACCTTCACCTCGATGGGCTCACCAATTTTGGTGAACTCGCTGGGGTGCTTCACCTTCTTGGTCCAGCTGAGGTCGGAGATGTGGATCAGACCGTCTACACCTTCCTCAAGCTCTACGAATACACCGAAGTTGGTGAAGTTGCGCACCTTGGCGGTGTGCTGGCTTCCAACGGGGTACTTCACCTCGATGTCCTTCCAGGGATCGTCCTTGAGCTGCTTGATACCAAGGCTCATCTTGCGGTCGGTGCGGTCGAGGGTAAGGATAACAGCCTCGATTTCGTCGCCAACCTTGAGGAAATCCTGTGCGGAACGGAGGTGCTGGCTCCAGCTCATTTCGCTGACGTGGATAAGACCTTCCACACCGGGAGCGATTTCTACGAATGCTCCGTAGTCGGTCATTACCACTACGCGGCCGCGAACCTTGTCGCCAACCTTGAGCTCTGCATCAAGAGCATCCCAGGGATGGGGAGTGAGCTGCTTGATACCGAGGGCGATACGACGCTTCTCTTCGTCGAAGTCGAGGATAACGACCTTCACCTTCTGGTCGAGCTCGACAATCTTCTTGGGATCGTCTACGCGGCCCCAGCTGAGGTCGGTGATGTGAACGAGACCGTCCACACCGCCAAGGTCGATGAACACACCGTAAGAGGTGATGTTCTTGACGGTACCCTCGAGCACCTGTCCCTTTTCGAGCTTGCTGATGATTTCCTGCTTCTGAGCCTCGAGTTCTGCTTCGATGAGTGCCTTGTGGCTGACAACGACATTCTTGTACTCCTGGTTGATCTTGACAACCTGGAATTCCATGGTCTTGCCAACGAATACATCGTAGTCGCGGATGGGCTTGACGTCGATCTGGCTTCCGGGGAGGAAGGCCTCGATGCCGAATACGTCTACAATCATACCGCCCTTCGTACGGCACTTGATGAAGCCCTTGATGACTTCCTTGCTTTCGAGGGCAGCATTGATGCGCTCCCACGACTTGCTGGCACGGGCCTTCTTGTGCGAAAGCACGAGCTGACCCTTCTTGTCCTCGAGATTCTCGACGTAGACTTCTACGGTGTCACCGGGGGCGAGGTCGGGGTTGTAACGGAACTCGCTAACGGGGATGATACCATCGCTCTTGGAACCGATGCGTACAACCACTTCACGCTTGCCGACGCTGATAACGGTACCGTCGGTTACCTCGTGCTCGTGAACATGGTTAAGGGTTTCATCATAGGCAGCCTCGGCGGCCTTCTTGTCTACTTCTGCAGCAGCACCGGATTCAAAGGCGTCCCAGTCAAAGTCTGCAAGGGGAGCAATGTTTTTAAGATTCTCCATTGTAATGTTAATGGTTAATAAATGGGTTTTGGTAAGAAAATTGAAAATGTAAATTGAATGACCTTGCCATGCCGCGGAGGGTGTCCCATGAATGGAGAATTCGGGCTGCGCCCACGCTTTATCGCAAAATCGCGGCAAAATTACGTTTTTCCACCGGTTTTACGCGTTTTTCGTACAGATTATTTTGCTGTTTATGGCGTTTTTTCATCATAATTGTTACATTTGCGCTTCAGAAACAGCAAAACCCTGCGTTTCACGTCTCGTGCCTCTGCCTAAGGGAGAAGGCATAACCTGCTCATTTTCACTCCTCTGATTTCATTTTCAAGACCTTGCTTACCATCTACAAAGCCTCTGCCGGATCGGGAAAGACCTTCACGCTTTCCGCCACGTTCATCGCCCACCTTATCGGCGAGGGGACGGACAATGCCCACAAGCACCAGCTTGCCGTCACCTTTACCAACAAGGCGACGGCGGAGATGAAGGAACGCATCCTGCAGAACCTATACACCCTGGCCTTCGGAAAAGACGACGCTGACGGTTTCTTCAAGGCCGTGAAGGCAGAACTCCCTGCGGAGATTTCAACCGCCGAAATCCGCCGTCGGGCACGCACCGCCCTCTATGCGCTCATTCACGACTACGACCAATTCCATGTCCGCACCATCGACTCCTTCTTCCAGTCGCTCCTTGCCAACCTGGCACACGAGGTGGGTTTCTCAACCAGCTTCAAGGTGGAAATCGACGACAAGAACATCCTTTCCAAGGCCGTCGACCGATTTCTTGAGGGAGTGAAGGAGGATTCCGACGAACTGGAATGGCTCATGAGCTTCGTAGCGCAACGCCTCGAGAACGATGTGTCGTGGAATGTGTCGGAAGAGCTCCGCACCCTGTCGGCCGAACTGCTGAAAGAGAAATACATGAAGCGGCGCCATCTCCTGCATCGCAGGGAACTTTCGGAAGAAGAACTCGTCACGTATCCCGAAAGCATTGACCTCACGAACACAGTCGTGGACAACTACCGGAAGACCCTCCGCGAAAAGGAGCGCAACACCCGACAGCAACTGGCAAAAAAAGCCCGACAGACCGACGAGACCATACGCTCGACAATCGGATACGAGCGCATTTCAAACGGCACACGATGGGTGGAACCGCCCATACGTGCCGTGGCGGACGAGAACATCCCCTATGGGAAACTCAAAGGATTCTCCGCCTCTTTCCGAGCCTTTGCCTCCGGAGAGAAGGAAATGCTGAAGGCTGCCGACCGAAAGAAAAATGAAATTTGCCAACAAAGCCAGATGGTTAAGGAATATATGCAGCGGCTTGTCGACAACTTTGACAAGAGCGGCTACGACCTTAACTCCTGCGCCCTTAGCCTTGCCAACATCTATCCCCTGCGACTACTCGACAGCATCGACCACGAGGTGGAAGAACTCAACCGCGAGAACGACCGCTTCATGCTGGCCTACACACCACTGCTCTTCGACAAACTTACCGGAAACACCGACACCTCGTTCGTCTTCGAACGTGCCGGCACGCAGTTCCAGCACGTTATGATCGACGAATTCCAAGACACTTCGCCCCTGCAGTGGAAGAATATGCACCACCTGCTGGTGGAAAACATGGCACAGGGCAACTCCTGCATGCTCGTCGGCGACGTAAAACAGGGCATCTACCGCTTCCGTGGCGGTGACTGGAACACCCTTGCCGACTTCCGCGAGGAAAGCGTCGACGGGGAAAAGATAGTGGACATCAAAACCCTGAAACGCAATTTCCGAAGCGGCAAGGAGATTGTAGCATTCAACAACAGGATTTTTACCGCAGCCCCTGCCGCAGTGGACGATTGGCTCGCTACAGACCGCGGCATCACCCCCGACCAACTGCCGCCTTCGCAGTCGGCATGCCGCATATATCCCATACCCGACCCCCAGAACGACCCGCACGAAGTGACGCAGATTGCCGTGAACGAAGGGGGATACGTCCGTGTGGAGTTCCTTGACTCCGCAGAGGAAAATGGGAAGGGCAAACGGAAGAAAGGTAACGTAGAAGCACCGGAAACGGAAGAAAGCGAGGAGAAGGAAAAGGTGGAAGACCTGCTGGCGGCACAGATTGAACGGCTCCATGACTGTGGCATCCCTTACGAAGAAATGGCCATTCTCGTCCGCAACAACCGCGACACCACCCGGATTCTCCGCCATTTCGAAATCTCGTATCCCGAAGTGCCGATGGTTTCGGAAGAAGCCTTCCTGCTCGATGCCTCGCCTGCCGTACAGACCATCATTCACGCCTTGAAATACGTGGAGAACCGTACGGACAACATCGCCAGGGAATATGTGCTTAACCGCCTCGAAGAGAGCGAGAAACCTGCCGTCATGCAGATGCTCGACCGTTGGCACAGCGAACATTACGGCGGACTGCCTTTCTATGAAATCGTCACGAAACTAATGGAGGTCCTGCACCTCGACCGCATGGAGGGACAGTCGCCCTATCTCTACTGTTTCCTCGACACCATGCTGAAGCATATCGACGAAAACACTTCCGACATCCGCGAATTCCTCAGGACGTGGGAGGAACGCCTCCACCGTACAGCACTGCCTTCGGCGGCCGTTAAGGGTGTGCGCATCATCACCATCCACAAATCGAAGGGTCTGGCTTTCCACACCGTACTGCTCCCCTACAACGATTGGGTCATAGACGATGCGAAAAAGCCGGAACGCGTATGGACTTTGCCCAAGGGCGAGCCCTACAACGCCATACCGTTGCTCCCTGTTGTGCTCAATGCCAGCGCCGGAAACAGCATCTACAGCGACATCTACCGCGAGGAGCAGTACAACCGCTTTGTGGAAAGTCTCAACATCATGTATGTAGCCTTCACGCGTGCCAAGCAGAACCTGCTCGTATGGGGCAAGCCCGGAAAAGGGGAAAAGGCTGTGAATGTGGCATACTTCCTCCGCGAGGCCATGAAGGCAACGGGAATGATACAGCCGGCAGAAAATGAGGATGAAGGCACAGACAGCACAGTGCATACCGTGGAATTCGGCTCGCCATCGGTTCTCGGCATCAAAGCCAGCGCCAAGGATGACAGTGGACGTGCAGCGGAAGCACCGAAGAAGAAGGAGAAGAATCCCCTTGACTTCCGTGCGCAAGTAAAGAATATGGAATACCGTGTGTCGGCCTGTGTCCCGAATTTCCGCCAAAGCCAGAGCGCCCGCCTCTTCATAGAGATGGAACGTGGCCTGGGCGAAGAGCTTCCCGCTGCTTCCGACAACGCAGAAAAGGCACGCCGTGAGGAATTCCGCCAGACGGGTATCCTCCTGCACGAACTGATGTCGGCCATCGCCACCGCCGACGATGTGGAAGGTCAGGTGGCGAACTTCGTCCGCGAGGGACGACTGCCGGCCGGAAAACGTGCCGAAAGCCTTATACGCCTCATTCGCCAGCGCATGAACCACCCCACGGCTCGCGGATGGTTCGACGGGTCGTGGACCCTCTATCGCGAGGCTACGCTCATCTTCCGCGACGAACAGGGGCAGATGCTCTCCCGACGCCCCGACCGCGTGATGAAACGCGGAGTGGAAACCGTGGTCATCGACTTCAAGTTCGGACGCCCGAAACCGGAATATACCGAACAGGTGCGGCAGTACATCAGACTCCTCCGACGGCAATCTGCCTCCCTCGTCAAGGCCTACCTCTGGTATCTCTACACCGGAGAGATTGTTGAAGTGCGGCTATAGAGACGGACATCTGCCCCAATTGACAAAAGATACCTTCATAATAAATAAATATTAATAGGACCATGAAAAGAATGCTCCACACGCTTTTACTTTGTGCCTCGGTGCTCCCCAGCATGGCACAGGATGCTACAATAACCCTCCACCCCGATGAAGCCCGGCAAGTGATTCCTCGCGAGATTTACGGTCAGTTCGCCGAACATCTTGGCACCTGCATCTACGGCGGACTGTGGGTGGGAAAAGACTCACAGATACCGAATACCGACGGATACCGTACCGATGTGCTCCAAGCCCTCAAGGAGCTGAAGGTGCCCGTGCTGCGATGGCCCGGCGGATGTTTCGCCGACGAATATCACTGGACGGACGGCATCGGACCGCAAGAACAACGGCCGAAGATG
>SAMEA3663097__coassemble_1156_pt1 | contig 9307 bp, 4 predicted proteins | sample SAMEA3663097__metabat2_low_PE_001 | metagenome-assembled genome bin SAMEA3663097 (sample SAMEA3663097) | pig gut metagenome | biome: pig gut; feature: pig-associated habitat; material: faeces | place: France | collected 2012 | reverse complement strand
ACTGGGCTTCGGACAGGGTTGTCTGGCTCTTTTGAGTTTTACCGGACAGCAATAAATTAGTTTATTATTCAATTAGGAAGTGTTCTTATGCTTGGCCACTTTTCAGGCTCTCACTTGTATCTTTCTCTCCTTTAAACACTTACATAGCCCGCTATGCGCGTGTTCGCAGGATAGAAATCTACTGCGCGATAGCTCGAAAACTGTCTCAAGCTAATTTATAGAACATCCCTAAACTGAAAGACAGTCTGGCTTACTTACTGCCCTTCACAAGTTTGAAGGTACGGCCGTCATCGAGGCTGACCATCCACACTCCGTCAGGAAATCCTTGGGTAGGAACCACCGCCCTTCCCTGACTCTGCGTCTCGGAAAGCCTGCGGCCTGCGGCATCATAGACCCTTACACTGCCCTCATAGCCACTGACAATGATGTGGCCGTCGTGCAAAGTCACCGAGGCCTCGGCACCTCCCACAAGGGGACGTACGGCCACATCATCGGATTTGCCGCTGATGCGCACGGCATCAATCTCCATGGTGTTGCCGAATTTTCCGACAAAACGGAAGGCTACCTGCACTTCCTTACCGGCATAGTCGGCCAAAGAGAGCGCTACAGGATGGTAATTGCTGTCGAAACAGGAATTGAAGAGCGTGGAGAACGACTCTTCCGCCCACTCATTGTAGACATCGTAAATTTCCTGCCACTCACCGCCATCGGCACGGAGCATGACCTTAAGGGTGGTAGAGGGCTTGCGATTGACGAAATCCATGGCTCCCCAGTTGACGTTCTCGTTATTCAGATCGAAAAGGAAAAGCGGCGAATATCCGAGATAGAAGTCCAGGCGGGCGTCTTCGCCCAACCGTACGGCAGGCGAAATGAGCCACTCGTCCTGCGCAAGGTCCACCTTCTTGCCGTTCTCGTCGGTGGTGTTGGCATAATAGACAATGGCAAACTTCGAGCCTTCAATGGCATTGGGAATGGTCTGTTGGGGACGTTTCGCATCCACATGCCATGTAAACCGACCATCTTCCATCGCGGCCTGCTCGTCATTTGTGCACTGCTTGCTCCAACCGTCAGGCAACCAGGCGGAAGTTTCTCCGTCCCACGCTTCAAAGTCTTCATAGAGCAACGTGGGCAATTCCTCCTCGGCAAGACGGCTGGCGGGCGACTGACGGCGAAGCACCGGACTGGGATTGCCGTCGAAACGAGCCATGCACTGCTGCGCTCTGCCCAAACGACGGTCAAGGATTTCCCTATAGACATTGAACGATAGTCCCGGACGCCCCAACGCAAGCAAGCGTGAGCTGGGAGCCAAGGGGACACGACGAAGCACTTCCGGTTTCGGGGAGACCGACTTCGGCATCACTTTTGGCGAGGTCTGCGCATGGGAAGCAAGGGCAGAACCTGCCAACGCCAGGATTGAGAATATGGTAGAAAGTTTCATAGGCGGTCTTATTGGTGATGATAAAATTAGTATGTTTCGGAATGGATTGCTCTTCTATTCTGCATCTTTCGTCCTCTGCAAATCTATACAAAAATCACGGAACGGACAAGCACTACGGTACAAAGCCTGCATTTCCGACATGCTATAACCGCAAAAATCAATCCCCCGTCATCGGATTTCACCGACGGCGGGGGAGATTTTAGTTCTGTCATGCAGGTTTTATGCTGCTTGCAGACGGGGGGAGGTTAACGGATAACCTTGGTTTCACCTTGGTTTTCTACGCTCGGCATAGCTCAAGCAAACTTGGCTCTGCTCTCACTTACCGAAAACCTTCTTGCCGTTGACAATATAGAGTCCGCTGCGGGTCTGCTGCACACGACGTCCGTAGAGGTCGTAGGTGACAGCGGGCTGCTGCGAAGCTTCGGTCTCAGTGTTGAGGATTCCGACAGCACCTTCCTCCACATCTACAGGGAGCACCTTGGTAGCAGAGCCCCAGCTGTTGGTGGCGGTGACGGTGACGGGAAGTCCCTTGCCGAAGTCGCGGAAGATGAGCGAGGCACGGTCGTCGGCGCTGGACTGTACAAGGAAGTCTCCGGTCCATGCTGTACCGTTGTAAACAACGGGGAAGGAGCCGGTGAGGGCAGGTGTTCCGAGGGCGGTGGTCAGCTGGTTCTGCTTGTCGTCTACGACCTTGCTGTTCTCTTCACGGCGCGATGTCATGTAACCTCCGGCAACAGCGGTCTGCTTACCCATATTGGGGAAGTAGATGTAGCCTTCGTCATCGGTCTGCTGCTCCTCGAAGGTGAAGTATCCACGGAGGGCATCAGGTACCTGGCCTGCGGCATAGCCGTTCATGGCTTCGCGTACCTCGTCGCCGGTAAGGGCCTTATTCCAGATCTGGACTTCGTCAATCCATCCGGTGAAGGAGGCGAGGTTCGTCATCGAACCGCCGACGTAGAAGGGTGCGCCATTCCAATAGCGGGGATCGGCGCCACGGCTAATGGCTGTAGCGACAGACTTGCCGTTGAGATAGAGGGTGATGTTACGGCCGTTGCAGACTACGCAGGCATGATACCAAGTGTTGGGACGGAGGGAATAGCCGTCAGTCAGAAGGTCGACATCATTATTGTGCTCGTAGTTGTAGGTTCCTGCCCTAGGACCATGAATGCTGACGGACAGTTCGTTGTCGGCATTGTCGCGCTTGATGTTGTTGTTCTTGGCGTAACCGGCAGGACGGATAGCGGTCCACATCTCGCCCCATACGCTTTCTGTCCAGGTTCCGCCATAGTTGCGGTTCACCTTGGTCATAAGCAACGTACCGAGGCTCTGGTGGCTGAATTCCTGAACCTTGAACCACAGCGCATAGGAAACCTGCTGGTATTCGTTGGAACCGAGCACATCGCCACCGACGGTGAACTGGTAGGGGCTGGACATATAGAGCGAACGACTGACGGAGCACTCCTTGCCGTTGTAAGTGTCACCCTTGGAAACTTCGGCGCGGAACTCGGCTGCCTCGCCGGCCTTCACCTTGTCGGTGGCTGCGGTGACGCTCTTCACTTCGGGCATACGGCCGGTCTCTTCCTTGGAGATGAGAATCATGTCGCGGTGCATGTCGACGCCGTTGGCGGTGGTAACTTCCACATCGTAGCTTCCGGTTTCGGGGAGCGAGGTGGTAAGGGTAAGGGCTTGCTTCACGCTGGCCATCTCCTTGCCGCTCATATTGTCAAGAATGCGGATGTCGGCAGCCTGATGGTTGGGGTCTTCGAAACCGATTGTGAAGGTTTCGTTGGGCTTGATGACGGGCTTGTCGAGGGTGATGTCGTCAATGACGGAGAGGGGACTCTCGAGTTCCTCGCTCCATGCGATGTCGCTCTTGGTCTTTCCGTCGCGACCTACCGTGCGGACACCAATCTGATAGGTATCCTCACTTCCGGAGAGGGGAGCTTCCACTACGTAGTGTGCCCACGAGGTGGTGGTGGCCACGAGGGTCTCCACATCGCCCTGGCGGAGCCAGATTTCGTAATACCAGGCTCCGACTTCCTCGTTGTAGATCGGGCGGCCTTCATATTCTGCAGGGCGGGTGCCGGAGAAGGGAAGGTCGAAGACCACCTTGAAGTCGGTACGGTTATAGTAGCGCTTCATCACCTCGGTGTGGGTGATGACGGGCTTTACGGGTACCTCGTTGAAGTTGGCAGGGACATAGCTCATCTCGCCGAGGAGGGTGCTGTAGTTCGCAGGGGTGTTGGTAAAGGAAAGTCCTACACAGGCCACCACATCGCCAGCTGCCAGTCCGAGGTCCGAGGCCTTCAGGTTCACAGTGTTCCACTTGCCGGCAAGGACACCGCTGACAGGTGCAAGGTCGACATACTTGAAGGTGTTTTCGCTGCCTTCGCAACTTACCATCAGCTGCATGGTACCCTCTTCGGTGGCAGGCTTGTAAACGAGGCTGAAGGTGTCGTCGGTGGACGAAACGCTCCACTTGGTTTCGAAGAGGCGGACATCGGAACGCGAAGTTGCACCGTGGACATTCAGACAAGAACCTCCGAACCAGGCATCGTCGAAGGTGAAGTCGAGCTGGATAGCATCCGCAGCGGGAGTCTTGCCATCGCCGTTGTCCACCCACCAGCGCCATGTCGGCAGCAGGTCCTGCATACCGAGATTGTACCACTTGTGGGGATTGGTGGTGACGCCTTCGTTGTTCAGCATCGCACCGTTTCCAAGGTTGAAGCGGGTGACGAAGGGAAGTTCATCGAGCGTACTCTGCTCGATGACTGCCGAACTGTAGCCGTGCCATTTCTTGAGCGAGGAATAACTTGCAATGACATTCTCGTCGGTGATTTCCGGACGGTCAAGGACATTGCGCGTACCACCGGTGAAGAGGAGTTCCTGCTTCGTCTGGTACTCGCTTTGGATGGCCTTGTCGGAGGTTCCTCCCTCGGTGCTGGAGGTGTAGAGCTGGCTGCGGTCGTGGGCTCCCCATACGCAGATGCTGACAGGGTATTTCATCAGCGCCTTCCATCCGGCATTGCCATAACGTCCGTAACCACGGCCCTGCTGGTCGAAACCGGCATAGACATCGAAGGTGTTTCCGCCTGCTGCCTGTGCGGTCTCTACAGAGGTTTTCAGTCCGGCCTCACTCCAGTTGTAGTTGAGCATGTAGACATCGGTGACAGGAGTACCGGTCTCCTTCTCCATGAACCAGGTGTCGCAATCGGATGTCAGCGCGCTACCGCTGTCGGTCAGACGGCCACTGTTGTTGACAAATGCATACCAGTCCACATGGAAGGGCCAGCCTTTTTCTTCAGCAACACGGTGACACTCTGCAAGGAAACCCTTTACCTGCGTCTGCAACGTACCCTGCCATGTGCCTTCGGGATTGAAACCGATGCCGTCGATGCCGTAATAACGGAGGTATTCTACAAATTTCTCGGCATATTTATATTTGCCGCCACTCTTTGAGGAGAGTTGGAAAAGATACTTTCCGATGTTGCCTTCGGTATTGGTTACCGAAGCCCCCCAGTCGATGAAGAGGAGACAGCCGGTACGTACACCGTTCTTGTGGGCCACATCGTTGAAACTTCCGGGGACGCGCCACCAGGAATTCGACCAGTTTCCATGGATGTTGATGTACTGCCACATATTGAAGTTGTCGCCGTCGAAGTTCCAACGGGGCAACGGTCCCCACTTCTTGGTGAGTTCGCCGATAGGGGCCCACCAGCAGAGGTTCTTGGCATTCTCGCCTGCCACAAGGTCCTTGTTGGCCTGCTGCGAGGGACGCGAGAAACGGTCTTTGAGGGGCACGCGGGAGATGAAGAAATTGTCATCGGTGTAGGCATCGCCCTTGTCGCTGGCCATGCCGGAAGCCTTTCCGGGCTCCCATGTGGGCAAGACGTTCATCATCTTTTCAAGGCCCACATAACCGAAATCGACATACATCTCATGCGTAGGCACGCTCTGTGCCGACGACTGCAGCGCACAGGCTACAGAAGCAGCAAGAATTGTGTAACGTAGATTCATGCTTTTCTTTTTTTAAGTTTACAATTGTATTTTTGTTTCTGATAGAAATGTTTACTGAAGGAGGACATGGGTTACCCAAAGTCCTGAAACGTCCCTCACTCAGAAAGGCCAGAAAATGGGCACCAGCCATACACTGAGGATAAGGCAAAGGATATTAAGCGGCAGACCAATCTTCACAAAGTCACCAAAACGGTAGCCTCCCAGACCCTGCACAATCAGGTTGGTCTGGTATCCGATGGGGGTGCAGAAACTGCACGAGGCGGCTATGCATATCACTACGATGAAGGGCATGGGACTGACGCCGAGATGTTCCGCCACACTCAGGGAAATGGGGAAGATAAGGGCAGCGGCGGCATTGTTCGTCATCAACTCGGTGAAGGTGCTACAAAGCACAAACACCAGTGCCAGCAACAGGTAAGGACTGTTCCCCCGACTCATATCCACAGCCCATGCAGCAATGGCATCTGCCATTCCTGAGTTCTGCATCGCCTTGGAGATGGCAAAGGCCATGGCAATGGTGATGAGGACGTCCCACGAAAAATATTTCGTGTATTTACGGGCATTGAAGATGTTGAGCCATGCCATGATGACGGTTACGACGCATACCCAAAAGAACATGTCGAACTTCATTCCAAAATGCTCCTGTGCCCATTCACGGGTAACGGGAAGCTCGCCGATGGCAGCACCGAAAATCATCAGGAAGAGCAGGATGATGGTAAACCAACGTTTCATGCGGCCCAGGTCGTGCTCCTTCTGCGGACGCGCGGCATCTACCATCAGAAAGAAAGAGGAATCGCCCCAGTTCTTCATGAAATCGTCGTCGCCGAGAATGACAAGGCGGTCACCTTCCTGGTAGCACTCCTTCCTCAAGTCGTGGATGATATAGCGCTCACCGCCACGGTGCAGCTCCAATACCGAAGCACCGTACTTCTGTTGGAAGTTGAAATCGCGAATTTTCCTCCCGATGGCGGGGAATCGGGCTCCGAGCACAAGGTCTATCCTGTAATACCGTCCGCCACTTTCGGCACTGAGTGACTGCGCGGCATTTTCCGGTTCCCTGCTCTCTGGCAGGAGCCAGCGCGTGGCGATGAAGATGTATATCAGTCCGGCAATGGCAATGAATACGCCCACCTGTCCGATTTCGAACATCGTCAGTCCACGAACGGCAGGATTCGTCAGCGACTCTTCGAGGGCCATACCATGGACCACAAGGTTGGTGGAGGTTCCGATAAGGGTACACATACCACCGAGAATTGTGGCGAAACTCAGAGGAATCAGGTACTTCGTCGGCGATTGGCGGTGACGTTCTGCCCAACGCTTCACCATGGGACCGAAGATAACAACCATGGGAGTGTTGTTCAAGAATGCCGAAAGCACTGCCACTATGGGGAGCATCCGCACCTGAACCTTGCGGATAGTGGCATCGCCCTTGGGAAGCAATCGCCCGAGCAACTGCTCCAGCAGTCCGCTACGACGTACTCCTTCGCTGACCAAAAACAGCAACGCCACGGTTATCATTCCCTTGTTGCTGAAACCTTCAAGCAACTCTTTGGGATTGATAATGCCGACGCACATGAAGATGACCGCACCGGAAAACAGAATGAGTCCCGGACGCATCTTTTCCTTCATCAGTGCCACAAGGAGCACAAGGACAACGATGGTTGTAAATATTGCGTATCCTGACATGGAAGTCTTGGATTGGGAATGGGTACATGGAACAGGTGCAACATTGCAGGATTATCCCGCAGTCATCAGCCCTATTTTATTTGCTTGTATGGCCGTTATCTGCAGGCCTTCACCAGGAAATATGGGTTCAACAGGTCCTGGCGGTTGTATCGCAACGGAGCACCGTCGGGCTGCGTGACACTGGCACCTGCTGCCAGACAGATGGCATGCCCGGCGGCAGTATCCCACTCCATGGTGGGAGCATAACGGGGATAATAGTCGGCCTTGCCTTCTGCCACAAGACAGAACTTGAGACTGCTTCCGGCACTTACCACCTCAATCTCTGCATTTCCTTCGGCCCGCAGACTTTCAATGAAGGCCTCGGTGTCGGCATTCATATGCGAGCGACTTGCCACGACAGTGGTCTTTACAGGTTTTCCGGCATGAATTTCCTCCTTTTCTATTTCTGTCACATCATAACATCCCTCCGGAATAACGGCACGGAAAGCCCTTTCACCCACCACACCGCAATAAAGCACACGGGTGACAGGAACATAGATGATGCCTGCCACTGGCTCACCGTTACGGACAAGGGCAATGTTGACAGTAAATTCTCCGTTACGTTTGATGAATTCCTTGGTACCATCAAGAGGGTCTACCACCCACAGGGTCTCCCAATTCCGGCGCTCCTCGTAAGGTATATGACGACCTTCTTCACTGAGGACAGGAATACCGGTATCTTCAAGAGCAGAGGCGATAATACCGTGACTACGACGGTCAGCCAACGTCAAAGGACTGTGGTCCGACTTCTGTTCCACCTGCCATTCGGCTTGCGGACTTTCGTAGATTTCCATAATGGCCTCGCCGGCTTTTACGGCAGCGGCAATGGCAATATGCAGATGTTTCTGATTCACGTTTTGAAGAATTTATGGTATTTGGCAGCACTGTCCTGTTCTGCCGGACAGCATATTATTGGAAGGGCAACATTTTTTGGAAGAGGAACAGGCCTGGAGATTCTTTTCAGGGCTCCTCAGACTGCCCGCATTTGGTTTCAAAGCTATGCCTTTTCGCAAAGGCTGATTTCGTAATCCTCGATGGTACCGGTCGTGGAGGAGAAGTTGATGCCCACAAGCATGACGGGGCGGGCATCGGAAAGGTAGGGCTTGTAATAACCTTTTGTATGGATTTGCGCCAGGGCTTCCTTGCCGGAACGGTCCAGCTTGAACTCCATGACGTAGATGTAGTCGGGGCATTCCACCACGCAGTCGATGTTCCCCTCGGAGGTCTCTTTCTCAATATAGTGGGTATAGCTGCCCACCATCTGCAGTATCAGATAGAAGGCGGCATGGAAATGGCGCTCGCACTCAAAGGGCATACCCTTGCGCAACAGACGGTGGGAGATGGAGGCGAGGAGCGACTTCATGCGGAGGATAAAGGCTTCGGTCTCACCCTTCCGGAGCAGACGGGCGATATCGGAACCGAAATTGGTGGCAGGAAGCGTTGAAGACTTGAAATAATTGTCGGAAAGTGCTCTGACGAATCCGCTCCGGACCTCCCTGTTCGGGAAATCAAGGAGGTATTCGTTCATCTCCCGGTCATAGTCCTTGATGGTCAGATAACCGCTCTGGTAAATCATCGGGAGCGGCTTCTCCACATCGGCCTTGTAGTCCACAAACATCTGGGCCTCATAGTATTTCCCTACAAGCTCGTTGATGTTCTCCTCGCAATGTGCAAGCAAACGGACCAAGTAGGTCGGTGTACCCGAGGCAAACCAATAGTTGTCCATCCTCATGGAATCCAGACAGTTGAGGATGCTGAACGGGTTGAAGATGTCGGTCATGCGGACGCTGAAATGGTAACCGTCGTACTGTGCCTTAAGCTGCTCCACCGTTTCGTCAAAGGTCTGACCCAAATCCTCCGCCAGTTCACGGATGGGACCGTCAAACACCGTGAGCAATTCCTCTTTGGTGATGCCGCAAAGGGCCTCGTAACGACTGTCCATACTGATGTCTTTGGTTTGGTTGAAACCGCTGAACACGCTTACCTGAGAAAATTTCGTCACACCCGTAAGGAATACAAAGCGGAGATGCGGATCGGCATCCTTGAAGACACCATAGAAGCCTTTCAGCAGTTCGCGATGATGGTCCTCAAGTTTCTTGACGGTCCCCTCGGGAGTCCGGATGACTT
>SAMEA3663097__coassemble_1093_pt1 | contig 9831 bp, 7 predicted proteins | sample SAMEA3663097__metabat2_low_PE_001 | metagenome-assembled genome bin SAMEA3663097 (sample SAMEA3663097) | pig gut metagenome | biome: pig gut; feature: pig-associated habitat; material: faeces | place: France | collected 2012 | reverse complement strand
CAAGCATAAGAACACTTCCTAAATGAACATAAAACTAATTTATAGAACATCCCTAAAGTCAAAGAAAAGCGCCACACAAAAGGCTGTGGTGCAAAATGCAAATACAAAACCTTTTGTGTGGCGGCCAAAGGGAGAATATCAGAGGTTGTCCTTCTCTATATCCTTGAAGTACTTGTAGGTACCTACCTTTATTTCTGCGCAAGCAGCCTCATCGCAGACAATGATAGCACCGTTGTGCTGCTGCAGGGCCGAAATAGTCCAAACCTGAGTGACAGGACCTTCGATGGCAGCCTGGAGAGCGCGGGCCTTGTTGTGGCCGTTGCATACGATAAGCACCTCTTTGGCATCGAGGACGGTACCCACACCGACTGTAAGGGCGGTCTTGGGAACCTTGTTTACATCGTTATCGAAGAAGCGGCTGTTGGCAATGATCGTATCGGTAGTAAGGCTCTTCTGACGGGTACGGCTCGAAAGGCTCGAGAACGGCTCGTTGAAAGCAATGTGTCCATCGGGACCGATACCACCCATAAAGAGGTCGATACCACCTGCGGCCTTGATGGCAGCCTCATAGGCAGCACATTCTGCCACAACATCTTCAGCATTGCCATTCAGAATGTGTACATTCTCCTTCTTGATGTTGATATGGCTGAAGAAATTGGTCCACATGAAACTGTGATAGCTCTCGGGATGTTCCTCGGGAAGACCCACATATTCGTCCATGTTGAAGGTAACGACATTTTCGAAACTTACCTTACCGGCCTCATAGAGTTCAATAAGATGCTTGTAGAGTCCTAGGGGACTGCTACCGGTGGGGCAACCCAGAACAAAGGGTTTCTCAGGTGTAGGATTAGCTGCATTGATGCGGCTGGCGACATACTCTGCTGCCCAGTTAGAAAGGGCGGTGTAGTCGGGCTGGATGATTACGCGCATGGTGATTGAATAGATTTATGGTGAATTTCGTTCAATTTCAAAGAATACTGTTCCTTTTACAGCAAAGATGCCGTGAGGATACTGCAGAAAACGGTCCGAAAAACACGGCACACAATTTCACGCTACAAAATTACGACTTTTTTTGAACATTGTCTACTTTTTCCCCGATATTTTCGAAAATAATCCGTTTCACCGACTGCTTTCATATTTCTTTTCGCCAATCCCCTGCATACGTCCTCTGGAATCACGCTGTCCATTCCTCCCAAAGGAGGAGATGTTTGGGCTTGCAGCCATACACTCTCCATCAGATTTTGCCTGCATACTCACCTTCTTTATCCTGCATACTCACCTTCTTTATATACTCACCCTCTTTATTTTGTTTTCAACGAATACTCCACTGACATAAAGATGAGTACAAGAATACTGATAATCCCGACTCCCCTTGTACCACCGTTGACCTTCGTCAAGAGCATACGACATATTAACCCTTAAATTTAGATGACATTTCAGTACATAACATGGTAGATTGGAAGAATACAAAACAGACAGAATTCTCCGTAAACTGATAGCCTTCAGCCACAAATGAGAGCAAAACACAGACAAAGTCAAGACAAAAAGCATGAATTTTGGCTTCGGAAAGGAGAAAACATCGGACTTCTTGCACTAAAACATCGGAACTTTCAAGGCAAAACATCGGAACTTTCCCTCAAAGAAGTCCGATGTTTTTGTATTCCTACACGAAAATCACTGAAAATTCCATTGAAAATCGCTTCCCAAACACTAAAAACAGGCTCTTTCAACATCCGATTTTCCTTCGTTGACCTCCATCTGCTTGCAACCGACATGCTTCACAAAACACATAAACCTCAAAATATTTTGACAAAAAAAAGTGTTTCAACAATGTAATAGAGCAGCGAGAGGAGAGGCTATGTCTACTTAGACTATCCCGAGTCGTGACAGAACAAGGCGAAGCCAAGCTCTGGAGCAGCGAGAGCAGAAGCCAAGTTTACTTGGATTATGCCGAGTCGTGACAGAGCAAGGCGAAGCCAAGTTTACTTAGAAGAGGCCGAGTGAAGGAAACAAAAGTGACAGCACCAAGCCATGCTAGCATGGGCTATGTCTTGCAAGGAGGTAGAGACAAAGCCAAAAGCAGGCAGCCAAACCTGACAAGAACCGAGAATAGCAACACCCCACCCTGCTGCAAGGAACACAATCTGTCGCCCCCTCTTTCACATGAGGGGGAAGGAAAAAAGGGGGGAACTTCTTGTTTTTCCTAATCTCAACAGCCCGACATTCTGCCATTTGTTGTAATTTTGCACCGCGAAAAGCAAAGATTATCACCAACATGAACTATAAGGAAACCGTAGAATATCTTTTCAAGTCGGCACCACTGTTCCAACAGCACGGGGCCGGAGCATACAAAGAAGGGTTGGAAACCACACGTGCCCTCGACGCACATTTTGAACATCCCCACAGCCGCTACACCACCATCCATGTGGCAGGAACCAATGGAAAGGGGTCGTGCTCACACACCATAGCCGCAGTACTGCAGCATGCCGGCTACAGGGTCGGACTCTTCACCTCTCCGCATCTCGTGGATTTCCGCGAGCGCATCCGTGTAAACGGAACTATGATTCCTGAATCATATGTAGTGGATTTCGTACGCAATGAGCGCGATTTCTTCGAACCGCTCCACCCTTCTTTCTTTGAGCTTACCACGGCTATGGCTTTCAAATACTTTGCCGACGAACATGTAGATATTGCCGTCGTTGAAGTAGGACTGGGAGGTCGTTTGGACTGCACAAACATCATAACCCCCATATTGAGTGTCATCACCAACATTTCGTTCGACCATCAGCTGTTCCTTGGCTCCACCCTGGCAGCCATCGCCAGTGAAAAAGCAGGTATCATCAAACCCGACGTACCCGTCGTCATCGGAGAGACAACAAAGGAAACCCGTACAGTTTTTGCACGTACGGCAGAAACCGTAGGAGCTCCCATAACATGGGCCGAAGAGGAAACGGAACTGCAGCATGCTGAACCCGATATGGCAGGAGGATACGACTATACGACACTCCACTACGGGCACATTCACGGCGGACTCGGAGGATATTGCCAGGAACACAACGCCCGCACCGTGCTGGCCGCACTGAAATGCCTGCGCGAAGGAGGCCTTCGCTTTACAGACGATGATGTACACGAAGGGTTCATGGGTGTCTGCAAGCTGACGGGACTACGCGGACGTTGGGATGTGCTGCACCATATGCCATATACCGTCTGCGATACGGGACACAATGTAGGAGGTATTCAATACATTGTCCCCCAGTTGGAGCATCTCATGCAAGAGCACCATCGCACAGCTTTGGAAAACGGATGGGCAGAACCTACACTGCGCATCGTATTCGGGATGGTAAATGACAAAGATATCAACAGTGTTATGGAGCTGTTGCCACAAAATGCCCAATTCTATTTCTGCAATGCAAACGTAAAACGCGCACTGCCGGCAGAAGAACTGGCAACAATTGCACGTACCCACGGACTGTGTGGCATGGCATGCGGCGGCGTCGGAAAAGCCTATGAAACTGCTCGAAAGGAGGCTTTGCCCAACGACATCATCTATATCGGTGGCAGTAGCTTCGTAGTGGCAGACTTGCTTACTGACTATAGCGAATAAAGCTCCTGTCAATGACAGGAGTTTGGGCAACAGTAAGAGAAGCCTATTGGAACCGCATGGCTTTTATTCAGACTATGCCGAGCGCCAGAAACGAAGGTAGCAATACCAACCGATAAAACCGATAAAAAAGCGGAAGGACAGCAACTGACACTGACGTCAATTGTCTGTCCTTCCGCCTTTTATGTGGACCTGGAGGGGATCGAACCCTCGTCCAAACGGGGAAACCATATGCTTTCTACATGCTTATTTCCCTATTGGATTGTCGGGCAGAGTGTGGGGCGGGAACAGCCTTGCACAATGCCGTATCCTCTTAAATTTCATCTGCGGCACGAGGCTACCGCCGACTATCTCCGATATGCTGCACCACGCTGATCAAGAAGCCTCGGGGAAAACGGCTCTTGGGTGATGTCTCGTTCCTGCGCCTGGCGCTGGAATAAAGCCAATCTACTGTGCTTCGATTAGGCAGCGAGAGCGTAAGAATTTTCGCCAGATAAATTGTCACAGGCCGTGATTAAGGTGACCACCTGCAGGCTCACCGCATGCTTACATACCATCTCGTCCCGCTGTCAAATCCAGTCAGGCCCTAATGATAAGGACTGCAAAAATAAGACTTTTTCGTGGTTCTCCAAAACTTTTCTGCCGAAAGCATTATTAGAATCCGGAAAAAACACCTATTTTAAGAATTGACTTAGGGTAAACCCTCAAAAAATGTATGAGTGCAGTCAAAACAAAGATGGAGCGACAGTCCGTTCAGAAACCCGATGGTTGCATTCCAGCACTAAACTTTCAACCCAGCATCTTTAATAGCCATAACGGTATGTCAAGAAGACGAAGGAAGCAAGAGCAACGGCTGTCATCGATGATATTCAAACGAAGGGCAACGATACCCCCTACCACAATGAACTTCAGCGGACTACAATCTGAAACGATAGCGTGAAAGGAAATAGAAAAGCAGAGCCAATAACACTGAATAACTGTGAAGGAAGGTGTAAAAGCGATAATAGAAAATGCCGAAAACCGGGATACAAGCCATGGTAAACAGAAGCAAAACCTCTGAAATGTCGTATTGCGTACGATGGGAGGTGCGAATCAGCAACAAGCCGATGAATGAGAAGCAGGTAACCCAAACTATCATTCCGATGGGACTGACGTCGAGCAAGATATCGCCAATGAAGCTGGCAAAGACACTGATGAAGAATCCCTGCTGTCCGGAACGCTCTTCACGCCTGGACATTCCGGAATTCTTATTGCTGGTATACTTGGTATACAAAGGGAAAATACGTTCCACCGTCAATTCATCATAGTTTGCGTTGTTCCAAAAGTAACAGAAATTGATGTAGCCCTGACCGCCATACTGGATATTGCGCTCCGTGGCACTGGAATCTTGCTTTTCAAAACGGGCCTGGCTGACAGCTGTAACATATACGACTCCCATAAGAAAGAATGGAAGGAGAGCGAAAAACATGCGACGGCGCAAACGCGACGACATATGTGGCCAGAAAAAAAGAATACAGAAAAGCAGCATCAAGGCATAATATATCATCTCTGTGCGATCCACCCCCTGAATGCCTGCAATAGGAGCACTAAGGGAAGCGAAAAAAAGAGAAAAATTCCACCACCATGGCTTTGTCCGGAAACAGAGATTATAAAAAAGGATTGGAAGACAAAGCAACGTGGCTACATTGAAAGAGGCGAAAATACGAAATACGAAATTCATGCTCTCAGCCTTCAGCTGCGCTGGAGTGGCATCACCGGCATAGACGCTATTTCGCACAGCGGCAAGGTCACCGCTGAGAATGTCAAGTGTAGAATCTGCCACCAAATACAGATTGAGCAAACTTTCAAGAATGAGGAACAGACTGAGCGAGTCAAGAAAGAAAGGGGATACACAGGTTATCTGCTTGATTTCACGGTTGTATACAAGATGAAAGGGAATGATGCTCAAAGTAATCATGGCACAATAGACCATGGTAGGAAGGAAATCGAGCCCCTCATCGCCATTGAAATACAGGATACCACCGGCCCCCATCATGTCGCCTAACACAATCACCATGGCCAAAAGGGAGGAGAAGGCATAGAGCATCGAAATAAACACACTGATGTCTAGTCCGTCATGCTTACGCCACAGTAGGAATGTCAATACAGAAAACCAGATGAAAGGTATTATGAACATATATGCTATCTATTTCGTTGAAGAAGTAAAAAACCTCATGCAAGTCGGATGTTAGGGAGCCCTGAAGCCACAGGGCAACAAGGTGAACCTACTTGATGCCACGCAGTTCACGAAGATTGAAAAGAGAACTCCATCCAAACAAAAGAGCCCTGGTCTGCATGCGAAAGATATGCTGGTAGGATGGAACGAACATGTCGGCTAACCAGCCTGCCGCCACATTGCTGGCAATGGCTACAAAAGCTGCGGCAACTATGCCATAACGAGGAAGAAGGATATAATTGAGTAGCACACACACCATGCAGCCAAAAAGGTCACGAACAAGAGCCCAACGCTGCAGCCCCTCAACAACAATCATCGTACCGGCAGCGCTGGAAAGTGCCACACTGGCAGCCTTGAACGACATAATCTGAAGCACTGCCACTGCTGGTATATACTGGGAACCAAGAAGAATGGAGATAATCCAATAACTCAGTGCCGACATCACGCCCGACAAAACGAGACTGCCCCAAACACTGATATTCATAAAAAACTGTGCCCGCTCCCTATATGCTTCTTCACTGTGCGTACGGATACGTGTCAGTACCGGAGAAATGGTTTGGGAAAGCATTATTGGAACATATACAAGCACTTCCACAAAACGGCTGGCAGTACTGAAATACCCCACAGCCTGCTTGTCTATCATACGTCCTATCATCACCTGGTCAATACGCTGATACACCATAACAGCAGCCGAAGTGAGCATCAAAGGAAAAGATTCGCGAAGCAACAGTCGGCACCAATTGGCATCGAAACGCCATTGGCGAAAACCGCCGACCTTGCGACGATAGGAAACAACATAGCCGGAAGCAAGAAGTATGCTGTCGAAGGCCGTGGCCAAAATAAAACCCGTAAGGCCGATGCCGAAGAAAAAAAGCACCAATTTCAGAACCATTCCCACAAGGGTACGGGAAATTTCAGACTTCACCACATACTTGTTCTGAACCTTTGCAATAAAATGGTTTCGGATAACGTTCAGAGTACTGAAAAGCATCGTGAAGGCATATATGCTAAGCATAAGTGCTGTGTAGCTGTCAGATTCGCTGGTCCATGCAGTGACAATAAGGGCTACTAAAGCAAAAAAGGCAAGGACAAGACGTATAACGAAAGCAGTACCCATAATGGAATGAACTTCATTTGGGCAACGCGCCTGCTCACGAATCTCAATGGAATCAAGACCGAAAATGGCAAAAACCTGAAACAGGAAGACTTCGCTGATGATGTAATTCATCAGTCCCCATCGTTCAGGTCCGAGATAGCGGGCGATGAGCAGTCCGACAAGAAGACTTCCTGACAGACTAACAACCTTACCCAACACACTCCATCCTAGATTTGAGAGGATATTTCTACGGTTTGCTGTGATATTCATCGGACAATCTGCACCCATAATTCGCGGCGCATATAGAAGATGACGGAGTACAAGAAAGAAAGAAACATGAAACAGCAACAGAAAAAGATACGGCCAACCCCCGTCTTCTCACAGGGAATAGCAGGACGGTCATAAACGACAAAGGCAGGAGTCATATCCTGAAGACGTACATTGGACATCTGATGTTCAACCTTGACGCTCTCATACAAACGACGCAATGCAATAACCTCGTCGGCCAACTGATTCTTACGTTTTTCTTCTGAAGGAAGGACTGTACCCCAATGCGAATCATTGAATTCTGCTAAAGCATTCTGAGCTTTTTCGAGCTCACGTTTTTGCTGGGCCTCAATCTTAGCAAAATGCTCTACTTCCTCACGTTGTTTCTTTACACGATAATCGGTAATAAAGTGTAGAAGATAATCACCCATGCACTGGCAAACCTGCCTGCACACAGAAGGGTCGTCAGCACTGGCATCCATTATTAGTACCCCCTTTTTGCTGTTGTAGCGTACCCTTAACTGCTTACGAACAGCTTTCATCAAGCTGTCAAGCGTTTCGGATGGTCGCCGGAGGTCTTTGTCCGCCGCAGACAAAGGTGTATGATGCTTGCGCAAAAATGCGCCATAGGACATTTTTCTCCCATCGGCAGTGGTCACCTCAGAAAAAACCAAATGCCCAAGCAAACGGTTGTCCTGCAGGAAATCAGGATACGAGATAGGAAGAAATGCATCGTACATCCCACTGGGATTGCCGATGTTAACACCCAACATAACGGATGCAGACTTGATACCTGAAGCAACGTATGAATGCTCCTCTATAACCATTTGCATACTGCTATGATAACGGCGAGGAAGAAAGAACATTGATACCATTGCACACAACAATGCCAACAGAATATTACGGACAAGATGCCGCCATTCCTCACGTATCACACAAAGGACCAAGGACAACGAGAGGTCGGAAGTTCTATTCTGACAGTGGTTCCTGAGAGGCATCGCTGAAATGTGCTTTTATTTCACTTCTAAAAAGCCAAAGACCGGTAAAAAAAATGGAAAGCATACACATAAAACCGACAAAAAGCATACGCTTCGGTCCTGCAGGCTTGACCGGAACCGTCGGGACTTCAAGGACAGAAAAGGCTGGCGTACGCTCCTGTACCTTTGCACGGGCATTCTGCAATTGTATACGAAGCGCATTGTAAGTACTGTATGCGCCTTCCATCTCATTCTCCAAATTAGTTTCCGTAGTGCTGACAGATGCCAGGACGCTTTCCTTATGAGAGTCGGCATATGCTGCATATGCAGCTTGCGCCTTTTTGTATTTTTCAAGGCTCTGTTGCACAAGACCCTCATAATAAACCACGTCTATATGGGATTTGTTGGTCCGGTAAGCAGTGATATATTCCTGAAGACGGACACGGACGCTGTCTGCCAAAGTAGCAGCAATATAAGGGTCCTGGTCTACCACACTTATCGTTATCACACCGGTCTTTTTGTCGATGGAACAAGTAATATTCTCCTTTACCGACTTTAACAGAATGCTCTGCCGCAAGGTAAGTTGGAAAGGGTTTAGACCATCCACATACTTGCGACCGCTGGGAGCAACCGGAACAGCAGAACCGCCAACTTCTGAAGGTACAACAACTACTCCTTCCGGACTTGGAACGAGCGACTTAACCCAACGAAAAAAAGGATGCCAAGGCGTTGTCTTCAAATGATGGGTCAGATATGTATAGTAATTCGTATGAAGCGTACCATCAGCAGTACGAACATCAATACTCATCAAATCCACCATAAAATCGTTACTTTGAAAAAGATCCGGATAAAGCTCTGGTGAAATCGCATCAGAAGACATATTGCCACCTACATCAAATCCAAAATTCGAGGCAAGAGTAGAAAGAGAACTAAGACTTCCTCCCGCCGTTTCCTCCGGAGCAACACGGACATGGGCCGTGTAATAACGGGGGATACACAGAATGTATGCCGCAGCCAATATAAAGACTATCACGAAATTGATGATAAATCTCCTACGATTCTGCCAACAGCGGCCAAAAATCTTTGACAAACTAATTGTCGTTTGTTTCATACATTATATTGATTTACGTTTTTCGCTGAAACGGACCGCACTTGAAACACATGGAACACCAATACTGCTTGTAACATGTTCATATTGAAACATCCCATGTTCATATTGAAACGCCCGATGAAATGAATACCTCAACCAAAGACTCTCCATGGCAATATGAGAATATTCGCGGCAAAGTTACGAAAAAAAAACAGCATAAACCATTGAAGTGCCCACAATTACTGGAGCAATGATATAAAAAGGCAAACAGTGTAGATGCTGTTACGAACTTTCTGTCCATTGGGGCAGATATTTGCCATCGATTTACTTCAGTTTCCACCTCACAACAGACACCCTTGTCTTGGGCTATAGCCTTCCGGCCTTTAAGATGGTTGAGAACCGGCCCAGTAGGCAATGCTCATGCCCAGCGTATAATCGGCAAGGAGGTAAAAGCTATCTTAAAAAGCGTTGTGAAAATATACCCATCCTGGGCGAACATAATCGAGTAGGAGGTAAACACTAATCACAGGTGTTTATCTCCTACTTTCACGTTTACCGACCTCTCACACCACCGTACATGCGGTT
>SAMEA3663097__coassemble_1089_pt1 | contig 9882 bp, 7 predicted proteins | sample SAMEA3663097__metabat2_low_PE_001 | metagenome-assembled genome bin SAMEA3663097 (sample SAMEA3663097) | pig gut metagenome | biome: pig gut; feature: pig-associated habitat; material: faeces | place: France | collected 2012 | reverse complement strand
CATCATCAGTACCTCCGGACGCAACGACTTCCGATGCAAGGGCTTCGACGTCTACATCGAAGCTATGCGACAGCTCCGCGACCGCCTCAAAGATAGTCCTCGCAAGGTAATCTCCCTCATCGAAGTGCCATGCTGGCTCTTGGGACCACGGAAAGACCTTCAGCAGCGACTTCACACCATGCAGGACATCACTGCACCTGCCGCACCGCTGGAGACACCCATGATCACCCACGACCTATACAACCTCAACGAAGACCGGATACTCTGTCTGATGAAGGACCTCGGACTCACAAACAAACCCGAAGACAAGGTGAAGGTGATACTCATACCATGCTACCTCGATGGAAAGGACGGCATCCTTAACATCAGCTACTACGACATGCTCACCGCAAACGACCTCACCGTCTATCCTTCATACTACGAACCTTGGGGCTATACCCCCCTTGAGAGCGTAGCTTTCAAGACACCCTGCATCACCACCGACCTCAGCGGATTCGGACAATGGGTCAACGAAGTGCTTGACCGCGAAGGCACCATCGAAGACGGTGTGGCAGTGCTCCACCGCGACGACCGCAACTACCAGGAATGCGCTGCCGCCATCTGCGACAACATCGAGCACGTACTCCACGCTTCGCATGAGGAAACCGACAACATGCGGCGTAACGCCTCGAAGTTCGCCACGAAAGCACAGTGGAAAAACTTCATCAGACACTACTACAAAGCCTACGAGTTTGCACTAAGCAAATAATAAGCAAAGTGCAAGACAGCTATAAAAACAAGAGACAATACATCATTATATTTTCATAAATATCAAATGGTCAATATCACAAATGCCAATCAGCCCCAGTGGCGCACTGTGACCGTAAGAAGTCACATCCCCACAGTGCTGAAACCCCTCGATGAAATGGCTCACAACCTCTGGTTCTGCTGGAACCAGGAAGCCCTTGAACTTTTCAAGAGCCTCGACGCCAAAATCTGGAGCGAAGTGCAGCAGAACCCAGTTGAACTGCTGAACCGCATCAGCTACAAGCGTCTGAAGGTGATGAGCACCGACAAGGACCTGGTGGCTCGCATGAACAGCGTCTACAAGCAGTTCCGTGACTATATGGACGAGCCCAAGCGCACCGACCGTGCCAGCGTAGCCTATCTCTGCATGGAGTATGGTATGAATCACAACGTGAAGATCTACTCCGGTGGTCTCGGCATCCTTGCCGGCGACTATGTAAAGGAGGCTTCTGACTCCAACGTTGACATGACTGCCGTAGGTTTCCTCTATCGTTACGGTTACTTCACACAGACCCTCTCGATGGACGGACAGCAGATTGCAAAATACGAACCGCAGGATTTCGACCGCATGCCCATCGAGCGCGTCCTCGACAGCGAGGGCAAGCAGGTGGTCGTTGACGTTCCCTTCAACACCTTCACCGTACATGCTCTTGTATGGAAGGTCAACGTAGGACGCGTTACCCTCTACCTCCTCGACACCGACAACGAAATGAATGCCGAATTCGACAAGGGCATCACCCACGCACTCTATGGCGGTGACTGGGAAAACCGCATGAAGCAGGAGTACCTCCTCGGTATCGGCGGTGTGCTCACTCTGCAGAAGCTCGGCATCAAGGTGGATGTATACCACTGCAACGAGGGCCATGCTGCCCTTGCCAACCTCCAGCGCCTGGCCGACTACGTACAGAGCGGACTCAACTTCAGCGAAGCCCTCGAACTCGTACGCGCCAGCAGCCTCTATACCGTACACACTCCCGTGCCCGCCGGACACGACTATTTCGACGAAGGACTTGCCAGCAAGTACCTCGGACACTACGCTCAGAAACTGGGTATCAGCTGGGACGACCTTATGGGACTCGGCCGTCAGAACCCCGGCGACAAGGGCGAGCGCTTCTGCATGTCTACCTTCCTTTGCAAGACCTGCCAGGAAGTGAATGGCGTAAGCTGGCTCCACGGAAAGGTGAGCGAGCGCATGTTCGCACCCATCTGGCCCGGATACATGCCCGAAGAGTCGTACCGCGAACATCAGATTCTCTCGCACGATGAGTACGAGCAAATCTACGATGTGAACCCCAACGAAAGCCACGTAGGCTACGTCACCAACGGCGTACACTACCCCACCTGGTGCGCACACGAGTGGAAGGCACTCCACAAGAAATACTTCGGCAAGGAGCACATCAAGGACCAGAGCAACCAGAGCATCTGGGAGAACATCTATAAGGTAAGCGACAAGGAAGTATGGGAAACCCGTATGGCCTTGAAGAACAAGCTGGTAAACTACATCCGTGACCGCTTCCGCGACAACTGGCTGAAGAACCAGGGCGATCCCGCACGCGTGGTAAGCCTGCTCGACAAGATCAACCCCAACGCCCTCATCATCGGTTTCGCACGCCGCTTTGCCACCTACAAGCGTGCACACCTCCTCTTCAGCGACCTCGACCGGCTGGCAAAGATTGTAAACAATCCCCAGTATCCCGTACAGTTCCTCTTCGCCGGAAAGGCTCACCCCGCCGACGGAGCCGGACAGGGCCTTATCAAGAAGATTCACGAAATCAGTCAGCGTCCCGAGTTCATCGGAAAGATTATTTTCCTCGACAACTACGACATGCAGCTCGCACGTCGCCTCGTCAGCGGTGTAGACATCTGGATGAACACCCCGACACGTCCTCTCGAGGCCTCCGGAACCTCTGGCGAAAAGGCTCTCATGAACGGTGTCGTAAACCTCTCCGTACTCGATGGATGGTGGTACGAAGGCTATCGTCCCGGTGCCGGATGGGCTCTTACCGACAAGCGCACCTACCAGAACCAGGACCAGCAGGACCAGCTCGACGCTGCCACAATCTACAGCCTCCTCGAAAACGAGATTATCCCCCTCTACTACAGCCGCAACGCACAGGGATATTCCGAAGGATGGGTGAAGACCGTGAAGAACAGCATCGCACAGATTGCACCTCACTACACCATGAAGCGCCAGCTCGACGACTACTACGACCGCTTCTACAACAAGCTCCGCGACCGCTTTGCTGTGGTTTCGGCCAACAACAACCGTCTGGCCAAGGAAATCGCAGCTTGGAAGGAGACCGTTGCCCAGCGTTGGGACGAAATCAACGTGGTTTCCGTTGAGCGCTTCGGTGACGAAGGCCCCGGACAGATTGTCAGCGACCGCGAATTCACCGTACGTGTCGTAGTTGACGAACGCGGACTTGACGATGCCGTAGGCGTTGAAATCGTAGTGCTCCGCACCGATGGTGAAACCGGAAAGGACCTCGTCTTCCGCACCTTCCCCATGCAGGTAGTATCCCACGAGGGCAACCTCTACACCTTCGAGGTAAAGGCAAACATCGACGTGGCCGGAAGCTACCGCTCCGCATACCGTATGTATCCCAAGAACAAGAACCTCACCAGCCGTCAGGACATGTGCTACGTAAAGTGGTTCTAATCTCCTGACAAGCGGAAAATATCCATCATATCCCTGCCTTCATCAAGCATGTCGGCAGGGATTTTTCTGTACATACATTAACACTCAACGAAGCGGTGAAAGCCAGGAACCACCGTAACGTTTTGCGGCTCATAGTATCAGAAAATGAATAGTTCGAAATATATAACGCGCATACACCGCGGGTAAAGCACAGCTTTCGGTAAGAAAATTTTGCCACAAACGTAATATTTAGTAAATTTGCCGCGTTTTAGGCGCAACCTACACCATGAATTTGCACCGGAAACATGTAGAATAGAAATAAAACACCACGACAAATGATAAAGATTACATTCCCTGACGGCAGCGTCCGCGAGTACGAAAGCGGCGTCACCGGCCTGCAGATTGCCGAAAGCATCTCCAGCCGTCTTGCACAGGACGTGCTGGCATGCGGCGTCAACGGCGAGACCCAGGAACTGAATCGCCCCATTTGTGAGGATGCCAGCATCAACCTCTACAAATGGGAGGATGCCGAAGGCAAGCACGCCTTTTGGCACACCTCGGCACACCTCATGGCTGAAGCCATGCAGGAACTCTGGCCCGGCACCCAGTTCGGAATCGGTCCCGCCATAGAAAACGGATTCTACTATGATGTAATGCCCCCCGAGGGTGTCACCATCCGTGAAGAAGACTTTCAGAAAATTGAAAAGAAGGTTCAGGAACTCCAGCAGAAGAAGGAGGCACTCGTCCGCGAAAGCATCAGCAAGGACGATGCCCTGAAATTCTTCGGCGACCACGGACAAACCTACAAGAACGAACTCATTGCCGAACTTGAAGACGGCCACATTACCACCTACACCCAAGGTGCATACACCGACCTCTGCCGCGGTCCTCACCTCATGACCACCGCCCCCATCAAGGCATTCAAAGTGATGAGCGTAAGCTCTGCATACTGGCGCGGCGACGAGAAACGCCCCATGATGACCCGCGTTTACGGAGTATCCTTCCCCAAGAAGAAACTCCTTGACGAATACCTTACGCTACTCGAAGAGGCCAAACGCCGCGACCACCGCAAAATCGGCAAGGAAATGGAACTGTTCATGTTCTCCGACCTTGTTGGAAAGGGTCTGCCCATGTGGCTTCCCAAGGGTACCGCCCTGCGCCTCCGCCTTGAGGATGTACTCAAGAAAATCCAGAAACGCTATGGCTATCAGCAGGTAATGACCCCGCACATCGGCTCGAAGAACCTCTACGTCACCTCCGGACACTACGCCAAGTACGGCAAGGACTCTTTCCGTCCCATCACCACTCCCGAAGAAGGCGAAGAGTACTTCCTCAAGCCCATGAACTGCCCCCACCACTGTGCTATCTACGCCTGGAAGCCCCGTAGCTACAAGGACCTTCCCCTGCGTCTTGCAGAGTTCGGAACCGTCTACCGCTACGAACAGAGCGGTGAGCTCCATGGTCTGACCCGTGTACGCGGATTTACGCAGGACGACGCCCACCTTTTCTGCCGTCCCGACCAGGTAAAGCAGGAATTCCTCCGCGTCATGGACATCATCCTCATCATCTTCAAGGCCCTGAAGTTCGAGAACTATGAGGCTCAGATTTCCCTCCGCGACAAGGTGAACCGCGAAAAGTACATCGGCTCCGAAGAGAACTGGGAAGCTGCAGAGCAGGCCATCATCGAGGCATGCGAAGAAAAGGGACTCCCCGCACACATCGAATATGGTGAAGCCGCATTCTACGGTCCCAAACTCGACTTTATGGTGAAGGATGCCCTCGGACGACGCTGGCAACTCGGAACCATCCAGGTGGACTACAACCTCCCCGAACGCTTCCAACTCGAATATACTGGTGAGGACAACAAAAAGCACCGTCCTGTGATGATTCACCGCGCCCCCTTCGGCAGCATGGAACGCTTCGTGGCCGTACTGATTGAACACACCGCCGGACACTTCCCCCTCTGGCTCACCCCCGACCAGGTGGTTATCCTCCCCATTTCTGAAAAGTCGAACGAATACGCCTACAAGGTAAAGGCACAGCTCGAAGCCGAAGACGTACGCGTACTCATTGACGACCGCAACGAGAAGATTGGCCGTAAGATTCGTGACAACGAGATGAAGCATATCCCTTATATGCTCATCGTCGGAGAAAAGGAAGCCGCCGAAGAAAAGGTCAATGTCCGCGTTCAAGGCGGTAAGGGTGGAGAGCCTGAAACCATGACCGTAGCGGAATTCGTACAGCGCGTTCATGCCGAAGTTGAAGAGCAACTCGGAGAATTCAAATGATGACCACATAACGGACAAAACTTTTTCCACACGGAAATAATATAAATATTGTCACCCTAAGTAGTCAGAAAACTTCTTGGGGTGACATTTTTATTGGAAAAGAAACATAATGGACTTGTAGAAAAAATATAAAAGTGCTAACTTTGCCCTGATTTATAGAGCCTCATAAGGCTCAAGACACTACAAACTTCTAATTCTATCAGTCACAAACCAACAAGCTCCAAGAAACTTGAAACCGCAGAGAAACGACAAAAAACAGCAGCAGTACCGAATCAACGAACAGATTCGTGCCCGCGAAGTACGTATCGTTGGCGATGACGTTGAGAGTCAGGTTATCCCTACCCGCGACGCCTTACGCCTTGCCCAGCAGAAGAATGTTGACCTCGTAGAGATCAGCCCCAACGCCGAGCCCCCCGTTTGTCGACTGATTGACTACAGCAAGTTCCTCTACCAGCAGAAAAAACGCCAGAAGGAACTCAAGGCCAAGCAGGTGAAGATTGAAGTGAAGGAAATCCGTTTCGGACCTCAGACCGACGACCACGACTATAACTTCAAGCTCAAGCATGCCAAAGGTTTCCTTAGCGATGGCGACAAGGTGAAAGCCTACGTCTTCTTCCGCGGACGCTCCATCCTTTTCAAAGAACAGGGCGAAGTGCTTCTGCTCAGATTTGCCAACGACCTTGAGGAATACGGCAAAGTAGAGGCCATGCCCGTGCTTGAAGGCAAAAGGATGACCATGTACATTGCCCCCAAGAAAACGGCCCCCAAAAAGACCGTTGAAACGGAAGACATCGAAGAAACGGAGGAGAATTCCGAAGAAAAACCTGCAATCGTAGCGCCTGCCAAGAAGCAGCCCAAACAGAAAGAGCGCAAAGAATACACAGGTCCCAAGGTTGAAGGCGAAGACTTTTAAGGCCCAACCTCACGCTACCTCCGTATATACCTATCAGAGAATCCCGGAACGCCACACCACACTGAACCAGTTCTTGCAGGAACTACCCCAGTTTCCATATCACTAAATCCAATCCTGCAAGGCGCTTCCCTTCATGTCGGAGGCTTACCGTCATTCAATAGTAGCGCGTTGTGCCAGGTATGCGCAACCGCACCGTAACACAATTTATTAATCACAATTCCAATTTACCAAATGCCTAAAGTAAAGACTAATTCCGGTGCCAAGAAGCGTTTCACACTCACCGGAACAGGTAAGATCAAGCGTCACCACGCTTATCACAGTCACATCCTGACCAAGAAGACCAAGAAGCAGAAGCGTAACCTCGACCACGTTGCTCTCGTTGACCGCACCAATGTGAAGCAGGTTCGCGAACTCCTCTGCATGCGCTAATCTTCTCCCAAACACATCTTACCACAACAGTCATTTATTCACCGAATGCCCAGCACCGAAAGTTCGGCTAAGATACGCCGACGCTGGCAATCAAAAAACAATTTACTATGCCTAGATCAGTAAATCATGTAGCCTCTCGCGCCAAGCGCAAGAGAATCCTCAAGCTTACCCGCGGTTACTATGGTGCCCGCAAGAACGTTTGGACCGTTGCCAAGAACACTTGGGAGAAGGGTCTTACCTATGCCTTCCGCGATCGCCGCAACAAGAAGCGCAATTTCCGCGCACTCTGGATTCAGCGTATCAATGCCGCTGCACGTCTTGAAGGTATGAGCTACTCCCAGCTCATGGGTGGACTCCACAAGGCTGGCATCGAGATCAACCGTAAGGTGCTCGCCGACCTCGCAGTCAACAATCCCCAGGCTTTCAAGGCCATTGTTGCCAAGGTTAAGTAATTAACGGCTACAACTATTTCCACATTCCCAATCAATCATAAAGGCTTGCACCGTCATGGCGTGAGCCTTTTCTTGTATCTTCAGGGAATAGGCTCAATGTGTGCCTCCAACCGTCTTCACCCCAACAATAGCATACCCATAGCAAAGATTCCAAAATGTTCCGATTCCAACAATTCACAGTCCACGACGACCGCTGCGCCATGAAGGTGGGGACTGACGGCGTGCTGTTGGGAGCATGGTCCGACGCCTCCGCAGCCCAGAAGGCTGTGGACATCGGCACAGGGTGCGGACTGGTGGCACTGATGCTCGCACAACGTTACCCCACACTCCAAATCACGGCCGTAGAAATCGATGCTGTAGCTGCCGGACAGGCTGCAGAAAATGTGGAGGAAAGTCCCTTCAACGGACAAATCACCGTCGTTGCGGACGATGCGATACGTTTTGCTGCACACGAACTCTCAGAAAGCTACGATCTTGTAGTGAGCAATCCCCCCTTCTTCCAGGAGTCGCTGCTTCCCCCAGATGCAACGCGTGCCACAGCCCGACACACCGCAGCAGGCCTCGGATTCGGGCAACTTGCCGACATTGCAGTCACCCTGCTACGCCCTGGCGGACGCCTTGCTGTCATCATCCCCAAAAACGCCGAAAGCACATTCCACGACATCTGCAACCGCCACGGGCTCTCGCTGCTCCAAGCAACCGATGTCCGCACCGTGGCACACAAACCCATACGCCGCATACTCATGTGCTTCCACAAAGGAACGCCTCCGGAAAAAATCGTACGCGATGAAATCATACTGATGTACGAGGGCCGGCGCTCCGAAAGCTACGCACAGCTCTGCCGCGACTTCTACCTGTAATTCCCCCATACAGCAGTCTTTTTCACTCACATGACATATACCGCCCAAGACCTCACGGAAACCCTTCTCTCCATGCACGACGAGCACCAGCGCCAGATGCTCTGCAGATTCTTCAAGACCGGCGAAGGAGAGTACGGCCACGGCGACCGATTTATTGGCCTGAAATGTCCCCAGACCCGCATGGTCGTCAGGGAAGCACGGCATAAAGTACCCATACCCGAAATCCACAACCTTCTGCTCTCACCCTGGCACGAGGTCCGCCTCTGCGGACTGCTCCTGCTCGTCGAGGAAATGCAGGCCGCCCTGCCCACCAGGCTGCGCCACACCCCGGAAATGGCAGCACGAAGAGAGAAGATAGCAGATTTCTATCTGCGCCATGCCCACCGTGCCAACAACTGGGACCTCGTCGACATGTCGTGTCCCAAGATTCTCGGGAATTGGCTGCTCCACCCCCTCCCCGACGGCAGCATGCCTGACCGTTCAGTCCTCGACCGGCTGGCCATGAGTTCCTGCCTGTGGGAACAGCGCATCGCCATCGTCACCAACTGGATGCTCATCCGCCACGACGAATATGCCGACACCCTGCGCATTGCAGACCGCCTGCTCCACCATCCCCATGACCTTATCCACAAGGCCGTGGGATGGATGCTCCGCGAAGTGGGAAAACGTCGTATGGACATTCTTGAAGACTACCTCGAAAGACACAGCCACGAAATGCACCGCACCACCCTACGCTACGCCATCGAGAAGATGAACGCTCCGCAACGGCAATGGTGGCTGGAAAAAGACAAGAAAGTTTAGGGTGGAATCTGGGAAACACTGTGGGGACGGACACCCTCCGTGCTCCCGCTGAGATGAGGAGGAAACCAAACACAACGGCTCCCTGCAACCGGTCTTTAGTAATCCGGATGCAGGGAGCCGTGATATACGGAGGGAAGGAGCATCTCCAGGACGCCCATCTATCCCTCACCCCGCCGTCCGCCCTGTCCCTATGATGTCAAGGGAAAGGGCGCAACGATAGGCAGGGAAAGGAAACGGGTCAATGTCAGTTGAGGATGACACCGGAATTGTCAGTAGGATTCTGCGTGAGCGTGGATCCCGAAGGATAGGCGTTGATGGCATTCTGCGGGATGTAATACGTCACACGGTAGTCAGTGGCGGGAATGTTCTCCATCGCCTTGTGCGGGCCGGGGAACTGGCGGTTGAGTTCGCGTCCGTTGCGGAATACGTCGAAGCTGCGCTCAGCCTGATATGCCATTTCCAACTGGCGCTCCTTGTCGATGCGCTCGAAAGCATTGGAAGCGTTGAGTTCGGCGTAACCCTTTCCGGGGATAGCACGCTCACGCACGATGTTGAGATCAGGGAGCGCCTTTCCATAATCCCCGAGCTTGGCATAGGCTTCGGCACGGTTGAGATACATCTCGTCAAGACGGCTGATGATGGGGCTGTGAAGCTGGCTGTATCCGTTTTCGAGGCTACACTTGGTGATGTAGAACATGGGATATACACGGTTCAG
>SAMEA3663097__coassemble_1073_pt1 | contig 10037 bp, 6 predicted proteins | sample SAMEA3663097__metabat2_low_PE_001 | metagenome-assembled genome bin SAMEA3663097 (sample SAMEA3663097) | pig gut metagenome | biome: pig gut; feature: pig-associated habitat; material: faeces | place: France | collected 2012 | reverse complement strand
CTTCAGTTTCGTGGATTCTTTAGATGGCGAGGTCGGAGAATAATAAGGCTCCTGTTCCGGAGTGTTCCGGAGCAGGAGCCTGTTTTTCAGATTAGGTTACCTTTTTCTGCATTATTTCTTGGCTGCAGTTTTCTTTGCGGGAGCCTTCTTTGCCGGTGCTTCGTCTTTGGGCTCAGCCTTTTTGGTTGCAGGTTTCTTTGCAGGAGCCTTCTTGGCGGGTGCTTCAGCCTTGGGCTCTTCCTTCTTTGCGGCAGGTTTCTTTGCAGCCGTCTTCTTTGCAGGTGCTTCGGGCTTTGCGGGTTCAGCGGCTTCGAGGCGCTTGATTATGGCCTGGAGCTTGTCGATTTCCTTCTGCTTCACCTCAAGTTCCTCGCCCTGGTTCTGGATGAGGGTAAGGAGGGAGTTGATTTCCTCGTTTTCAGCACCTCCGAAGAGTTCGTTTACACGTGAGGTGAAGTCGCCGAGGATGTTCATGTAGTTGGTGAAAGCATCATAGGGACTGTCGTAGATTCCGCGGTAACCTCCGGAGCTGGCCTTGGTGGACATGAATCGGAAGTTGTTCGAAGCCTGCAGATAGTCGAAGTCCTGCTGGAGCTTCTTGTTTTTGCAAACGCGTACACGTTCAGCAACGCTGTAGAGTTTGGCGACAGATTCCTGCTGCATCTTGTTGCCGAGCCAGGGACTGAGGTCGCGTTCCTCGTCAACCCATGATGTGGGGTATTCCACATCAATCGGTCCGACGGGCTTGTTGTTGGCAATGATTTCGCTTGGAGTGCTGAATCCGATGCCGCGCTGCTTGAGTTGTTCGGGAAGTGCCTTGAGGAATTCGAGGATGTTGCTCGAGAGCGGCTGGAAGATGCCGAGTGCACAGAGTTCCATGAAGATGTTGACACACTGTTCTTCCTGGGGCATATCAGCAATCCACTGAGCGTAGCGGTCGGCAAAGAGGGGATATTCGCTCCAGTTGGAGTCGTTGAAGCGGAAACTGATGTCCTCGGAGAGTGCAGCGTCGCGGAGGAGAACGCTGAGTTTGGGATTGCGGTTGCAGCTGTAGACATAGTGTGCGCTCTTCCATCCGAGCACGTGCTTTGCACCTTCAGCCAGCATACCCTTGTAGCCCATTTCGGCAACCATTTCGCCCACTTCGTCGCTGTAGCTGAGGCAGCTGTTGCGGAACACCTGGGGTTTCTTTCCGAAGAGTTTGGTCACCTTCTTGTCGAGGCGAGCTACCTCATCCTTGAAGACGTCCTTGTTGTAGAGGAAGGAGAGTCCGTGGCTGTAGGGCTCGGCAAGGAATTCCACGCAACCCGTGTCGTTAAGTTCCTTGAGGAGGTCGAGGACTTCGGGCGAATAGTTTTCGAGAAGTTCGAGCGCAGTACCGCTGAGGCTGATGGCACATTTGAAGAAACCTCCATGAGCCTTTGCCATTTCGATGAGGGCCTTGAGTGCGGGGATGTAGCTCTTTTCGGCCGTTTCGGTGATGGAGCGCTCGTTCTCGTAGTCATCGTAGTAGTAGTGGTCGGTACCGATGTTGAAGAAGCGATAGCGCTTGAGATGTATATTCTGGTGAATCTCGAAGTACAAACAAACTGTCTTCATATTGTTTATTTCTTGTAGTATAGGGTTGTTGTTTCAGATAAGGTATGGGGTGCCATGCAGTCCGTTACTGCCATCCGAGCACCTTTTTGTAGCAGTTGTAGATGCGTTCTCCGACTTTTTCCCATGTAATGGCATCCACTTCCTTGAGTCCCTCTTCCTGGAGATATTTGTAGAGACCTTCGTTGGTGCAGATGGAATAGATGGCGTCGGCCATGGCTTCGATGTCCCAATAGTCGGTCTTGATGACCTTTTCGAGGATTTCGCCGCATCCCGACTGTTTGGAGATGATGCTCGGGCATCCGCATTGCATGGCCTCGAGGGGTGCGATACCGAAAGGTTCGGAAACGGAAGGCATGACGAAGACGTCGGAATTCTTGTAGCATTCATAAACCTGACGTCCGCGCTGGAATCCGGGGAAGTGGAAGCGGTCGGCGATGCCGAGGTTTGCGGCGAGGTCAATCATTTCGTTCATCTTGTCGCCGGAACCAGCCATACAGAATCGGATGTTCTTGGTACGTTTCAGTACGAGTGCCGCAGCCTCGACGAAGTATTCCGGTCCCTTCTGCATGGTGATGCGTCCGAGGAAGGTGACGGTCTTCTCCTTGGTGTCCTCCTTGCGGGGGATGGCTTGGAGTTCGGGCGAGAGAGGATATACGGCATTGTGCATGGCGATGCACTTGGCGGGATCCTGGTGGTAGTGGCGGATGACGGTCTGCCGTGTGAGTTCAGAAACGCACATGATGCAGTCGGCATTGTCCATACCGTTCTTTTCGATACTGTAAACGGTGGGGTTCACCTGTCCGCGCGAGCGGTCGAAGTCGGTGGCATGCACGTGGATGACGAGTGGCTTTCCGCTCACCTGCTTGGCATGTACGCCTGCAGGGAAGGTGAGCCAGTCGTGGGCGTGGATGATGTCGAATTCACGCGTACGGGCAATGACGCCGGCAATGATGTTGAAGTTACCGATTTCCTCGTGGAGGTTTTTGGGATAACCTCCTGCGAAGTCCAGTCCGCCGATGTCGTTGGTGCCCTTGTAGCTGAAGTCGGCATAGATATGGTCGCGGAACTGGTAGTATTCTTCGGGTGTCAGGTTCTTGAGACGTCCTTTGAGCCATTCGTAGTCGGGGTCGCGCCAAACGACGGGCACCTCGTTCATGCTCAGGATGTTCAGGAATTTCTCCTCTTCACCGCAGGGCTTTGGCAGGCAGAAGGTGGTTTCGACACCGGGAATCTTGGATAGACCCTGGGTGATACCATAGGATGCCACAGCAAGTCCGCCGTAAATCTTCGGGGGAAACTCCCAGCCAAACATTAATACTTTCATAGTATGTGATTCTTTTCTTTTGTGTGGTAAAGCCGGTTCCTGCATGCCATGCTGTAGACAGCATTTCGTGTTTATTACGAAGGGCCGGAGCAGTGCCTTTGGCCGGAGGTGTCCGGGGCTTTAGGCTTTTCCTGTTACCGTTGCGTGGAACCGTTTATGGAGTTTGTTGTGAGGAGGATGTAATCAGTCTTCGGCGTCCTCTTCGGCCTGAAGCATTTGCAGGAGATGCAGTGCGCGCAGGATGCCGCCGACATTCATGGCGAATGACACTGCTCCGCGTCCGGAGAAGCGGGGGTTGCCGTCGAAGAGTTCGGGGATGGTGCCGACGCAGTGGTAGAAGAGTTCTTCCTCGAAACCGATGAGCTGGCGTTCGATGTAGTTCACACCGCTCATCTTGTATACCTTGTGGTAGGCTTCAAGATAGAATCCCATGAGCCAGGGCCATGCGGTACCCTGATGGTATGCGATGTCGCGGTCTTCCTGGCGTCCGATGTAGTAGGGGTGATAGTTTCCGCTCTTCGGGGTGAGTGAGCGGATGCCCTTGGGCGTCTTGAGTTCCTTGGTGCAGAAGTCGAGGATGCCCTTGCACTCTTTGCGGGTAAGCGGAGAGTAATCGAGGGCGATGGCGAGTAGCTGGTTGGGGCGCATCTCGTAGCAACGGTCGGTGCCGTCGACATAGTCGAAGAGGTATCCGAATTCGTTGAGGAAGACGTTGCGGAAGCTTTCTTCCATGAGCTTGCACTCTGCTTCAATCTGTTCGGCAATGGCAGCGTTGGCCTTCGTTCCGCTCTGCAGGAGCATCTGCTGGAAGAAGCGCTTGGCGTTGTAGTAGAGGGCGTTGAATTCAACGATGTATCCCGAGCGGGGTACGATGGGACGTCCGTAGGCGGTGCTGTTCATCCAAGTCACGGCCTGGTCGCGTCCGTTGCTGTATAGGAGTCCGTTGTCGTGAACGAAAAGGTTGGGATGCTTGCCTTCCCAGATGAACTGCATGATGCGCTCTACGAGTGTGCCGTACTTTTCGTAGCACTTGTCGAGTCCGACCGCCTTGGCATACTGTTGGAGGCTCCATACGGCCCAGAGGAGCACGTCGGGCTGTTCCACCTCATAGATCTTCACGCTGACGGGACGGTGTTCGATGAAGTCCATAACAGCCTTTTCGGCGGTTGCCATATACTTTTCGAACTGTGCGGTGTCGCCGATGCTCAGAGTGAGTCCGGGGAGGCTGACGAAAGTGTCGCGTCCACGGGGCTTGAACCAGGGCCATCCTGCGATGAGGTATGTTTCGGTGGGGTCGTTCTCCGGTGTCACGCTGAACTGTCGTGCAGCGTTGACGAGGCAGTTCCAGAAGTTGTCGCGTGCATCGTGCTTTTCAATTTCGGAAGCCATGATGGTGCTGAAATCCTTTGGCTCTCTTTCTCCGAGACTGGCAGTGAAGACGATGCTTTCGCCCTTCTTGATGGGCATTTCGAAGTATCCGGGTACGAGCAGGTCTTCGGTCTCTCCGTATCCGCGCTCGCTTTCCTTGTCGTAGACGAGTCCGCGGTACCAGTCGGGCTGGTGTACCCATTCAGCCTTCTTGCTGTCGGTCTGCATGAAGAGGTCGGGATATCCCTCATAGAGCTTCATGCTGATACCTTGCTTGCAGGTTTGGAACGAGGTGTTAGCCACCCCGTTTTCGTGGGTCCATGCCCGTACGCTGCGGAATGCCAGATAAGGTTTCAGACGGAGTGTGGTGTCGGAGTGGGCATCGAGCAGGGTGTAGCGGATGAAGAGGCGGTCGGACTCGCTGCGGAACATCACTTCCTTCTTCATGCGGACACCGCCGACACGGAAAATCCATGTGGGAGCCTTCTCCCAAGTGAAACTTTCTATGTATTTGTGGCCCTTGGGGCTGAAGTGGTCTCCGACGTATTTGTGGAGACCGAGGTTGAACTCCGCACCATGCTGTATGATGGTCTCGTCGAGCGACGAGAGCAGCACATGGTTCTCGTCGTCGAGGGTGTCAACGGGGACAACGAGCAAGCCATGGTACTTGCGGATGTTGCAGCCTACGAGCGTGGAGGAGCAATACGCACCGGTCTTTGCCGTCAGCAGGAACTCCTTGCGGAGCGAGTCCTGAAGGTTGGCCATCTGCGTTTTGTCGAATTCAAGATAGGACATAGACTTACGGTTATTTTTTTAGGTGTTTTTTGTTTCGTTTCAGATTAGGATGGCGTTGCTTTGATGCCCTGTCATGGGACATCTGCCGTCTCTGTGTTTTTCGTTTTGCAAAAAAAGTTAAAAAACGCATATAATTTCGCGTCCCAAAATTATGCATTTCTATCAGAACGCCGAAATTTTTGAGTGAAAAAATGGACAGTTTTTCAATGTTTTGTAATTTTCACTTGCTTTTTGGTGATGATGTATGTCAAATTTCGTCTTCCCGGCTTTTCATTTTGCCTTCAAATGTCTCATATGCTTTCCGAAGCGTTACGGATTTCCTTCCCATAATGACGGCAAAACACCTCTGGGGTTATCGGCAAAGAAAAAAAGGCAGTCCGCTCTGTTTCGGACTGCCTTGTATGCTATGGGATGGGCTGCTCAAGGTGCTGTGCCATTGTCAGGCACCGCAGGGTGGCATCCCCAAGGGGAATTACATCCCCAAGGGGAATTATTTGTGGGATGTTCTATAAATTAGCTTGAGGCGAGTTTTAGACTTTTGCGCAGTAGGTTTCTGTTCTGCAAATACGCGCATAGCGGGCTATGTAAGTGTTTGTAGAAAAGAAAGATGCAAGCAAGAGGCAAAAAACGCCCAAGCATTAGGCACTTCTTAGAATGTTTGAAAACTAATTTATAGAACATCCCTTGTATTTCTCCAGGAGTTCGTCGGTGTTTTCTGCACCCAGATCCTTGGCCTTTCCCAGCATCTGCTGCATTTTAGCCTTGTTCTTTTTCTCACCGTAGGCGATGCCACAGATTTTATAGGCATCCGCCATATCCTCCTTCAGTGCAAAGATGTCGTTGCACGTGGCAATGCATTCGTCGAGGAGGTTCACGCGCAGTTGCAGGAGTGCCTGCTCAAGCATGTAGTCTGCCTTTTCCTCCTCGTCCTTTGCAAGGCTGATGGCCGTGTGTGCGTCGTCAAGCGCCTGTTGGTACATGCGGCTTCCCATTTCCGACTGCATGCGCAGGTAGTAGAAGTATGCGGTAAGGTTGCGGGGACCAACGATTTTCTCGTATTCGTTGTAGTCGGCCGTTGCCTTTCTGTGTTCTCCGGCATTGTCAAGATGCTGTGCGCGGGCAAAGAGGTAAGGTGCGGCATCGGTGTTGTAGGGTGTTTTGAGGTGAGCCACTGCGCTGTCGAGAAGAGCGATGACCTGCATGCCGTCTCCACCATCGCGCTCCAGAGCGTTCGAGGCGTAGAAGAAGGTCTGTGCATTGGCGATTTCGCTGGCATTTACGGCCATGAACTTTTCATAGGCTTCGGCAAAACGCTGCATGCTGAAGAGAATCTGTCCCTGTTGTAGCAGGTAGACGGGCTGGGGCGTGGCCTTGTAAGCCTCTTCGGCCGAGGCGAGCGCAGTTTCGAGTGTCCATTCCGGCCAGGGGTCAGTGCCTTCGCCGGTAGCCAGCATCTTGTTGTACATTAGCATGCTCTGCGTATAGAGACAGTCGGAGGTGTTCTCCCCAGCCATGGCAACGGCCTGCTTGAGGTCGGCATCGGCTGCGGCATAGTTACCGCGGGCAGCAAGGTAGGTGGCCCGTTCGGTGAGGACTTTCGTGTTCGTCGGGTAGAGGCCGATGAAGTCGTTGCAGGTGGTCATCACGAGTGCAGAGTCAATCTGCGAGTGCAGCATCATGTAGGTATAGGAGAAGGCTGTCTCCTCGTCGTCGGCCGGCAGCAGTTTGGCGATGGGCACATTGTTCAGGTCGGTGTTGAAGGCCGACTGGGCATTGATGGACAGCTCGTTGGCAAAACTGATGTCGATGGCACAGGCCGTAGTGGCATCTTTCAGCACGTTTTTCTGTACCAGAGCCACGGCTTCGCCTGCAGCATTCAGCAGAGGGCAACCCACGTAGTGGTCCTCGTTCGGAGCCGATGTCTCGTAGTAATAGTGGCTGTTGTATTCATCGGCGGCAGTGATGCTGACGTTTTTCGGCATTGCCTTCTTGTCGGTGGTGTAGTAGGCCAGCATTACAGCCGCATCCTTTGCCGCCGGCATAGTGGCCGGAGAGAGTGATACGAGCTTTTTGAGGGGAATATCGGTGGTGAACCGTATGAGGTCGTAGGCACTGGATGCCCCGGCGATGCGTTTCACCTCGGCCTGCTGTCCTTTCCAGTCGATGATTTCGGCGCGTACGGCTCCCATGAAGGTTTGGTACGGTGCGATGACTTCGCCCCGGTCACCGATAAGGAATCCGTATCCCGACTGCAGGACATTGCCGTTGGCGTCGTATGTGACGACGTTTACTACGGCCTTGTTGATGTCGGCTGGCTTTATGGCTGCGGTTCCGGTGAAACATGCCGCAAGGGCTATCAGTGCAAGAATTGACTTTTTCATGCTGTTGTTTTCTTGTTGTGGTGCTGGTTTTCGGTGAATTTCCGTCGGTGTGCGTGTTTTTTTTACTGCCGCTTGCCGCCGAAGAGGAGTGTCTGTGCGTTGGCGAGTGCCTCGGGTGTAAGGTTTTCACCGGAGAGCATGTGGGCGATTTCCTCCACGCGTTGTGGTTCGTCGAGGGGGATGATGTGCGATGCCGTTCCGTCGTCGCCCTCCTCTTTATATACTTTATAGTGGTTGCTTCCGAGTGCGGCAATCTGTGGGAGGTGTGTGATGCAGATGACCTGAGCGTGTGTGCTGATTTGCTGCATCACCTGTCCCATACGCTCTGCCATGGTGCCGCTCACTCCGGTGTCGATTTCGTCGAAGATGATGGTCGGCATTTCCTTTTGCTGTGCGATGATGGCTTTCAGTACGAGCATCACGCGTGCGATTTCTCCTCCCGATGCCGTCTGTGCAATGTCTTGCGGCGCTACGGCCTTGTTGGCAGAGAACAGGAAGCGTACCGCATCCGTTCCTGTAGTGTCCGGTGTCTGGCGCCGGGTGAATTCGAACCGGAACTGTCCGTTGGGCATGCCCAGATGTTGCAGGCGGTCCTTGAGTTCCTGTTCGATGACTGCCGCAGCCTGTTTGCGTTTTTCCGTCAGTGTAGTTGCCGCGGCTGCCAAGCGTTTCCTTGCGTTCCGTGCCGTTTCCTCCTGCCGTGCAATAAGGGCGTCGGCATTTTCGATGAGGTTGAGCTGCTTGCGCATGCTCGTCTGTTTGGCTATCAATTCGGTGTCGGTCTCCACATGATGCTTCTTGAGCATGCTGTAGATGCTTGACAGACGTTCTTCTACGTAAGCCAGGCGTGCAGGGTCGGCCTCTATGCCGTCGGCTTCGTTTTCCGTTTCGCGGGCGATGTCGTTGATTTCGATGCGTGCGCTCTCGATGCGTTCTGCCATCTCCTGTGCAGCGGGGAGGAAGTCTGCTATACTTTCCAGGGCTTCGCGGGCCTGTGACAATCGTGCGGGGAGGCTGTCGTCGTCGTTCCCGAGCAGGTTTCCGGCTGAACAGAGTGCCTGTCGTACCTCCTCGGCATGGGCAAGAATCTGCAGTTCCTCCTCAAGTTGCTGCCTTTCGCCTTCCTTGAGTTGCAGACGTTCCAGTTCCTCAAGTTGGAAGGCAATGAAATCCTGTTCCTGCTGTGCCTTTGCCGCCTGCTCGCGCATCCGGCGGAGTTTGCTTTCGCTCTCGTGCCACTCCTGGTATGCGGTGCGGTAGTCGTGTAGGATTTCCGGTGCGGCGGCGATGCAGTCGAGGGTGTCGATGATGAAGGTCTCGCGTCCAAGGAGCAGGTTCTGGTGCTGCGAGTGTATGTCGATGAGGTGCTGGCTTACCTCTCGCAGGAGGTTGAGGGTGGCGAGTGAGTCGTTGATGAACGTCCTGCTTTTTCCCGATGCGCTGATTTCGCGACGAATGGTGATGGTGGTGTCGTCGCAGTCGATGTCTTCCTTTTCAAGAAGTCCCCGCACCCCCAGTCCTTCGGTTTCGAAGGTTCCTTCGACGATGCATTTCTTTTCGCCCGTCTTGATGGCTTTGGTGTCGGCACGGTTGCCTTGCAGCAGTCCGAGTGCACCAAGGATGATGCTCTTTCCGGCGCCGGTCTCTCCGGTGATGACGCTGAAGCCGTGCTTGAGGTCGAGGTCAAGACTCGCGATGAGTGCGTAGTTGGAAATGTGTAATGAGGAAAGCATGGTTTGTGTGGGGAATATGACAGGTGTGGGGGCGTCCAGGTTATGGAACGGCCATGGAGGGGTGGGGCAGGGTGCTTAGTTGGCAGAACGGATCTTGTTCCAGCTTGCGCTCTTTGAGGCGTTGATGTTGGTGAGGAGTTCGATAAGGAATTCCTTTTCCTTCTGCGTGGCGTGTCCCTGGTAGATGTTGACGATTTCGTCGGCCTTGTATTCTGTCCAAAGCTGCGGCAGGAGGCTGAGCGACTTGTTTTCGCGTGCTTTTTTCAGGTCTTCGAATGCAGCGGTGATGTTTGCCCGGGCACGTTCGCTGTTCTCAGTCATCAGGTCGAGTCCCTGTCGGTGGTAGGTGTACTGTGCCTTGCGGAAGTCGGTCATTCCGCCGTCGAGCCAGTCGTTGACAATGCCGTAGCGGTTTTTTCCGTCGTCGAAGGCTTTCCATCCTTTTGCCGAAACGGTGAGGCTCTGTGCACCGTTGCAGATGTCGAGGGCGGTCTGCAGGTAGTTTGTGCCGCCCATCGGGGACATGGTGTCAAGGTCGATGCCGATAATCAGATAGGCATAGTAGGCGATGAGTGCGGTGAGGTCGGTATCGATTTGGTCGGTGCGGAACTCCAACTGGTCAAATTCCTGGAATGTGAAGTTGAAGTTGTTGTCGTTGGTGGCAAACGATGTGGTGCTATACGAGGAGTTGTAGACCGGGCGTGTGGCACTGATGTTGGCCGAGCAGGTGAACTGGTTGGCCGATTCATCGTATTTCTTAACGGTGATGGAGAAGTTGCAACTGATGCGTTCGTTCTTCTTGAACTGCAGGTCGGTCCATTGCCGTTGGTTGATGAA
>SAMEA3663097__coassemble_1067_pt1 | contig 10103 bp, 3 predicted proteins | sample SAMEA3663097__metabat2_low_PE_001 | metagenome-assembled genome bin SAMEA3663097 (sample SAMEA3663097) | pig gut metagenome | biome: pig gut; feature: pig-associated habitat; material: faeces | place: France | collected 2012 | reverse complement strand
TATGAGGTTGATGGTCTTCGTGCTGCCGTCCTTTGCCCATTCAAACTCCTGGGGATTGGTCCAGTTGGTGCGGTCTTGCGAGAAAGCGACGGTACCGCGCAGGAGGGTTCCGTTGCCGGCATCTTCGCGTGGGATGTATTCGATGCGGTCCAGCTTGTTGACGGAACGCAGGTCGACGGTGAGGTCGAAGGGCACGGCTTTGGGATTGTTGGCCCAGTCGGTGTGCCAGGTGCTCTTTTCGTCGCGGTCGAAGAGTTTGTTCACACCCTGTCCGCCCTGGTTCTTGCAGGTGGTAGTAGCCACGAGGTTGGGGATGGCCCATTCGAGGGGGTCGGTGACGGTGGCAAAGTCGAAGGCTGTCCATTCGCCGGCACCGTCGGCATTGACGGCGCGGACCTTGAAGTGGTATTCGGTCTTGGGCTGCAGGTCGTCGAAGGTGAGGCTGCAGTTGCGGATGGTGCTGTAGCGCATGCCGTCGTATTCCACCTCGTAGTAGTCGGCACCCTCGACTTTTGTCCATGCCGGCTGGAGGTCGTAGGCTTGGGCCTTGGCGTTTGCGGCATCGAAAGCCGGTGCGGCCAGTGTGCCGTGGCTGCGGAGCAGAGGGTCGGCGGGAGCATTCTCCCAGCCTGTTATGGTCACCTCAAAGGCCGATGCCGTGACGTCGGCAACGGGGATGTCCACTTCGATGTGTGCCGGTTCGGTAGGCATTTCCGTGGCAGCGGTAGCGGTGGCGTTCACCCATTCGCCCTTTTCAACGAATTTCCATTCTGCCTGCACCTTCTTTCCGTTTACCCTTACCTCCACCTTCTTGGGGGCTTTGCTGGCACGGATGCTGAGGTGCGTGCGCTTCAGGGGCTGGAAGCCTTCGAAGGAGCCTGTGGTCCTGTCGATGCTTACGGTAACCTTGTCGCCCTGCTGCCGGCATGTGACGGGTGTGAGGGTGCTTTCGCCTTCGAGGTATGCCTGTGTGGCGCCGTCGTCGTCGTACTCATGGAAACTACTCTCGCCGCCTGGCCAGATTTCGTAGCCACGGAAGGCGGTGTCGATGCCGGCAGGATTGTTGTTGGGGAGGGTGAAGGGTATGATGGCACCAGCCTTGGCGAAGAGGGGAATCTTCCACAGCGGAGCATCGAAGTTGTTGATGATGCGGTTGCCTTCGTAACGTTCGCCGGTGAAATAGTCGTACCATGTGCCTTCGGGAAGGTAAATGCCATCGCGGATGTCGTTACCCTCATCGTCCATGGCGGTGTTGCGATATACGGGTGCCACAAGGAGCGAGGGGCCGAAGAGGAACTGGTACTGTGTACGCTTGCCGAGGGTGTAGGCATTGGGGTATTCGAGGAACATGGCGCGTACCATGGGTTTGCCGTCCACTGCCTCGCGGGCAATGCTGTACTGGTAGGGGAGGAGCATGGACTTGGCCTTCAGATACCAGCGGTTGAGGCTCGTGGCCTTGTCGCCCAGGACGTGGGGGTATTTCGGGTTGGCACCCCATCCGTCCATGTTGAGTTCCATGGGAGTATAGGTCTTCCATTGGAATTCGCGGACATTGACGGGAACGTTCTTTCCGCCGAAGATGCCGTCGACGTCGGAGGTGATGTTCGGCTGTCCGGAGAGTCCGGAACCGATGAAGGTGGGGATGTGGAAGCGGATATACTCCCAGTCACCGCCCGTCTGGTCGCCGCTCCAGATACCGGCATAACGCTGTGTGCCGGCCCATCCGTCGAGGCTGATGATGAAAGGTCGGGCGTTGCGGCCGTAGTAAGGCATGATTTCGCCCACATCGGCCACACCGTTCAGTCCAAAGGAGTAGCCCCATCCAACCCATGCCACGTCGGTCTTGAGTACGCGTACGCCGGCATCGCGGACTTCCTTGACAATGTCGCGCTGGAGAAGGGGAGCAATGCCCTCCTTGGGATGAAGGTCGCTTTGAGTCCACAGACCGATTTCCACACCTTTGGAGCGGGCATAGTCGCCGAAAGCCTTGAGATTCTGGATGTTTCCGTCGAGCGAGGTGGTCTGTCCGTATCCTGCGCCGTAACCGTCGTTGGGGAGGAACCATCCGAGGGGCATATCGTTGTCGAGATAACGGTCTATGGCAGCGCGTGCCGACCACTGGTAGTTGGTCTGGTGTCCGTAGGCACCGGGAAGCTCGCCGTTCAGCGATTCGCGAACACCGCCGTTATCCTTCTGGCTCTCGTTGTAGGTCTTGCCGTCTTCGTAGGCCATGAAGCCCGTCTTGCCCTCTGCCGCCGGTGTCCAGTAGTCGCGGTTATAGGCGTTGAGGTGCCCTTCGTAGAAACCGAACTTGGGGAGCAGCACGGGATTTCCGGTTAGCTGGTAGAAGTCGCGGAGCAGGGCGGTAGGTTCCTTGTCGACCATCAGGAAGACGTCGAGATAGTCTTCACTGTGGAAGAGCTGCACTTCGTTGGGATTGGCGGCACCAAAGTCGTAGCGTCCGGGCTTGAAGGTGTGCCACATGAGGCCGTAACCTGCTGTGGACCAATAGAAAGGCGTAGGACTTGCCACACCGCCGTCGACCCAGTTGTTGGTGTTTTCGATGGCAATGCTTTGTCCGCGGTGGCTGAAACGTCCGTTCTGTACGCCTCCGCCATAGAAGTATTCGCTGTCGTGGCAGGCGAGTGTAAGTGCAGCCTTGGCATTGTCGATGGCGATGGGTGCGGTCTGCCGCACCACCTCGCGGCCATCTTGTGTGATGTGCAGGAGACCGGTGGCGCGGTCAATGCGGACATCCATGGAGGGAGTGCTCACGATGTATTCTGCATCGGTGGTCTTCAGCTGTAGGCGGAATCCTGTGCGACGTGGATTCTTAACGAGTATTTCAGCTTCGGGTTCAGCCTTCGGGGGGCGGACGATGCCACCGTTGTTGTCCTGGAAGAGGCGGACGATGTTCTCACCGTAAAAATCGAGGGTGTACATCTGTCCGTTGTCGAAATACACCTCCACAGCATAGTTGTTGCAGGGAGAAATGCGTACGGGCTTGGCCTGCGCAGTCGGGGCGATGGCAGCCATGCCTGCAGTGCCTGTTGCCGGAGATGCCGCGGCAGCAAGGGCAGGGCTGGAAATGAGGGCACAGAGCATGAGTGCCGACAGGTATGTCTTATGCATTATCCTAATAAAAATGTATGTTTTTATGTATGGCTTTTGTTATTGTAGCGTGGCGGTGTCGTAGCACCAGGCTACTTGCTGAAGGAGTATGGTGCATCTGCGGTGTCGGTGCCGCGTTGCTTGTTGGGCGTGGCGCTCATGTCGAAGCGTATATTGCCGCCCTTCACCATTTCCTGGTGTTCGAAATAAGTGGGTGAGTAAGGTGCACCGTTGAATTCCACGGCATTCACGTAGGGGGTTCCCTTATCGTTCGCAGGAGCCTCGATGCGCAGTTCCTTGCCGTTGGGGAAATGTATGGTGGCATGCTTGAAGAGCGGCGAGCCGATGACATACTGGTTGCTGCCGGGGCATACGGGATAGAAGCCGAGCGCCGAGAAGACATACCATGCCGAGGTCTGGCCGTTGTCCTCGTCACCGCAGTAGCCGTCGGGGGTGGCACTGTAGAAGCGGGTCATGATGTCGCGCAGATGAGCCTCGCCCTTCCAGGGCTGTCCGCCCCAGTTGTAGAGGTAGATCATGTGCTGTATGGGCTGGTTGCCGTGGGCATAGTTGCCGGTGTTCATCACCGTCATTTCCACAATTTCGTGAATGGGGAATCCATAGTATGAGTCGTCGTAGAGTGGCGGAACGACAAATACGCTGTCAAGCATCTGCACGAACTGTTCGCGACCGCCCATGAGTTCTACAAGACCGTTGACGTCGTGGAAGACGCTCCAGGTGTAGTGCCAGGCATTTCCTTCGGTAAAGGCATCGCCCCATTTAAGCGGGGAGAACGGAGTCATGAACGAGCCGTCGGCATTGCGTCCGCGCATCAGACGGGTTTCGGGGTCGAAGAGATTACGGTAGTTCAGCACCTGCTCGTTGAGCTGGCGGATGGTAGCAGCAGCCACGGGAAGTTTCGATTTCTTCACACCCTTGGCGGCAGCCTCGGCATTCAGTGTCTTGGCAATCTGAAGGATGCACCAGTCGTCATAGGCATATTCGAGTGTGCGGGCGGCGTTTTCCTTGATGTTCACATCATAGGGAACATAGCCCAGACGGTTATAGTAGTCGTATCCTAAGCGTCCGGAGCTGTTGACGGTGGGATGTACCGCATTCTTGCCGTGGAGCAGACCCTCCATCATGGTGGCGGTGTCCTCGACGCGAATACCCTTCATGAAGGCATCGGCCATGACGGATGCCGAGTTGTTGCCGACCATACAGCCGCGATGTCCGGGGCTCGACCATTCGGGGAAGAATCCGCTCTCCTTGTAGACATTGACAAAGCCCTCCATCATCTTCCGGCTTTCATCGGGATATACCAGGTTGAGCAAGGGGAAGAGGCAGCGGAAGGTGTCCCAGAAGCCTGTGCCGGTGTAGAGGTAGCCTTCGCACACTTGGCCGTTGTGGGGCGAGCGGTGTACGATGCGTCCCGAGGCATCCTCCTCCCAGTACTTCATGGGGAAGAGCAGCGAGCGGTAAAGGCAGGTGTAGAAGGTGCGGGCTTCGGGCGTGCCGAGGTCTACGAGTTCGCGGTCGATGGCAATGCGTCCGAGCGTCTCGTTCCAGATGCGGTGTCCCTCGGACTTCACAGCGTCGAAGGTGGTGCCGGCCACCTCGCGCTGAAGGTTAAGCTCGGCCTGTTCAGGACTGATGTACGACGATGCCACGCGGGCATGCACCTGTTCACCGCGGCGCGTTTTGAAACCAATCATGGCAAGGGCATGGAAACCTTCAGCCTTCAGTCCGCCGTGCTCCGACACCTTGTCGGCGTCTTCACCTTCCTTGATGGCGGTGCCGAGATAGGTGTTGGTATATTCGAAGGGCTTGTCAAACTCGATGACGAAATACTGGCGGAATCCCTCCTGTACGCCTCCGGAGTTGCGGGTGGTATAGCCGCGGACGATGCGGCGTTCGGGAATGATTTCCACCATTGAGCCGCGTTGGTAGGCATCGATGCACACATAGCTCTGTGCTTCGGGGAAGGTGAAGCGGAAGATGCAGGCGCGGTCGGTGGGAGTGAGCTCTGTGGTGACGTCGTAGTCTGCCAGATAGACGCTGTAATAATGAGGCAGAGCCACTTCGGCCTTGTGGGCAAACCACGATGCGCGTGCCCCTTCGTCGGCTACGGGTTTGCCGGTCATGGGCATGAGTGAGAACTCGGCATGGTCGTTGATCCAGGGACTGGGCTGGTGGGTCTGCTTGAAGCCACGGATTTTGTGGGCGTCATACGAATACTGCCAGCCGTCACCGTTCTTTCCGGTCTGAGGCGTCCAGAAGTTCATACCGAAGGGACGGGTGATGGCAGGGTAGGTGTTGCCGGCCGAAAGGCTGAAGTCGCTCTGACTTCCCATCAGCGGGTTCACCAGCGAAGCGTAGTCCTGGGCATGGACGGCAGAGAATGCGCCGAAGAGCAGGCCCAGAAGGCATAAGAAGGTCTTTTTCATTATGGCGTATGTTTTTGTTGTTTCAGAGAGGTAAGGCGTCTTTTTGGGGGGGCGGTGGAAGCTGATGCTTTTTCAATACCACTTGCGGCAGGGTTTGTCGCTCATCTCGAACTCCAGTGTGCCTCCGGCATGGATGATGGCATCGGTGATGTACGACTTGCGGTAGGGCATTCCATTCAGTTTGACGCCTTTGACATAGAAGTGTTTGGAGTCCACTCCCTTGGCAATGATGGTGAAAGTCTGCCCGTCCTCCAACTTGAGGTCGAGGCGGGGGAGCAGGGGAGTGCCGATTTCGTAACGTCCTCCGACGGGGTTGACGGGATAGAATCCCATGGCACTCATGACGAACCATGCCGAAGTCTGTCCGCAGTCCTCGTTGCCGCAGAGTCCGGCAGGAGTGTCCAGATACAGTTCGCGGCAAATCTGTGCCACATATTCCTGGCATTTCGAGGGTTGGCCCACATGGTTGAAAAGGTAGGCGGCATGGTGCGAGGGCTCGTTTCCGTGGGCATACTGTCCAATCATACCGGTGGAGAAGAGCGGGCGGTTCGAGGCATCTTCTTCGGTGAAGGTGAAGAACTCGTTGAGCATCTTGCCCATCTTTTTCTTTCCGCCGAAAAGATGGCAGAGACCGGAGATGTCGTGCTGTACGCTCCACTGGTACATCCAGGCGTTGCTCTCGCAGACGTGGGGGCCGTAGGCTACGGGCGAGAATACCGGAATGAAGCTGCCGTCGGCCTGTCGGGGTTCAAGGAATCCGGTGTCGGTGTTGAAAAGGTTTTCGTAGTTCTTGGCGCGAGCATGAAATTCCCGGGCAATGTCCGTACGGCCAAGATGGTCTGCCAGGGCGGCAATGCACCAGTCGTCATAGGCATATTCCAGTGTGCGGCTCATGCTCCAGTCGTCGTTTCCGCCCATATCGTTGACTCCCGTGGGAACATATCCCTTGTCGATGTAGGTGCCTAAGGAGCGGTAGTCGCGCTTGCGGGCTGTCTGTACGCAGATGTCGAGAGCGCGGCCGGCATCGATGCCCTTGAAACCCTTGAGGATGGCATCCACAATGACGGGTACGGAGTGATAGCCAATCATCATGTCCGTCTCGCATGCCCACATACTCCATACCGGCAGACGGCCGTTTTGGATGCCGAAGTCAATGAGACTGTTTGCCATGTCTGCCACGCGGTCGGGGTTGGTCAGCGTGAACAGCGGGTGTGCTGCGCGGTAGGTGTCCCAAAGTGAGAAGGTGGAATAGTGGATACCGTCGGTGTGGTGAATATGGCGGTCGGGACCGAGGTAGCTGCCGTCGACATCGGAATAAATCGTGGGCGCCAGCATGCTGTGGTAGAGGGCGGTGTAGAATTTCCGCACGCGTTCGTCATATTCCTTGGCTTCCATCCGGGGCATGCCTTCCTGCGGGGTGTTGCCGGCGTTCAGTACGCCAAGGTGCAGGTTCCATTCGTTGTGGGCAAGCTGGAGGTAGAGGGCAAAATTGTCGTAGGGGGCTTCGGCCTGCAGGTTCTGCGTGGCACCGTAGATGCTAGTGCCGCTGAGGGCGGTGCATACGGTGAGTCCTTCGGACGTAGGGCTCCCCTCGCCGCCGGTGCCGAAATAGAAACGTGCCACGATGCCCTTTCCGCCGCCTTTCTTGGCAACGGTGTCGGTCTCCACACGAAGGGGAGGCGTGGAAAAGCGGGTGGCAAAGTATACGCGCTGGTCGCGTGCCCATCCGTCGGAGAAACGGTAACCGCGGAAATTCACCGAGTCCACACGCTCCAGCATGCAGTCGGTGGTGCCGTCCCAGTTCATCGTACGGTCAAGGTTTAGGATGACCACGCGCTCCTTGCCGTTTTCGGGAAATTCGTAGCGCTGGATGCCGCAACGTGGGGTGGCGGTGAGTGAAACGCGGATGTCATAGTCTTGAAGGCGGACGCTGTAATAGCCGGCCATGGCGGTTTCGTCGCTGTGGCTGAAGGTGGAATATATGCCCAATGGCAGGCTTTCGCCCGTGCTTGTGTAGTCGGCCTTGTAGGGAAGGGTCACCGGCATGAAGGAGATGTCGTACATATCGCCGGCACCCGTGCCGTCGAGGTGGGTGTGCGAGAAGCCGGTAATCGTACTGTCCGGGTAGAAATAGCCGGCAATGCGGTCCCATCCGCCGATGAGGTTGTCTGGCGAAAGCTGCACCATGCCGAAGGGCATCTGGGCTCCTGGATAGGTGTTTCCTGTAAAGTCGGTGCCGACCAGCGGGTTGACCAGCCGCGTATAGTCAACTGCGGCTACGGTGAGTGCGCTTCCGGCAACGAGCGACGAAAGTATGCTTAAGAGTGTCTTTTTCATAGAAGGTTCCTTGGGTTCCTGTGGTATGCGTCAGTAAAGTAGCAGCGCAAATTTACAAAAAATGGTTGGTTTTCCGGGGTTTTGAAGCGCTTTATTCTTTTATTTGTATTTTTTTAAGAGGATATGAACCTCTTTTTCCTGTATTTTTATCCATGCCGGGGAATTGAATATACAGAAATTCCCCCGATGACTCGCCTGGGGAGGAGGAGGGTCATCGGGGGAATCAGTCCCTTTTTGCAGGGCTTCCAGTGTGGGGGGGGAGGTCATTGTCTCTTCAGTCCGGCCTCAAACTTTTCCATGTCGAGTCGGAAAGCTTTATCTGTGGCAAGCCTGCGTTCGGCCATGTTGCAGGCGTGGATGACGGTGCTGTGGTCGCGGCCGCCGAGGTCGCGACCAATCTGGCAGATGGAGAGCGGCGTGTATTTTTTGAGCAGGTACATCAGAATCTGCCGTGCGGCTACGAAATCCTTTCTACGGCTCTTGCCGCTGATGTCGCGTGGTTTGACATGAAATTTCTCGCATACGGCGTTCATGATGGCTTCCATCGTCAGTTCTTTCCGGCTCTGTCCCACCAGGCGTGCCACCACGCGGCGGACAAGTTCGAGGTCAATGTCGCAGTTGTCGTTCAGCGAAAACGCGATGAGCGAATTCACGGTGCCTTCGATTTCCCGGACATTGTCGCTCACGTTGTTGGCAATGTACTGCAACACGTTTTCCGGCATCTCTATGTCGTAGCGCTTCATGTACGATTTCAGGATGTCTCTGCGGAGTTTCAGGTCGGGGCGTTCAATCTCTACCACAACACCCCACTTCAGGCGTGTCAGCATGCGTTCCTCGATACCTTCAAACTGTGAAGGCGGACGGTCGCAGGTGATGATAATCTTGTGGTTGTTTTGGTGCAGATGGTTGAAAATGTGGAAGAAGGCGTTCTGCGTCTTGGCCGTCGTAATCTCCTGGAAATCATCGATAATCAGCACGTCTATCGTCTGGTAGAAGTGTATGAAATCGTTGATGGTGTTGTCGCGTACGGAATCGGTATATTGTGTTCTGAACACACTGGCGGCAACGAAGAGCACGCGGAGATTGGGAAATCGTTCCTGGATGCGTACGCCGATGGCATTGACCAAATGGCTCTTTCCCACTCCCGACGGACCATAGAGGAACATCGGGTTGAAGGTCTTCTGGTGAGGGTTGTCGGCAATGCTTTCCGCCATCGTCCGTGCGGGCCTGTTGCTGCGCCCTTCTATGAAGTTCTCGAAGGTATAGTTGGGGTTGAGATAGGAATTGATGGGAGCCATCTTGGGGGCTTCCGGCTGACGGACGGTATGCGTGACCTTTCCTGTAGAATCAGGGCCCGGACGGTTCCCGCTGGGCACACTGACCTGCCCCGAACGTTCGTTCGAGGTGTCTTTCGGCAGACAGCAGTGAAGCTCACATTTCTCGCCGAAAACGGTGTGGACGGCATGGTTGATGACACTTCCTATTTCTTTCCACATCACTTCGACGAAGGCGCGCGAGGGAACCTCTATATAGAGCAGGTTCTCGTTGTGCGTGACGTATTTGAATTGTGGAATCCATGTGTTGTAGACCTCCGGCGAAAGGTTACGCTGAAGGTACTCCAGGAAGTTTGTCCATATGGGGAGTGACGGCATGGGAACGGTGTATGGGGGTATATAGGTGCTGGACGCCGGCTGTGGAAAAAGGGCATTCCGGACTCGTCGTGCGTTGGGGGCGGATGGAGTCTTGCGGGATGTGCTGAACGAAGACAAAAGTGTTTTTCCTGTTGTGGGGAATACGCATTTTCACTTCCAACTTTCCATTTCTGTCGATGCAGGCGCTAACTTTCTGCAATAGAGGGCATTATTGTTTCAACCGCTGGTGTCAGCGGCTGAAAACAGGTGGCGAATGAAAGGTTGCAGGTTGCAAATTTCCGAAATTATCTTGAAATGGCAAAGGGTTTCGTTTTAAAATTCCCGAAGAAAACGGACATTGTTTGCGCTTTGTGCCCATCTTACATTTTGAAGGTTTTCCGGTGTCTGGGTGTGTTGCTCTCTTTATTTATCGTGCCGTTCTGCTTTGTCTTTTCGCCTCTTCCTGCACGGACCTTTGTATTTAGCCCTTCAAGGGGATATTTCATTGCTCCTGTGGTAGGACTTTCCTATTTATTTTGTATATTTGCGGCATAATTCATATTGGAAAGTCTATGAA
>SAMEA3663097__coassemble_1065_pt1 | contig 10122 bp, 5 predicted proteins | sample SAMEA3663097__metabat2_low_PE_001 | metagenome-assembled genome bin SAMEA3663097 (sample SAMEA3663097) | pig gut metagenome | biome: pig gut; feature: pig-associated habitat; material: faeces | place: France | collected 2012 | reverse complement strand
CTTCGATGGCCTGGATACCCTCGTAGTAGTTGTCGGGGAGGAGTACGAAGCCCTTCACCTCAGCGGAGAGTTCCTTAGCGTACTTCTCTACAAGAGCAGAAAGGGCATCGAGTTGCTTCTGAAGATTTTCAATTTGGCCCTTAATCTCCTTATCTGCAGCCTTGTAACCTTCTTCAACGGCTTTGATATCTGCCTTAAGCTGGCGATTTACCTCGTCAATCTTTGCGTTGAGTTGTGTATCCTTTACCTTAAGTGCAGCGATTTCATCGTTGAATTTCTTCACTGCAGCGTCAAACTCTGTACGAAGTGCGCTAAGCTGGCTCTTGAGGGTTCTGATGTCACCTTCGTTTGTATTCACACGTACGGTGAGGTTGGCGAGATCACCTGCTACCTCATTGATTTTAGCGGTAAGGGTGTTGACTGCAGCGGTGAGTTCGCTCTTATCGGCCTTTTCTGCGAAGAGCTGATCGATGCGTGCATTCTGGGCAGCGTCAACGAGTGCCTGAGCAGCCTTTGCAGCCTCGAGGGCAGCCTCGAGCTGGTCGAGACCGTTGTAGAGGTCAGCCACGCGTGCAGCGAGGTCGAGGATGGCCTTGGTGTTTACGCTTACCTGGCCTTCAACGGCAGTCATGCGGTCCTTAAGGGCCTGCACTTCTTTATCGTTAAGATCCTTGTAGGCATTGAAGTCGTTGGTGAGTGTCTGAATCAGTCCAGCAAGTTCAGTATCCTTAGCCTGGAGTTCCTTAACTGCATCGTCGCAAGCCTTCTTGTTGGCATTTACGACTTCGGTGAGTGCATCGATGGCAGCTTTACGTTCAGTAACTTCGTTCTCGATGGCGGTCTTGTTGGCATTTACCTGCTTCCAAAGGTCGTCAATCTTGCCCTGAAGTTTGTCTTCGAGCGCCTTGTCGGCGTCTGCGAATTCCTTGCGAACCTTTTCGATATCTGCCTTCACTTCCTTAAGTGCTTCCTGGAGGGCAGCGATTTCGGAGGTGTGGGTAGCGGTCAGGGTTTCGAGAGCCTCGATACGCTTGGTGAGGCGGCTCTCAAGATCCTTGATGGCGTTGTTGGCGGCGTCAATGTTCTGCTGGAGCACCTTGTCGGCTTCGAGGAGGGTCTTGACATCCTTGTCGTGCTTCTCCTGCAGTTCGCCAAGGCTCTTCTTCAGTGCGTCAATCTGACCCTGAAGATTCTTGATGGCAGCCTCGCACTCAGCCTTGCAGGTAGCAATTTCGCCAAGAATCTCGGTCTTGTTGTCTGCAAGAGCCTGCTTGAGGGCCTCGTCAGCAGCCTTGTAGGCGGCTTCGAGTTCCTTGTTCTGGGCTTCGAGAGCGGCAATCTTGTCGTTCAGAACCTGCTCCTTCTGAAGCACGAGTGCCTCGAGGTCGTTGTTCTGGTTCTGAAGGTTTTCGATGTCGCTATCGTAATCAGCACAAGAAACGAATGTGCTCACGGGTGCTGCAACGAGGACGGCAGCAAAGAGAGCAGCATTAAACAACTTTCTTTTCATACGAATAGTGTTTAGAAAATGATATAATAATTTGAATTTGTTTCCCCTGCTTTCGCCGCCTTTGGAGCCTCAGCTCTGTGACGGGGAGAGTCGTGACAATAGCCGGGAGCGGGAATTGTGCCGCAGGTACACCGTCGTCCGTCCGCGAGGCTTCGGGGCATTTCCTGCCCGTTCCTGTTGGCGAATTGATGTAACTTAAGCATACGGAAAAGCGAGCGCCTCACGGCACTTCTACCCTTCAGTACACGACATTTCGCTGCAAAATTATAAAAAAAACCTTTTCAGAAAAAGATTTTCACGCTTTTTTTGTGGGCAAAATCATAAAAACAGCGTAAAAAAGTTGATTTGAAAGTTTCGTGCGTCAAAAAAAAACGTGGAAATGGGCTTTTTCCCCCTTCCGGCGTACTTCGACGTGCGGTAGGTACGTCCCCTCCCTGACCTTCCCGTCAGGTGCATATGGTACAGCCATAATATTATAAATATTGAGTGCCATTTTGCGTGTGCCCTGACGGGAAGTATGTGTGTTCGGGATGGTGTCCGTCTCAGAGAATCTGGCGGTAGAGTGCCACAATGTCTTCGCGTGTGACGGGGCGCGGGTTTCCGGGTGTGCAGACATCAGCAATGGCCTGGTCGGCAAGTGCGGGGATGTCGGCTTCGGTGATGCCCAGTTCGCTGAGATGTGCGGGAATTCCCACCCGGCGGCTGAGGTTTTCGATTTCCGCACATGCGGCGTCAGCAGCCTCTTCGCGGGTCATGCCCTCGCGGTAAACCTCCAGGGCCTTGGCGATGTCGACATACTTGTCGGCAGCGGCGCAGGCATTCCACCGCATGACGGTGGGAAGGAGCATGGCACATGCCACGCCGTGGGGTACATCGTGGAGGGCTGAAAGAGGATGCGCCATACCGTGGTCGACACCCAGTCCGACGTTGGAGAATGCCATACCAGCCACATACTGTGCCACTGCCATGCCGTTGCGGCCCTCGGGGTTGGTGGGCTCTTCGACGGCGATGGGGAGGTACTTGTGGATCATGGCGATGGCCTTGAGTTCGAACATGTCGCTCAGTTCCCATGCCCCTTTGGTGATGAGACCTTCGATGGCATGTGTCATGGCATCCATGCCTGTGGCAGCTGTGAGGCTCTTGGGGAGGGAGTACATGAGTTCGGCATCGACGATGGCGACACAAGGAATGTCGTTGGGGTCGACGCATACCATCTTCTTCTGCTTCTCCTCGTCGATGATGACATAGTTGATGGTGGTTTCGGCAGCAGTACCAGCCGTGGTGGGCAATGCAATGATGGGCACGGTCTTCTTCTTGGTGTCCGCAACGCCCTCAAGCGATACGATGTCCTCGAATTCGGGATTGTTGCATACGATGCCCACACCCTTTGCGGTGTCCATGGCGCTGCCACCGCCGATGGCGACGATGAAGTCGGCCCCCGACTCCTTGAAGGCAGCAATGCCCTGCTTGACATTCGTGACGGTGGGGTTGGGCTTCACCTCGTCGAAAACGGCATAGGGAATGCCGGCCTCGTCGAGCACGTCAAGCACCATCTTTGCAACCCCGAACTTCATCAGGCCCTTGTCGGTGACGACGAGTGCCTTGTTGAATCCGAGACGTGCCACAACTCCGGGCAACTCCTTGCGTGCACCGGGACCGAAGTATGAAACTTCGTTGAGAATAAAACGGTTGACCATTGTTTATAAGATAGGATTAGAAGATAAGGTTATGCTGTGATTTTCCGTTGTCAGTACAATCCTCTTGCCTTGTTCACCATCATGTACAGCGAAGGTGCGAAGAGCCTGAGTTTCCGCAACAACCAAGTGACGGGGTATTTCCCCGGGTTGTGACGCCTGACGAGAACGAGGTAGTCCCGTTCACGGTGCAGGGGATTCCGGAGATATGCCATGCGCTCCTTCAGGCTCATCTTCATCAGTGCCCTGCACACATCGGCATCCGAGGTGTGGTCGAACTGGCAAGTGCCGCACACATGGGCAGTGACCCATGCCGGGAGTCCCGCCTTGCGTACCGTGATGCCATAGTCAATGTCGGCGCCACTGTGGATGTAGCCCTCATGGAAAATGCCCACCTTCTTCACCACCACGGGCGAGACGAGGAGGATGTTGGCATTCGTCCGCTCCACCAGTTGCGGCTTTCCCGAGGGCTCCAGTTCGCGGATCCTGGTGCGGGTGGAGTCGGCATACACTCCGCCGCCGTAGGTGATGCGTTGAGGGTCGTGCGGGTCGCATGTGATACCGCTGTAGATTCCTGCCTGTCCGAAGGTGCGGAGTGAAAAATCGTGGGTCGAGAGGAGTTCGGGAAATACGCTGTCCATCACGAACGTGTCGTCGTTGAGGAGCAGATAGAAATCCCATTCCCCGCTGAGCTCCATCGCCGCCTTCCATGCCAGGCGCATGCCTCCCGCCCAGTACAGTTGTCCGTTTCCCTGAAGAATATGGATGTCCTTTTCGGGAAAGGAGGTGCGTACGGCATCGGCCGTCCCGTCGGTACATCCGTCGTCGGTGAGGAAAACGGTGAGTTCCACATCGCCCTGCACCTCCTGGGCATGGAACAGCCTGTCGAGGCAGGCCAAAGTCTTGGCTTTACGGTTGTAGCAGGTGAGGATGACGGCTATCTTGTATTTCATTTTCCGGCGGTAAGTGTGTTGTAGATTGCGAAGATTTTTTCCGAATTGGTCCGGGATGTGAAGTTTTCCATGGCATGCCGTTTGCCGTTGCGTGCTGTCTGCAGCAGCAACTCATGGTTTGAGATAAGTAGATTCAGGCATTCCGCCAGCTGTTCGGGATGCCCCAGGGTATAGAGCAGTCCGGAGTCTCCGTGTCTGATGATTTCGGCATTTGCCCCTGCATCAGTGGCGATGACGGCAACATTCTGCATCATGAACTCCACCGTGACACGTCCGAAAGCCTCGCTGGTGGAAAGCATCAGCCCGATATCGGTCTGCGAGAGCAGTCGGGGTACATCATTGCGCACTCCCATGAAGCTGACACAACTTTCCAGATGGTGCTCCCCGATGAATTGCTGCATGCGGGCATGATAGTCTTCGTCCTTGATGCGTCCGATGAAGTTGAGGTGCAGTGGCACTCCGGCGTCTCTCTCCTTGAGCAGTGCGATGGCCTGCAGAGCCTCCATCTGGTTCTTGCCAGGTTCGATGCGCCCCACCATGGCAATGCGTGTAATGTGGGAGTCGTGGCAGGCGTCGAGCGATTCCGGCTGTGGCAATATCCCGTTGTAGACGACTGTAATGCGGCTGCCGTCGATGACCCTGAGAAACGCCTTTCGGATGGCTTCAGAGATGGCCACGAAGCGCTCGCATTTGCCATATATCCATTTTTCGTAGCCCGTGCCCAGACAAGGCTCCAAACCGAAATCCTCCTTGCCGAATTCGCGCAGATGCCATAGATGCGGCACCCCTTTCCACCTTGACACAAACGCCCCGAGGTCGGTGACGCTGGTGTTGCTGTGGACGAGGTCGAACTTCTGATGCCGCAACCTCCACAAGAGGAACAGTATGGAGTAGGTATGCTTCAGGACAAACGACACCCTCATGCCCCATGACAAAGGACCCTGACGCTTGAAATGCGCCATGCGGTGCAGCAGGAAAGGAATGCCGTTTGCACTGCATTCCGATGACATGGTGTGAGCCGACGGAACGCAATAGCGCGGCATGACCACCAAAGGCTCCACACCGTGCGAAGAGCGGAGTTCCAGGATAAGTTGCAGCAGGCTGCGGTTAGCCCCCGACATATCCTGGGTCTGGGTGATGAACAATACTCTCATGCGGATGGGAAATTTCCTTTTTGGTGAATGCTGATAAGTCGGTTCCGCCGAATCGTGCGCCATCGCTTCAGCACCTTGACAACATTCCCCACCGGGCGTAGCGAGCGGTGGCGACGTATGGCCTTCAAGGTGTAGCCGATGCAGCAGTACCACGCCCTGCCCATGGAAAGTGAAGGGTTGCTGAAAAGTTTTAATATGCAGATGTAGTGCATATAGAAGAGCTGCTCCTTCGATTCTTGTCTGTGCTGGCGGTCGTGGACAGCGCGAGCCGTCATGACCACCCCTGCCTGCAGTCCATGGAATCGGAGTCGTGCGGTGTAGTCGTCGTCCTCGCCATAATGCGGATAGGTGGGCGAGAAAAATCCGATCTTCCGGATGGTAGACGCGGGCAGCAGCCAATGTGCCGCCATGACAGTCTCCACCTCATAGACCTCCTCCCGGAAGGAGCCGCTCTGCAGGTCGCTTTGTAGCCGGTGATTCTGGCTGCAGGGCCCCTTGAGGAAATTGCGGTCGAGCGCCTTTCCATCGGCCTGCCATTGTGCGGGGCTGAGCAGTCCGAACTCAGGATGATTCCGGTGGCACGTGATGAGTTCGTCCAAGGTGGAGGGCATAATCCAGGCATCCTCGTTGAGCAGATACACATAGTCGTAGCCATGTTCGAGGGCATAGCGTAATCCTCGGTTGTTGGCACGCCCGAACCCTTCGTTCCTGGCATTCTGCACCATGATGGCCTCGGGGAAATGTTCTCGGATAAAAGCTTGTGTGCCGTCGGTCGACCCGTTGTCGATGACATATATATCGGTGTGTACCTCCGAATCGCGCAGGCTCTGGAGGCATCGTTGCGCCCAGCGCATGCCGTTGTAGGTGACGATGATGGTCAGTATTTTCATGCTTCTTCTGCTACTTTTGCCCCATTTTTGGTCCTTTACCAGCATTTGCGATACCCGTAGCGTACCTTTAAAAATATTGGAAAGAAGTCCAAACGTCTGGGTCAGATTTGCCGAAGTCGTTGATGTCGGACATTACTATGCTGGCAAAGTTACTTTTTATTTCCTTAACATCCCAGTTTTCCCCCTTTCTTTTTTCCGTATCTCGCAAACATGGGTGTGGAATTGCACAAAAAGGAACGAAAACGTTGGATTTGTTACATGTATAGGGGCTGTTAAATGGTGCTTGTGTTTGCTGAAACATAACCTTACACACTTCTGAAAAAAAAGTTTTCGGAAAAAACCTACGTTTCCTACACCCCTGTCTCAAACCACCTGCAATTACTGATGATTTCGGGTGTAGGATAGGGTGTAGGATGAGGTGAAAGATGTAGGATTGGTGTAGTATTTGGGTGGCGTACACCTTGGAAGTGTTGGATGTAACGAAACGGTATGATGCAGGAATGATGTGGTTTTGGGGTGATGCAAGCACTCTCGCTTCATAACAAAATGCAGAATTACGCCAGGAAAACGGCAAAAACCTACTCCCATCCTACATCCTACACCTCATCCTACACCCTATCCTACACCCGAAATTGCCAATAAATACTTGATATCTGAGGTGCGGGTGTAGGAAATGTAGGTTTTTTTTTAAAAACTTTTTTTTAGGAGGAGAGAAAGAGTGCGTGTCGGAATGACATGATACAGATTTACTTCACACATAATTAACAATTAAAACGTGTTGTAGAAGATACAAAACATCGGACTTCTTTGAGACAAACATCCGTACTTTCGATGCAAAACATCCGTACTTTTGCCTAGAGAAGTCCGATGTTTCTGATTTCCGGAAAAGGACAGTTGAGGAGAAATTGTTGAATCCGGATTTAACTGATTTTGCAGACTCGACGGATTCGGCCGGCTCCTTATATATTATGTGTTCATGCAGTTCCGTTATGACAGGAAAATCCCCGCAACCCTCTGTGATGGAAGGTTGCGGGGAAGTATGACGGACGGCCTGCCGATGTAGATTCAGCGTTTGCCGTAGATGACGGGTTTATGCTTCGCCTTCGTGGCGGGGGCGACGGCCAAATTCTCCCTCACGACGTGGGCGGCGTCCGGGTTCTCCCTCGCGGCGGGGACGGCGGGGACGCTCTTCCCAACCCTCGGGCTTCTCCTCGAGTACGCGGTGTGAGAGACGGAACTTGCCGGTCTTCTCGTCGATTTCAAGGAGTTTCACCTGAATGGTGTCACCTTCCTTGAGACCGGTCTCTTCAACCGTCTCCAGACGGTTCCATGCCATTTCGGAAATGTGGAGGAGTCCTTCCTTGCCTGGCATGAATTCCACGAAGCATCCGTAGGGCATGATGCTGACGATTTTTGCATCGTACACTTCGCCCACTTCGGGAATGGCGACGATGGCACGGATCTTTGCTACAGCGGCATCGATGCTCTCCTTGTTGGGAGCCGAAACCTGCACCTTGCCCACACCGTCTTCTTCGTCGATGGTGATGGTGGCACCGGTGTCTTCCTGCATGCCCTGGATAATCTTTCCGCCGGGGCCGATGACAGCACCGATGAACTCCTTGGGAATCTCGAATGCCACGATGCGGGGAACCTGGGGCTTGAAGTCGGCACGGGGAGCATCGAGGGTCTTCATCATTTCTCCGAGGATGTGCTCACGTCCGGCCTTGGCCTGCATGAGAGCCTTTTCGAGGATTTCGTATGAAAGTCCGTCACACTTGATGTCCATCTGTGTGGCGGTGAGACCCTTGAGTGTACCGGTGGTCTTGAAGTCCATATCTCCGAGGTGGTCCTCATCGCCGAGGATGTCGGAGAGTACGGCATACTTGTCCTCACCGGGATTCTTGATAAGTCCCATTGCGATACCGCTGACGGGAGCCTTGAGGGGCACACCGGCGTCCATGAGTGAGAGGCAGCCTGCGCAGACGGTAGCCATGGAACTGGAACCGTTGCTCTCGAGGATGTCGCTTACAACGCGAACGGTATAGGGGAAGTCGGCAGGAATCTGTCCCTTCAGACCGCGCCATGCAAGGTGTCCGTGTCCGATTTCGCGACGTCCGACGCCGCGCTGGGCCTTGGCTTCGCCGGTGGAGAAGGGGGGGAAGTTGTAGTGGAGGAGGAACTTCATGTAGCTCTTGTCGAGGACGTCGTCCACCATCTTCTCGTCGAGTTTGGTGCCGAGAGTGGTGGTGGAGAGGCTCTGTGTCTCACCGCGTGTGAAGATGGCCGAACCGTGAGGCATGGGCAGGGGGCTGACTTCGCACCAGATGGGGCGGATGTCGGTGGTGTGGCGTCCGTCGAGGCGTATTCCCTCGTCAAGGATGCAGCGGCGCATGGCATCCTTCTCGACGTCATGGTAGTAGCGGTCGATGAGCGTATTCTTCTCTTCCAGTTCCTCGGGTGTGAGTTCGGTGTGGCTGGCGGCGTACTGCTCCTTGAAGTTTTCGCGGATGGCCTCGAAAGCGTCGAAGCGTGCGTGCTTTTCCAGACCCTGGCGAGTGACGTCGTAGGCCGGCTGGTAGCAGGCTTCGCGAACGGCGGCGCGGAGCTCCTCGTCGTTCACCTCGTGGCAGTATTCGCGCTTCACGTCGGTGCCGAGTTCCTTTGCGAGTTCAACCTGGAGGCGGCACATGGGCTTGATGGCCTCGTGGGCAGCCTTGAGGGCTTCGAGGAGTGCGCTTTCGGGCACTTCCTTCATTTCGCCTTCCACCATCATGATGTTGTCTTCGGTGGCAGCGACCATGAGGTCCATATCAGCCTGCTCGAGCTGTGCGAAGGTGGGGTCGATGACGTATTCGCCGTTGATGCGTGCTACGCGTACTTCAGAGATGGGAGCTTCGAAGGGAATGTCGGAGCATGCGAGGGCAGCCGATGCGGCAAAACCTGCAAGGGCATCGGGCATGTCCACACCGTCGGCACTGAAGAGGATGATGTTGACATAAACCTCGGCGTGATAATCGCTGGGGAAGAGGGGGCGGAGGGCGCGGTCAACGAGTCGGGAGGTAAGGATTTCGTAGTCACCGGCGCGACCTTCGCGCTTGGTGAAACCTCCGGGGAAGCGTCCGGCGGCAGAGTACTTCTCTTTGTAGTCGCATTGAAGGGGCATGAAGTCGGTGCCGGGGGCAGCGTCTTTGGCACCGCAGACGGTGGCAAGCAGCATCGTGTTGTTCATGCGGAGCATCACCGCTCCGTCGGCCTGCTTTGCCAGTTTTCCAGTCTCAATGCTGATGGTACGCCCATCAGGCAGCGAGACAGTCTTTGTGATAACGTTCATCGAAAAAATAAAATTTATAAAAGTGTATTTGTTGGCAGAAAGGGGATTCTTCCGGGGTGAATGTGCGTCATCATGCCGTAAAGGGCATGTTGACAAAGCGGCTAAAACCGCGCAAATATAGAAAAAAACTTCTGTATATCAGTGGTTTTCTGCCAAATAATCGCTTAAAAGCAGGCTTATCCCCTTGCGAATGCTATCCAGCCCGAAGTCTTCGGGACGGATTTCGTGCGGTGCGAGCCATAGTATCTCCCCTGCATCATCTGCGGCACAGGCTGTTTCGGGGTGCTCCACCGTGACTTCAAAGAAACTGTCGGCGGTGGGGACATGGAATCCGCTGAAGAGGTAATCGTTAGGGAGCGAGAAGAGGAAGCGTGCGATGCGCCCCTCCAATCCGACCTCCTCACGGACCTCGCGCAGACAGCCCTCGGCAATGCCCTCGCCGGGGTCGACGAATCCTCCCGGCAGGTCGAGGGTTCCACGGGCGGGATCCTTGGCACGGCGCACCGACAACAACCGACCTTCGGCATCGCGGATGACCGCCACAGTGGCGGCGGAAGCGTTGAGATAATAGGTGAAGCCGCAACGGGCGC
>SAMEA3663097__coassemble_1048_pt1 | contig 10322 bp, 6 predicted proteins | sample SAMEA3663097__metabat2_low_PE_001 | metagenome-assembled genome bin SAMEA3663097 (sample SAMEA3663097) | pig gut metagenome | biome: pig gut; feature: pig-associated habitat; material: faeces | place: France | collected 2012 | reverse complement strand
CTACTGTGCGATAGTTCGAAAACTGTCTCAAGCTAATTTATAGAACATCCCTATAAGCAGGATGGAGGAATGTGGGGATAAAATCCAACGTTTTCGTTAAGCCATATGAGCAGAGATGCGCTTGCTCAATCTATGCCATGGCGAGAAAACGAAGGCGGAGCCAACGTATATCTCCGTTCGTTATTGTTGCTGCGGAGTAAGTGCAGCCTTTGCCAGATTGACGTAGAATCCGCTGATAGATCCGGTGCCGTAGAGATATCCGGTGGCTTGCAGGGTACCGTCGCTGCGGATTTCAAATACAAGGTCCGGGCTGTCGGTTTCTTTCACACCATAGTCGATGAGTGTGAGTGTGGTGTCCGTGAGACGGTATTCTACACTCTTGTCGCCAAAGCGTCCGGCAGGCATTCTCACTCGGAAGTATGCTTTTCCGGGTGTCAGGTTGCCGTCAGCGTCATGATCGATACAGAGCAGGGCATCGACTGTAGCCACTTCGGCATCTTCCCCATTGGAGCCGAGGAAGTATTTTCCGGTATATTGCGGTGCAAGGGCGCTTCCGGGGAGTACCGGCTTGAAGGGAGCCGAAGCCATATCGACCATCATAAAGGCCGTCGACATGTCGCATCCGTAGTATTCGCCGTTGCCTTGCAGACTGCCGTCCTTGGCGATGCTGAAAACCATATCGGTAGTAGTGGTGCCATAGTTGCCGTCGCCCACGGTGACATCGTGGAGGGTTACCCCGTCGGGGCTGAGGGTATAGGGAACGCAGGCGGAAATCATGGTTGTGCCCATGACACTGATGTGGAGTGTGGCATAACCTTCGCGGGCGTTTCCTTCGCTGTCTGTGTCGAAATGCATCGAGGCTTCGGCATCGGTGAGGCTGCCGAACGCTCCAGCCTGCAGGGTTGCGGTGTATTCCTTTTCGAGGTTGGGCAGCACCACTTCCGGAGCTTCAAGGGGATTACTCTCGTCAATCATCACATAGCTTCCGGTGTAGGAAACGGCAGCAAGCTGCTGTGAGGGATGCTGTTCGGACGAAAGCCATGCCTGTTGAAGGTCATCGGAAAGTTGGAACAGCAGGTTGGTGCGCACACTTCCGCCCTTGCCGTCACCCACGAGGACGTTGGTCAGCCATAGCTGGCGATTCTCGCGGTCGTAGATATAAGGCCGGCAGTCGCTGATGGCGGAAATGCTGCCGCCAGGACGGGTTATGTTCACGCTCAGTGAGGCATAGCCTTCGCGGTCCTCACCCATCAGGTTGCGGTCAAGAAGTAGGCTGACACTGTTTTTGTCGTTTGCCTCCTCGTCGCAGTAGGCACCGTGGACGCTGTCGTTGGAGAACGATGCCGGGCCTTCCCATGCATTGGGCGTGATGACGCTATAGGTGTGCTGCTGCATGTCGAGCAGATAGTAGCATGAGCCGTCGGAAAGTGTGACGGTGACAAACGAACCGCTGGCGGAATAGGGATATTCCGTACCGTCAATGGTGGCGGTGCCGAAGCCATCGAGGCTGATGTCGGGCAGTGTGCCGGATTCGTGGCTGTAGGTACCGGACTCAGAGGAGCGGAGGGTAAAGACCGGATTGCTGCCGGGATTGTAGGTATACTTCAGCCGAACCTCTCCATCGTAGCTGACAAGTGCTTCGCAATCTGTGGAGATGCTGTTGCCGTATAGGAATTCCAACGATGCTACGGTGCCACGGTATCCATAGTCGGTAAGGAAGAACCATGCCTTGTCGCCGTCGGTTCCGACCGCTTCGACGAGTGTCTGGAACTGGCTGGCATCGCGCTGGGCAACGGTGCAGGAGAAGGGTTGCTTGCTGACGAGATAGCATCGGGTGTTCTCCAGACGGTCGTCGTTGAAATCGTGTATTTCTGCCAGCACATATCGGTCGTTGAGGAAGCGGCCGTTCGTGCCGTAGGCCGGTTGGTCGCGGAAACTGAGGTTGGGGTCCTCGTCCTCATCGAGTTCTTCAATGTGATGTTTGAAGCTGTTGCTTTCGACATTGAAGTCGTAGAGGTCGGCGAAATCGTATTTCATGCCATCGGTCGATGATACATGGTTCGAGCCGTTGGCAAGGAGCGACATGGTGAGGCTCGGCTCTGCAGTGTTTGAAAACAACTCTTCAGTGGGGTTTGCCGCATATCCTTGATAGTCGCCCACAAAGTCGCATCCCTCGTAGGTGGTACGTTCGGTGGCAATGGCGCGGATGACCACCGGTTCGTTGGGCATGCGGAATGCCAGGGCGTTGACGCCGAGCAGATTGTCCTCCTTTGCATCAACGAAGACGAAACCGGGAATGTCGGAATATACCTTGCCGGTATACAATCCTTTCACTTCATAGCTGAAGTCGAAGCCAATGGTTCCGCGGATGTCGAAGTGCACCTTCTTGCCTGCGGTTGCCGCAGTCCAGTCGAGGGGCTTTGAAGCATCGATGAGGTGGTCGTTGTTGATGCAGTCGAGCATGACGACTACGGCATTCTCTTCGTGTTGGCGCTGTATTTCCATATATTCGTTTCCCACGGTGGCATAGCGGATGGTGGGGTACTCGTACATGGAGAGTGTGGCTGTGGTGCCATCGTAAAGTTTGACGGTGAAAGAGGTGAAACCTTTTTCACCTTCCTGGCTGTAGGATATTGAAGTGATGTCGTCGACCATGAAAGAGCGGAATGTGCCATTGTCGGAAATGGCATCAATGCGGTCGCTGACTTGTGCTGCCACGTTGAGGAAGGCCGTCAGGATGAGGCTTATGGTGAGGGTAAAGAACTTTTTCATGGCAGTGTGATGGAATAGGTGGTACGACCGAGAGTGACAAGGTAGACGCCTTGGGGACAGTTTGCCAACGAAATCTCGTGATGTCCTGTGGCAATGGCATGGTGGATGCGCTTTCCTTGCGCGTTGTGGACTGCAATCTGGCAGTCTGTAGGAAGGTTTTCAAGGATGATACGGCGTGTGATGCCGTCGAACTGCGGACGTGTAGGAGTTTGGGATTCCACAATGTGGTTGATGCCGTCGGCATAAGTGAATTCGAAACCCTGCAGTTGTTCACGCAGGAACGCCACCTTGGTGCTGCCGTCACTGAAGATGGCTTCAGTGTCGCTGAAGGTGGTGGTGAGGTTTTCTGTGAGTACAATCGTACTTTCAATGCCGTCGGTGGTTTTCACCACGATGGTGTTGAAGTTGTCGGCTGAGGCGGTATGGCAGATTCCGCCAAGGATGCCGGCAAACAGTGTATTTATGAAACGCATATGGAATATGGATATGGGGTAAACTTATTTCAATGGTGGGAAAGAAACCTGTCGGTGAATCATCCTTTGAAGGGTTTGCGCCAATTGCAGCCTTCCCTCCATCGTGAGCATCCGTAGGCAGTGTTGCCTTTGATGACCTTACCTTCGCCGCAGAGCGGGCAGGTGCTGCCAGCTCGGATGATTTTGCGCTTCGGTGCATCTTCGGAGGCCTTTCCGGTAGTCTGGGTGTTTCTTTTTCCGGTATTTTCTGTTTTTCCGGAAGTTCGGTTTGCGGTATCGTCGGGAGTCTGTCCCTGCATGATGCGACGGTTCGAAGGGTCGCGCATCACTTCGTTCACAATTTCGCACACCATCGCCTTGAGTTCGGCGATGAACTGTGCGGCATTGTATTCGTGGCGCTCAATTTGGCGGAGCTTTTTCTCCCAGATTCCCGTCAGTTCGGCACTTTTCAGGAGTTCTTCCTTGATGATGGCAATGAGTTCGATGCCCGTGGCTGTGGGTTCGAGGCTCTTTTTTACCTGTCGCATGTAGCCTCTGCGGTAGAGCGTCTTGATGATTTCCGCCCGGGTGGAAGGGCGTCCGATGCCGTTGGCCTTCAGCGCGTCGCGGAGTTCTTCATCGTCCACGTTTTTTCCTGCCGTTTCCATGGCTCGTAGCAGGGTGGCCTCGGTGTAAGGCTTGGGCGGCTGTGTGGTGCGTTCGGTAAGTGTCGGCACATGCGGTCCGCTTTCGCCCTTTGTGAAGGGAGGCATTTCCTGCTGTTCATTGTCGTTGGAATTGGAAGAGCCTTTGATGACGACGCGCCATCCGGGGTCCGTGATGATTTTTCCCGTTGCCTTGAAGGCTACCGGACTTCCATCGCCCACACAGGCCTTTTCCGTGTTCTGTTCCACCATGCCTTCGATGGTGGTGGTGGCGTATTTGCAGTCGGGATAGAATGCGGCGATGAAGCGGCGTACGATAAGGTCGTAGACATTCCGCTGTAGGTCCGTGAGTCCGCGTGGAGGAACACCGGTAGGGATGATGGCGTGGTGGTCGGTGATTTTTGAAGAGTCGAATACTTTTTTCGATTTCTTCAATGGTTTTCCACGCAGGGGGGCCATATGGTCGCCATAGGTCCGGGCGGCAGGGTCGCCAAAACAAGGCACATCCTTGATGCCGTTAAGGATGGCTCCGCATTTGGGATAGACATCTTCCGGGAGGAAGGTGGTGTCCACGCGGGGATATGTGGCCACTTTCCCCTCATAGAGTTGCTGGATGAGTTGCAGTGTAAGGTCGGCCCCATAGCCGAACTTGCGGTTGCATTCCACCTGGAGCGAGGTGAGGTCGAAGAGTCGTGGCGGGGCTTCTGTGCCGTTTTTCTTTTGTATGTCAGTGACCGTGAAGGGGTTGTCTTCGATGGCACGGAGTGCAGCCTCGGCTTCCTCGCGGTCGGTATATCCGCGTTTTATGGTCGCCTTCTGCGCATTTGCGTTGCCCTCGTTGCCGTTTCCCTTGCCTTCGTTCCCTTCTTCTGTTTCTGGATTCTCATCTGCCATCTTTGCGGTAAAGGTCACGTCGCGGTAAATGGTGGAGAGCACCCAAAAGGGTTCGGGCTTGAAGTCCTTGATTTCGTGGTAACGTTTGACGATGAGCGCCAGTGTGGGAGTTTGTACACGTCCGATGCTCAGGGGCTGTGAGCGCCCGGCACTGCGGTTGTTCTGTCCGTATTTAAGCGTATAAAGTCGTGTAGCGTTCATACCCAGGAGCCAATCTCCGATGCTTCGGCACAATGCGGCTTCGTAGAGCGATTGGTAGTCATCTTGTGGACGGAGGTTTGCAAATCCTTCGATATATGCTTCGTCCGTCATGGAACTCACCCACAGTCGTTTCACGGGGCAAGTAGGTTGTGCCTGTTGCATCACCCAGCGCTGTATGAGTTCGCCTTCCTGTCCGGCATCGCCGCAGTTGATAATCATGTCGGCTTTCTGCATCAGCCGTTTGATGTGTTCGAACTGTCCGCGTGCCTCCTCCTTGAGGTGTATTTGGAAACGCTGTGGAATCATCGGCAGCGTGGAGAGCGCCCACACTTTCCATTGTGGTGTGTATTCTTCAGGATTCTTCAGTTCGCACAGGTGTCCGTACGTCCAAGTCACCTGATACCCGTTGCCTTCGAAGTAACCGTTGTGGTTTTTGTCGCGGCAGTCGGTGGTGGCTTTCAGCAGGCGTGCAATGTTTTGTGCAACTGAAGGTTTCTCGGCGATACAGACTATCATGGGGAGGTATGAAAAATAAGGAATGGATGATGGCAGACGCTACGTTTTTTTGGCAGGGTGTGCCAATGCTGTGCAATGATATTTCAGAAGGGGAAAGGTGTTGCTTGCTGAAATATATTATGAATGATGGTTGTTTGGAATGTGGAATGCAGTGAGGTCCTGGTGGTTGAATTCAGGGAATATCCTGCGAATGGTGCCGTCTGCAATAAGGTTTCGGGGGGTATCTTCCTTCAGTGTGGAGACTGTCTGGCCGTGGTTGTCGGTCGCTGTCTCCATGGCCCACACACGATCGACGGCAGGCAATGCGGTTTCAAGGTCGTGAGTGGAAAAAAGAATGGTCTTCCGGGCCGTTTTGCAGAGATGGCGCAGAAGTATCATGACCTGCATCCGTGCGCTGTAGTCGAGGAAGGCACTCGGTTCGTCGAGGATGATGATGGGAGTATCCTGTGCCAATGCCCGTGCCAGCATCACGCGTTGGCGTTCTCCGTCGCTGAGTGAATGGAGCATGCGTTGACGGAGTGAGGCAATTTGGCACAGCTCGATAGCGTGGTCGATGGCATGGTGGTCGGCAACCGTAAGTCTTCCGGTAAGGTCGGTGTAGGGGAGGCGTCCCAAAGCCACGGTGTCCTCCACCGTCAGTGCAGGTGCCTGATAGCGTGAGGGTGGTAGTACGATTGCCACCGTCGTGGGGCCAGTCTGGCATTCTTTTCCATCTATATCGGTGATGCTTACCTTGCCTGCCAAGGGACGTTGCAATCCGCATACCGTGCGCAGCAGAGTAGACTTGCCGCTGCCGTTGCGTCCGATTAGTGCGGTGAGCGAGGCGGGAGGCAGGCTGGCGGTGAGTGACTGCGCCACGAGGCGACTGCGATAGCCGATGGAAAGTTGGTGGAGGTGAAGCATGTTTCAGACAGGGAAATAGCCTGGAAAATGGAATGCGGAAGAGAAGACTCCGTGCCGGCTGTCCGGGACTTGTAGAGTCTCTCTTCCGCAAAGATCGTTTTTGTCACACTCTCCCGAAGGTAAAATGGATGTCTCCTATTCAGAAGAGGGGCATGGAAAGGGGATACCTTCTACTATTTGAATACGTCGAGTTTTTTCAGGAACTCTGTGCAGTCTTCGAAAGTCTTGAAGGTATATTCCGGCTTGATGACGTCGGGGATGAAGTCCATTTTTCGGAGCAGATATTCCGGCTGGGGCTGTATGATAGTCATCAGTACGAGGATGCCCCGTTCCTGAAGTTCCTTCACAGCGGTCTCCATGGCGTAGACCCCACTCTGGTCCATGAATTTCACGCGCTTCATGCGCATGATGACTACCTTGGCATTGTCGGGCACCTGATGCATCACCTTGTTGAAGCCGGTGATGGAACCGAAGAAGATGGGGCCATGGAAACGTTCGATGCAGATTTGGTGCTTGATGTCTTCGGGGAGCGAAGACTCGTCTGCCCACGGGCTTTCTTCGGCAGCAGCGTCCATGGCCACATAGCTTCCCTCGGCCAGGTCGCTGGCGCGCTTCATGAACAGCACGCTGGCCACCACCATACCGATGCCCACGGCGGTAAGGAGGTCGATGAAGACAGTCATGAAGAATACGATGAGGAGCACGAAGGCGTCGGCACGGGGAATCTTGCGAAGGTCCTTGAAGCCGCGGAAATCGATGATGCCCCATCCTACTGTGATGAGGATACCTGCCAGTACTGCCAGAGGAACGTACTGTACGAGTGCGCCAAGGCCCATAAGGATGGCGAAGAGGAAAAGGGCATGGATGGCACCGCTGAGCTGGGTGCGTCCGCCGCTCTTGACGTTGACCACTGTACGCATGGTGGCTCCGGCACCAGAAAGACCGCAGAAGAGTCCGGCGATGGCATTGCCAAGGCCCTGGCCCATCAGTTCGCGGTTGGGATTGTGGTGCGTCTTGGTGATGTTGTCTGCCACGACGCTTGTCAGCAGGGTGTCGATGCTGCCGAGGCCAGCCAGTGTGAGTCCGGGTACCAGGCTGTTGGTGATGAGCGTGTACCAGTCAAGTCCGTTGAGGTCAATGCCTTCTTTTGCAAAGAAAGGAAGGGGAAGTCCTGCGGGAATGCTTCCGATGGTGGGGAAGTTGCCGTTGATGAAGAGGCTGATGACGGTCATGACGATGAGTGCCACAAGGGTGGAGGGCACCTTCTTGGTCAGACGCGGGAAAAGCTGTACGATGACAATCGTGCCAATACCGAGGACGAGGGCAATCCAACTCAGTCCTTCGCTTGCGCGGTCGTAGTATTCAGTAATCATGTCCACTACGAGCACGGGGCTTTTCAATCCGATGAGGGGATAGAGCTGCTGGAGGATGATGATGACGCCGATACCGCTCATGAAACCCGAGAGGACGGGGTAGGGGATGTAGCGTACATACTTACCGATGCGGATGACGCCGAACAGTATCTGGAAAAGTCCGCAGAAGATGCCTGCAAGGCTCATGGCGATGATGACGCTTGCGAATGCTGCTTCGGTGTTGAGGCCTGTCTGCTGTGCTGCCGTCCATGCTCCGCTGACGATGCTGGCGGTGATGACGGTCATCGGGCCCGTAGGACCGCTGATTTGGCTGTGGGTGCCGCCAAAGATGGCTGCGAAAAATCCGAGCAGTGTGGCACCGACAAGTCCGGCAAGGGCACCCATGCTGCTGGCACCTGGAGCGTCAATGCCGCCGAAGGCCTGGATGCCAAAGGCAAGGGCAAGTGGAAGAGCCACGATACCGGCGGTGACACCACCGAAAATGTCGCCCTTCAGATTGTTGGTAGAGATAAATGCCATATTCTATATGTCTGATGGTGATAAGTGTTTTTTAACGCTGCTTAACCCTGCAAAATTAGATTTTTTTCGCAAAATGTCCAAAAAAAAGAAACGCTCTTTTTCTCACTTCAGGCTGGAGTGTGCGAAAACGACACCTCGGGAAAACGATATGTCCGCTCTTCGGTCATGTTGCTTCTTTTACGGCTTTGCAGACTTCTGATGCCGGTATGATGGCCGAGGTCTTGAATCTCTTTGTATTCCAATTGGCGGCATTTCTATTCGTAAACACGTGAAAGCGTGTGGAAAACGTTTTTTTTGCTTGTCAGGCTTCGGGAATGTTCGTATTTTTGCTGTCCACGGCGGTGCGCTTTCATTGCTGTTGTCTACTCGTAAAAAAGCCTTGTCCGGGAATTTGATGTATGCCCGGACGAAATCCAGCTTAAAATCATCTTCTTATTATCATGATTACCCATCCAGAAATCGACACCGGTCGGCTCATCCATTTCCTCGATTACGTGCCGTACGATGTAACCTCCGGTGGTCTGTATACACCTGACACTCTCTATGCCGGTTACGACCTGCGAAATCCCGAAACCTTTCACGACACTTACGACCAAAGTGTCTACCGCTATTATATGGAAACGGGCAAGATTCCCAACAATCCCTACGAGGCACTCGCACGTTCCCTTCATGACCATTTTGTGACCATGGCCCTTTACGAGCTTTTGGGATGCTACGACCTTTGCCGCATTGTGGGTGTTATGGGTGGCAGTGCCATGTCGCGTACTGATGCCGCCTACCGGCAGATTGTGGAGATTTCGAAGCGTCTGACCGAGGACGGTTCGCTCATGGTGAACGGTGGAGGGCCGGGAGCCATGGAGGCTTGTTGCCTTGGCGGTCGGCTTGCAGGACGCCATAGGGCCGAGGTGGATGATGCTCTCATGCGTCTCGCAGCGGCTCCCACACCTCACGATGCCGGATATATTGACAAGGCATTCGAGGTCGCTGACATCTACAGTCAGGATGAATACGAGACATTAAGCATCCCCACATGGTTCTATGGTCACGAACCTACTACCCCCTTTGCCACCCATATTGCCAAACTGTTCGCCAACAGCGTCCGCGAGGACCTGCTCCTCACCATCTCTTTCGGTGGCATCATCTACACCCCCGGCAGTGCCGGCACCATGCAGGAAATCTTCCAGGAAGCGGTGCAGAACCATTACCTCACCTATGGCATTTCAAGTCCTATGGTATTTGTAGGCAAGAAGTTCTGGACAGAACAGATGCCGGCGTTTACCATGCTCGAACAGTTGTCGGCATCCGGACGGTACAAGCATCTGCAACTGACGCTTACCGACGATATTGATGAGGCGGTCGACGTCATCCGCTGTTTCCAGCAGAGCGAAGAGGCGCAGCGTATGAACCGGGAAAAGGGCGTCAAGAGCACAATGGGAGTGAAATGACATCCGCTTCCCTAAAAAATATCCTGTTCAAGAGTTCCGGAAGTTATAGAAAAGATGCAATCACCTAAGATAAAGGGGCATTGCAGTTTGCATCTATGCAAAATCGATGTGCAACGTATAAGGTGTGGCATCGTATCTGTCTGTTTTTGCAGAGCGCTTTTCTGGCAATACCGGAAATCAAAAACATCGGACTTCTTTGGGCAAAAGTACGGAGGTTTTGCATCGAAAGTACGGAGGTTTTATGCAAAGAAGTCCGATGTTTCTGTACTTCCGAAATGTACGCACACTCTCCACAAAAAAAGTTTTGTAAGAATCTCCTACATTTCCTACACCCAGGATGGAAAACCATAATAAAACCTGGCAATTTCGGGTGTAGGATAGGGTGTAGGATTTCCTCCGCGGTGTAGGATTATCTTACACTTTCCGCAGTATTTTACCCCTTTTTGGGCATATTTCTGCATCGGAAACGTGCCGGAAGTGTGCAGTTTTGTGCGAAATGCTTGGGGAAAATACAAGGGAAATGTCAAGAAAACGGCACCAAAACCTGTAGAATCCTACACCAATCCTACATCCTACACCTTA
>SAMEA3663097__coassemble_1047_pt1 | contig 10359 bp, 5 predicted proteins | sample SAMEA3663097__metabat2_low_PE_001 | metagenome-assembled genome bin SAMEA3663097 (sample SAMEA3663097) | pig gut metagenome | biome: pig gut; feature: pig-associated habitat; material: faeces | place: France | collected 2012 | reverse complement strand
AGGCACAGCGCGAAGCGACCCCGGAAGACATCAAGCGGGCGGTACCATATATCAAGGATATCATTAAGGCCTACGGCATTCCCGTTATCGAAGTGCCGGGGTTTGAGGCCGACGACGTCATCGGCACCCTGGCAATCATGGCCGCCGAAGAGGGTGTGGAAGTGAAAATGATTACACCTGACAAGGACTATGCCCAGCTCGTTCGCCCTGGCGTCACCATGTGTCGGCCGGGAAACGGAGCGAAGGGCATGGAACATCTGGGTCCCGAAGAGGTGTGCGCCAAATACGGACTTGAACGTACGGAACAGGTAATCGACATGCTCGGACTGATGGGCGATGCCGCCGACAATATCCCAGGCTGTCCGGGTGTGGGCGAAAAGACGGCTATCAAACTCCTCACCGAGTACAAGAGCATCGAGGCTCTCCTCGAAGCTGCGCCTGGCATCAAAGGAGCCATCGGACGGAAACTCATGGAGAACGCCGAAAAGATCCGCTTCTCGAAATTCCTCGCCACCATCAAGACCGACGTCCCCCTGAAGGAGGCGGGCTGCCTGATGCCCGACGGTGAGCACCTCAACTTCGAAAGCCTCACCCCCGCACCACGACAGACCGAACGGCTGGTGGAAATCTTCACGCAACTGGAATTCCGCAATCTCGTCGCCAAACTCCAAGGTTCGGCTCCCGACGACGCTACCCCACCCCGAAAAGGACGGAAAAAGACGGAAGAACCCATGGAGGGCGATTTGTTCGCTGGACTTTACGAAACGGAAGAAAATGAGGCTCCGAGAATCGAATATTTGCCGGCAGATGCCCAGGCGATGGATTCCGAGGGCATTCTCGAGGCGTTTAAGAGGGGGTCAGTCGAGTACAATCTTATTGATAATGAAGAGGATGCGCTCGAATTTTCTAGAATTTTGATGACAAAGGATTTTTTCGCGTTTGACACGGAAACGACCTCTGTCGACCCCATTGACGCAGAATTGGTGGGAATGAGCTTTGCAACGGCTCCCGGAAAGGCGTGGTACGTGGCTGTTCCACGTGAAACCGAAAAAGCCCACCGCATGGCAACGTTTTTCAAGGCGGCTCTGGAAAATCCGAAAATTCTGAAAGTCGGACAGAATCTGAAGTACGACATCACAGTGATGTCAAAATATGGCATTGACGTAAATGGTCCATTTTTTGATACCATGCTCGCACACTACGTCATCCAACCCGAACTTCACCACAATCTCGACATCCTTGCCGAAACCTATCTCCACTATCGCACCATACACATCGAAGAACTGATAGGCAAAGCCGGGAAGGGACAGAAGAACATGCGCGACCTGCCGCCGGAAGACATCCGCGACTATGCATGTGAAGATGCCGACATCGCACTCCGCCTCATGGAACCTCTGAAACACGAGATGGAGAAAACGGGCGTGACATCCGTCTTCGAGGAAATCGAAATGCCACTCATGCCCGTACTCGCACGCATGGAACAACATGGCGTGCGCATCAACGAAGAGGCACTGAACGAGACCGGCAACCAGTTCCGCACGCGCATGGAGGAACTGGAACAGCAGATCTATGAGCTTGCCGGTGAGGAATTCCTGCTCACCAGTCCCCGACAGGTGGGCACCATCCTTTTCGAGAAACTCCATGTCAGCGACAAGGCGAAGAAGACAAAGACCGGACAGTATTCCACCTCGGAAGAAGTCCTCGAAGGTCTTCGGACCAAGCATCCCATTGTCGACCTCATTCTCCGTCACCGCGCCCTCAAGAAACTCCTTTCCACATACATCGAGGCTCTGCCGAAACTGGTCAAGCCTTCGACCGGACACATCCACACCTCCTTCAACCAGGCCGTTACTGCCACCGGGCGTCTGAGCTCGAGCAATCCGAACCTGCAGAACATTCCCGTCCGTGGCGACGACGGCAAGGAAATCCGCAGGGTCTTCGTCCCCGAAGAGGGATGCGTGTTCCTCAGTGCCGACTACTCCCAGATCGAACTACGCATCATGGCACATCTGAGCGGCGACAGAAAGATGATTGACGACTTCAACGCCGGTGCAGACATCCACGCCGCCACGGCAGCACGCATCTTCAAGAAGCCTGTCGAGGAGATTTCGCGCGACGAAAGACGGAAGGCAAAGACGGCGAATTTCGGCATCATCTACGGCATCTCCGCCTTCGGGCTCGCCGAAAGGATGGAGGTCAGCCGGACCGAAGCGAAGGAACTGATTGACAGGTATTTCGAAACCTACCCGCAAGTGAAGACCTATATGGCCGAATGCGTGGAAAAGGCACGCGAAAAGGGGTACATCGTCACCGAGTTCGGACGACGCAGATACCTTCCGGACATCAACAGCCGAAACGCCACCGTACGTGGATATGCCGAACGGAATGCCGTAAACGCACCCATCCAAGGCACAGCCGCCGACATCATCAAACTCGCCATGGTGGCCATCGACCGGAGGATGCGCGAGGAAGGACTGAAGAGCGTGATGATGCTGCAGGTACACGACGAACTCAACTTCTCGGTCATTCCTGAAGAGCTCGACCGTATGCGGCAGATTGTCACCTCCGAAATGGAACGTGCATACCGGATGTCGGTACCCCTCATCGCAGAGTGCGGCACCGGTACAAACTGGCTCGAAGCACACTGACGGGGGAAGCCTGCTTTCCCGGATTTCAATACCCCGGCCATCTCTGCCAGAATCCCTCTTTTTTACTCCTTCGGAGGTCCTGCAAGGCGTCAAATGCGGCGCATTGCAGGACCTCCTTTTTTGCCATGCGAAACAAAAACCTTTGATATACAAACTTGTAAATTATTGGTAAATACCGAAACTTTTTGGAATTTTAGGAAGTTTTTACCGCATTTTTTCGGTCTTAAGGGGGCATTCTTCGTACTTTTGCACAGGTTTTTGGAAATTGTGCGCATTTTTTTGCCGATGTTTCTTTTCCTCTACGGAGGCGTCAAACGCCGCATTTTCCACCATTCCCAACCCGTTTCACGAATAAAAAACGAATATCAACTTGATACAAATGAAAGCAAAACAACTGATTCTCTGCATGAGCATGGGCATCGCCCCCGCCCTCTTCTACTCATGCGCGTCGGACGACCGTGAGTTTGAGTTGCCTGCCTCCAAGCAGTATGGCACACTCTCCATCGACCTCACCAACGAAACCGAGTTCGCCCTCTCACGCGACAGCCGCGCCCTCAACGAGGAAACCTATAAGAATGCTGCAAACTATACCGTGCGTCTTGTCAACACCAGCAACGACAACGTGCTTTTCGAATGCAACTATAACGACCTGAGCGACTATCTGCCCAAGACACTCGAAATCGGCACCTACCGCGTAGAGGCTTCTTATGGTACCGAACGCGCCTTCTCGCGCAACGAGTTCCTCTGCAGCGGTTCCAACACCTTCAGCATCCAGGCCAAGGAGGAGAAGAAGGTGACAGTCAACGTATCGCCCACCTGCGGCAAGCTTTCCGTAGCCTTCGACAGCGAAATGGCTACCTATTTCGACGACTACAGCGTCACCTTCGGCGGCACCAAGGCCATGGGCAGTACCACCTGCGCATGGGCTAAGGACGACACCGAACCCTGGTATGTAGCACTCAGCGAGAACGGCGAAACGGTGAACTACACCATCAGCCTCACCGCCAAGGACGACTACATGCACAGCGACGCCAACGGAAACACCTCAAAGCAGGCCAGCGTGACGGGGGCCTTCCAGCTCCAGCGCAACAAGGCCCACAAGCTTACCGTGCGTCCGAACTACAACCCCGCCACCGAGGGTGCACTGAGCATCACCATCACCATCGACGAAAGCACCAACGACAAGGAATACACCTGGGAGGTGCCCGTGACATGGATCTGATGACTGACAGAAAACATTTTTCTCCTTACCACTCTCACATCTCTATAATATAATATGAAATTACAGAATACACTCCTCGCAGGAGCAATCGCCATAGCCGCACTTTCCTCGTGCTGCAACGAGGATGCCTTCGACGCGATGGAACAGACGGGAAAGATGCAGGTTGCCGTCGACATCGCAAAGCCCCAGGCAAGAGCCACCACCGAAGTCACCGACTTCCCCGTCATCATCTACAACGCTGCCGGAACGCAGGTCTACAGTTATAATACCGTGGCTGACGTCCCCGCAAACGTCACCCTCGAAGTGGGCAACTACAACGTAGAGTCTCACACTCCCGGTGCCATCAGCAAGAAGATGACCGCACCCTACTACAAGGGCGTTCAGGATGTGGAAATCCTCAAGGATATCACCTCGCAGGTCAATGTGATTTGCAAGATGCAGAACAGCAAGATTACCGTCAACTACAGCGACGAGTTCCGCAGCGTGTTCTCTACATGGGAAATCACCGTCAACGACGGTAGTGAAACGGCACTTTCCTTCACCAACAGCAGCACCGCCAACAGCACCTATTGGTACTTTGGCGAAGGGGGTGTGGAAAGCCTCAAGGTGAACTTCCGCGGTGTCACCACCACCGGTGCATCCATTGCCTCAAGCTATATCCTCACCAAGGACCAGGCTTCCGAAAGCTACGACGACGACCGTCAGAATTTCGGAGGCGGTGATGCCATCACCCTCAACTTCAATCCTACCGAATCGACCGAAGGCAACATCACCTCCATCACCATCAACGCCAATGTCACCTTCACGGAAACGAACGAAACCGTTGACATTGAGGTAGTTGACAAGCCCGGATTCAATGAAGGCGGCGGCACCGGCGGCGAAGATCCCAACCCCGGTGGCGATGACGAGACCGGAATCACACTCAACCTGCCTGCGGATATCAGCTATCCTGCATTTACCACACCCGCAGACCCCAGCATCGGCGACACCTACATCGCTGCCCAAAACGGTCTGAAGAGCATCATCGTCAGCATCGCATCTACAAGCTCAGATATGAACAGCTCTCTCGGAGATTTGGGCGACCAGTATGATGTTGACTTCATCAACGGTGCTGAAATCGTCGGTAACCAGAATGTCGTGGCACTCTTTGCCTCCCTCGGACAGCCCCTTGATGTTCCTAACGAAGGCGATACAGAATACACCTTCCCCATCGGTAACTTCTTCGGATTCCTCAAAGTACTTGCAGGTATACATACCTTCAACCTCACCGTCACCGACATGAATGGCAATGCGAAGAATGGCCAGCTCAAGATTACCATTACAGAGTAAACGGCAAAAGACCACATGTTGAACGATTTCAAAAGAAGACACATCCACATGAAACACATATTTTCCCTTTTGTCGCTGCTCTGCATCACGCTCTTTACTGCATCGTGTGCCAGCGACAACGACGACTTCGGTAAGGAAACGGGGTACCTCAAGCTCGACCTGACGACCCTCGTTTCCACCCACAACAACAGCCGCGCCGTCACCTCTGCACCTGCGGGCTACGACCCCAAGACCATCGCCGTAAAGATTATGAAGAGCGACGGCACCGTAGTGCTCGAGACCAGCGATGCCGCCAACGACGAAAACTTCAAGGGTAACATCGTCCTCGAACCCGGCACCTACACCATCAGCGGAAGCTCTGCCGGATGGGACGGTTCCGACTCCGGATTCGACACTCCCTACTACGCCGGAAGCACCACAGCCACCGTCAGTGCAAAGACCCTTACACGTGCCAACCTCACCCTTACACAGGCCAACGTGAAGGTAACCGTCAACTACGACGAGAATATCAACAACCACTTCAAGCGCGCCAACTGCGTGGTAACCTCTGCCATTGAGGGTGTTGCCGTTCGGAGTTTCGGCCTCACTACCACGGCTTCGGCCTACTTCCCCGTAGCTGCACTCGACTTCGACCTTACGCTGACCAACAAGGACGACAACTCGTTCACCATGCACAAGGAGATTACCGATGTGAAGGCACGCGACCACATCATCGTCAACTACAAGCTTGCCGACAGCGGTTCGATTGGTGGCATCACCGTCACTGTTGACGATGCCACACAGTCCTATACTTACAACATCTCCGTACCTCGCAAGAGTTCCATCGCACTGCAGGCCAACAAGGCCAATGCCTGGAGCAACTTTGCCGACCTTAGCGTAGAAGTGACCGCAAAGACCTCCTCTTTCAAGGAAGAAAGCCTCAACCTACAGTGGAGAAACACCAGCGAAAGCACCTGGACCGATGTCCCCGTCGGCAACCTCACCAAGGGCGAAAACGACAAGTATACCTACCGCCTCACCGGACTGACGCCCAATACCGCCTATGCTTACCGTCTGGCTTACAACGATGGCGAGACCATTGTCAACAGCGACGAGGTGAAGTTCACCACCGAAGCACAGACCGCACTCGAAAACGCAGGATTTGAGAACTGGTACAAGGACGGTGCTATTTGGTATCCCAACGCTCAAGGAGAAAAATACTGGGATTCCAGCAACGCAGGTTCTGCCGGAGCAATGGGCGCGGACTACAATGTCACTACAGGTATCACGAATGGAGCCTACGAAGGCACTTCTGCCAACCTCCAATCCATGTATGTAGTCATTAAGTTTGCCGCAGCCAGCCTCTTCACCGGAGAACTGGAAGGTCTCATAGGAACAAAGGGAGCCAAACTCAAATGGGGCGTTCCCTTCACCTCACGTCCTACCGCTCTGAAGGGATATATGAAGTACACTCCAGGAAGCATCAACCGCGGTAGTCAACCCACAGGAGCACCCGCATCAGGCAATAAAGACCACTGCCAGATTTTCTGCGCCCTCCTTACCGAACAACTGCTCGTTGCCAACGCATCTGCTGACGGTTACGAAATGAGCACTGGAATCGACTGGGAGAACGACCCCCGCGTGATTGCCTACGGAGAACTGATGCAGAACACTACCGACAGCAACTGGAAGGAATTCAACATCCCCCTTACCTTCCACACGCTCACGAAGAAGCCTACGCACCTGCTCATCGTTTGCTCTTCGAGCCGCTGGGGTGACTACTTCTACGGTAGCGACACATCGAACCTGAAACTCGACAACTTCTCGCTCGAATACGGTGTGCCTGCAGAATAAACAGGGAAAAGACCACTGAATGAAAACAATATTCCACAAGAATATTGCGCTGATGCTGCTGCTGGCTCTTGTGCCGGCGGCGGCATTAGCCCAATATAGCGACAGCATCACAGTGACGCCTGTCGCACAACTCGCAGAAACACAGGAAAAGGATTCCGGCAACGTGCGCCCCGTACTGTCAAAGTACCAGGAGAACATGAAGACGAAGCGCCACATCCAGCGCATCGACCGCGACATCTCCAAAACCGTCTTCGTGCCGAAAGGCATCTGGATGATGGGTGCCACCGTCAACTACCGCGCATGGGAGAACGAAAACCAGAACCTGCTGGTGCTGAAAGACCTCGACATCGACGGACATACCTTCAGCGTTTCGCCGGGTTTCGGTTATTTCATCGCCAACAACGTGGCCATCGGCGGACGCTACAACTACAACCGCAACTATTTCTTCCTCGGAAACCTTGACCTCAACCTCGGCGAGGACTTCAACATCGCCCTCGACGACCTCTATTACCTCGAGCACCGCCACACCGGCATCTTCTTCGTCCGCACCTACATGTCGCTCTTCGGCAGCAAGATCATGGGATTCTTCAGCGAAGTGCAGGCCGCCTATTCGCAGGCCAACGGCAAGAACAGCACCGGACGCCGCGACGAAGCCGCAGGCCTCAACACTTTCGACGGCACCTATGAGAAGGTCCACACCGTACGCCTTGGATTCACTCCCGGCGTCTGCGCCTTCATCAACGACTATGCCGCCATCGAAGCCTCCATCGGTGTGCTCGGTATCGACTACAACTGGAGCAACTACAAGAACATCCACCCCGACTCTACTGAATACGAATACGGAAAGAGCAAGAACGGAGGCGTCAACTTCCGCTTCAACCTCTTCAGTATCAACATCGGTATGACATTCTATCTATGACGCCAAAGCACTGTAAACTTCTGTTCTCCACCCTGCTTGCCGGACTTTTCCTGCTCGCCTCGTGCGCCGTGGTCGACGACCTACCCCTGCCACTCGTGAAGGCCGAGGTGACGGCATTCACCGTCGACGGCCAGTGCGATGCCGACGGCACAGGATATGCCGATGCCGTCATCGACAAGGAGAAGCGTACCGTCGACGTCTATGTCGACGACCTTGTACAGCTCGACCGTATCACCGTCAGCACCCTCCACGTGAGCCACAGCGCGGACATCAGCGTGGAGACCCCGCAGGGACTGGTACCGATATCGAAGTTTGCCGACTCCAACAGCGGCAAACCCGTCCTCGACTTCACCTCGCCCGTCACCATCGTCCTCTCCACCTACCAGGACTACCGCTGGACCCTCCGCGTGCAACAGATTGTCAAGCGCGAGGTGGTGCTGCAGAACCAGGTGGGAAGGGCCGTCATCGACCCCGTGAACTGCAACGTCGTAGCCTATGTCCTCGCGGAGCAGGACCTCAGGAAGGTGCTGGTGGAGAAGTTCACCCTCGGAGGTCCCCACGGCACCGTAGAGCCTGACCCCACGGGACAGGAGGTCGACTTCAGCCTCCGCCGCGAATTCACCGTACATACCAAGGTCAGCGATGCCGTGGAACAATGGAACGTCTTCGTCTACCATGCCGACGCCACCGCTACCGTTTCCGCAAGCGTATTCCCGCATGCCACAAAGGCGTATGTGAATGGTCAGATGCAGAACGGCAGTACACCCGTTGTCGAATACCGCAGCAAGGGCAACCAGGAATGGAGCACGCTGCCCGGCAGCCAGGTCGAGGCGGGCAGCGTGGAGTACACCGCCGTCATCACCGGTCTGCTTCCCGGCACGGAATACGAATGTCGCGTACAGGCCGGCGGACAAACCTCGGCCGTACAGACGTTCCGCACCGCCGAAGCCCTGCAGATTCCCAATGCCAGTTTCGACGACTGGAGCATCAGCGGCAACGGCCTACAAGCCCTCTACCAGCCTTGGGGAGAAGGCAGCGAACCCTACTGGGACACCGGCAACAAGGGTGCCACCACCGTGGGCGCCAGCAACAGCACCTTCGGAACGGAAGACGGACGGGTATATGCCAACCTCCAGTCGAAATTCATCGTCATCAAGTTCGCTGCCGGAAACATCTTCAACGGTTCCTACCTGAAGACCGACGGTACGAACGGCATTCTCGCCTTCGGACGTCCCTTCGAAAGTTTCCCCACCAAGATGCAGTTCGACTACAAGTTCAAGAGCTCCATCGTCAACCGCGGTGGAGGCAAATGGGACGAGAACTACGGCAAGTACCTTACCCGCGAACTCTATGAAGGACTGCGCGGAAAGCCCGACTCCTGCCAAATCTACGTCGCCCTCATCGGCGACCAGGACGAGGAGCAGTACAACGGCAACACCTATCCCATCATCCTCCGCACCCGCCCCAGCGAGCTCAAACTCTTCAATCCCCGCAGCGACAACGTCATCGCCTACGCCCAGCTCACACAGGGCGACAATGTGGAAAAGTGGACCACCGAGACCCTTACGCTCGACTATCGCCACACCGACCGCACGCCGAAGTACATCGTCGTCGTGGCATCGAGCAGCAAGTACGGCGACTACTTCATCGGCGGTGACGAAACCCTCCTGCAGCTCGACAACATCCGGTTGCTCTATGAATGAGCGGAAGGGAGGATGACTCCCAGAGTCCGCAACCCCAACAAATCCCATACCAAGAACCGCATTCTCACCGAATATCATGGTAAAAACATCACCGCTCCATATGCTTCTGAGCCTCCTTGCCGCCATGCTCCTTGCAGCATGCAGCGACGAGGCAGGATGGACTGCTGAGGAAGGCACCCTGCGTGTGGCCCTTGCCGACGTTTCAGATGCCGTCCAGACCCGCAGCACGCCCTCGGAACTTGGAGCACCGGCACTCGAAAACTTCAGAATCAACATCAGCAATGCCGAAGGACGCCGGGTGTACAGCAAGCCCTACTCCACCGCCGACATCCATCTGGCTGCCGGCTCCTACACCGTAGAGGCGGTCTGCGGCGACAACCCCGCCATCGGATACGACGCACCTTACTACACGGGTTCCGCAAGTGCAGAGGTTGCCAGCGAGGGAGTAACGGAGGCCAGCATCGCCTGCAAGGTGTCCAATGCACTGGTGTCTGTTCGCTTCGGACGCGACGATGCCGAACGCGCACGCTTCGACAAGTTCTACAGGAACTATGCCCTGCAGGTGTGGAACGGCGACAAGTCTGCCAGCATCACCAGCATCCAGCCCGGACGGAGCGCATACTTCCCCGCAGGGAGCAGCATCCGTCTGGCATTCACCGGCACACTCCGTGGCAACGACCGTGTGGTAAGCACCACGCTCGACCC
>SAMEA3663097__coassemble_1046_pt1 | contig 10379 bp, 10 predicted proteins | sample SAMEA3663097__metabat2_low_PE_001 | metagenome-assembled genome bin SAMEA3663097 (sample SAMEA3663097) | pig gut metagenome | biome: pig gut; feature: pig-associated habitat; material: faeces | place: France | collected 2012 | reverse complement strand
TTGTTTCTCAGGCACTTGGATTTCTTACAAGTTTTTATGCTGCGGAATTAAGGAAAAACATGAATAATTCAATGAGTATAGGAAGAGAATATACAAAAACAAAGAATAAATTGCGATATCACAGAAGACTTTTGGTGTTCATTGTCATTAGTCTTTGTTTGGTATCGTTTGCCATGCCCGTATTTATGACACAACCGAGTGCAACATTCATTGTAAATTGGGGTACACCAAGCGATATTGGAAACACTTTTGGTGGGATAGTAGCACCATTTATTGCTGCTATTGCAGCCTGGGTTACATTTGAAGCCTTTTGGGTGCAGTATGAATCAAACCATTATCAAAGACTTGATATACTGAAGGAAAGATTTGAAAATAACTTTTTTAATTTTATCAACATCCTGACAAACAAAATTGATAATACTGTTATGGATAATGTTGGCGAAGGACATCAGGTTTTTCACTATATGTTTTATGAATATAAGGCTATGCTTTATTATATTCATTCTACAAACAAATATAAAGATTACCCCAATCGTATAGATATTGAGAAAAAAAAGGCCTTTGATTTGTTCATAAATGGTGTCAGTGCCTCTTCTACATCAAGATTGGGAAAAAAAATAAAGATGAGAAGATTATTATCGACTTGAACAATGAATTTGTAAACCTTCAGAAAACTTATTTGAAGAATTTCGATAAACCTATTTATTTGAAAGATTATAAAGGAAAAAAAATCAAAATGTTTGATGGACACAGACTCAGACTAATTCCTTTTTATCGAATTTTCTTTATAGCAATGCAGTACATTTATAAGAATTTTAATGGAAGCGAATTCGTTGATGAAATTGATTTTTATACGAAAACCTTGCTGTCACAAATGTCTGAGCATGAGTTAGCTCTTATATATCTAATTTTCAATTTTGGTATGGTAGAAGGTTCGGATTTCATACTAAAGGATAACGAGGAATATATTATGCAGTTTATGAATAAAAAATTTCCGGATTATTTTAAATCAACAACCATGAATTGTCTTAAAGATGGTTTTATTAGATTCTAATCATCTTTTCTAATGTATGGATTTTCCTATCGTATAATAGGGGAATACCCTTGCATATTAACCCGAATTCCATTACCTCTGCACAAAATAAACAAAAAAAAGGTGATTGATATGAGAAGAAATCTGATTATCATTATGTTGCTCTCTTTGATGACAATGGGAGCTATTGACTCCAAGGCTCAGGATTTTAGACATAAGCATGAGTCGAGGGAGCAGAGGGCGTTCTGCCTCAGCGACGAGAAGTTTGCCATATTATATGACAAGGTGAAGAATGCCAGTTTCGACGACCGCAAGATCGACCTCATAGAGGTGGCAAGTCTTGGCGCGTTTTATTCCTGCGAGCAGTGTGCGTCGATTATGGGCATATTCTCATTTGGCGACAAGAAACTTGCCGCTCTCAGACTGATGGCGCCACGCATCATCGACCATCGTCATGCCTATATGATATACGACATTCTCACGTTCCAGAGCGAGAAGGCAGAGGCTGCGAGGATTATCGGAGGCTGCGGGAAAAACAGATAAAACTTACTTTTGGGTTAGTGTCTTCTTTGCCTGTTTGGTTGCATGCCAATTAGGATAATGTGTAATTTTGCGGCAAAAAAGACATGAAAGAACCAGTTATGCATTTCGACGGTCCCGTATGGAAACCGCCTTACGAGGCGACATCGCAGTTGCTTCAGGTTACGGCAAGATGCACATGGCATCGCTGCAAGTTCTGTACCCTCTATGGCAAGCAACGCTTCCGTATGTCACCCATATCGGAAATAGAAGATGACCTGAAGGTTATACACCAGTTCCAGCCACGTGCCCACAGGATATTCCTAACGGGAGCCAATCCCTTTGTACTGACAGTCAACCGGCTGACGGACATAGCCTTGCTGATAAGGAAATTATTGCTGTCCGGTAAAACTTTTGCAAGAAAAATAAATGGTCTTACAAGTTTTTATGCTGCGGAATTAAGGTAAATCGGTTATTTTTACTTGGACGTTTTTCCCTCCCCAGGACGTCTGAACACGAAGATTCCCCGTATACCCACCGGCAAATACGTCGTAGGTATACGGGGAATTTCTGTAGAAAAATCCGGATGACGAGGGGAACGAACGACCCCAGCCTTTCCGCTTTTCCTAATAGTGCTTATGCCTCGGGGGCAGGCTGGTTTTCCTGTGCCTTCTTCATCTCGGCCTGTCCGCTGGGAGTCTGGCTGTAAGCACGGTAGAAGGTGTCGCGATAATAAAGCATCGCGTTCACGCAACGGGGAACGATGGCATTGAGGTCGTAACCCTCGCTGAGGGCACATTCGGTGCCTACCCATACGGCGTTGCCAAAGCGGATGGCGCCCTTGGCGAGCTTCACGTCGTTGTCAGCGGTATTGATGGCCTCAAGTACATCAGCCTTATTCTCGGGGGTAACGGGGTAAATCTGGGGGAAGAAGAGGTTGAGGAAGAGCTCGTCGTTGTCGTCCTTGAAATGAACGAACTCGAGACCCTGGAACTTGAACTGCAGACCGAACTCGGTTGCTTCGGGCTGGAAGCCTTCCTTGGTAAGGAAAGCGGAAAGGTTTTCGCAAAATGCCATAATGGAAATGGTATGTGTTTGTTTTGTAAATTGTAATTTTCAGCGGGCAAATATACGACAATGTAGCGGTTTGGCAAAACATTTGCCCTATTTTCTGCCCTTACACTGCCTGCATGAAGGGTAAAATGCTGCGAGAAAGACTGCTGAAGGGTTCTATGGGAGAAGACATGCCATGCCGGTATCTATTCCTCGCGATGTTCAATGATGATTCGCCGGCACTGCGCGGCATCGAAGCCTCTCAGACGGGCATATTCGTCGGCAAGCACGGTGAGCACCTCGTCATCGCCGGGCAGACGGCCGAAGTTCCTGCACCCCGTCTTGCAGTCCACTTCACGGAAACGGATACGGTTGAGGTCGATGATTTCCACCCGTACACGGCCTTCTGCGTCACGCCCGCAGAGGATATTGCCGCGGCTGTAGTCGGTATGGAGCCAGCCACGTTCGTGCATCCGTGCCGTGGTGGCAGCAATGGCGCGAAGATATTCATTGCGCTCCTCCACTGGCAGGGCAATGACATCCATGTATCCCAGCGGACAGGTGGAACGCAACGAGGCATAGTAGCTGTAGGTGAAGAAGAGACCGCGACGCTGCTCAAGCCATCCGATGGGAGTGGGACTGCCGATGCCGGCCTCGTTGAGCATCTTCGCATAGCTATAGGAGCGTTCTGCCTTGCTCTTGCGGAAAAGACCGTAGACAATGCGGTTGACCAGGTTGGGGACCTTAAAGGACTTGACAATGATATTCTTTCCGTCGATGTGGAACTCGCGGATCTCGTTTCGGTTCTTGAAAATGAGTTCACCGGTCTTTTTCCGGAAACGTTGGTGAAGGGCAAGTATAAAGTAGCGAAGTTCCGGATAGTCTGAACTCACCTTTGCCCGTCGGGGATTGAAGAAATAATGGAGGGCGTTGAGGACTTTCGACCAGGAACGCCAATACCGTAACGGTCCTCCCAGCTCGCGGAAGAAGAATTCCGGATGGCGGCGGTTGAGGGTCTTCACCACATGATGGAAGAGCAAACGGTCGCGGACGCGCTTGCTGTTGGGAAGAATGCGGTAGTGGTACATCACTTCCTCAGTACGCACCACTTCTCCACCGTCCTTCAGAATGGAAATCCAGAATTCCCAGTCCTCACGTGCGATGATATCCGTACAGAATCCCCCCACTCTTTCCCAGTCAGATTTCCTGAACATACAACATGCCGGCAACATGTTCTTCCGAGCCAACAGGGAGACATCAAACTTCGGCAAATTCCATTCTCCGTTCCGCAAGCCGAAAAAACGCGCCCGAGGTTGTACGACCTTCACTTCGGGCCGCATGTCAAGGATAGCAGCCGCCAGCGAAATGAATTCCGGGACAATCAGGTCGTCGGCATCAAGCGGCATGATGTACTCACCTCCCGCCTCGCTGACGGCATGGTTACGGGCACGGCATACACCGGCATTTTCCTGATGAAGCACCCGCACACGGCTGTCCTGCTCAGCATGCCGGCGAGCTATCTCGAGGGTGTTGTCGGTGGAACCATCATCGATGACGATGATTTCGAGCGGATGATAGGTGCAGGCAGATGCCGACCTGAGGGTTTCCTCAAGGGTGGCGGAAGCATTGTAGGCGGGAATGATGATTGATACGGATGGGGCCATGGCTGCTATATCTTGTCAAAACCTTTTGTCCATTTCCGCCAATAATAGAGAAGCGGATTCTTGTATTTGAGTTGTTTCCACGGACGGCTGGCATGGGGCCGGTGGAGCACGGGAAGCGAGAGAAAGAGATAGTTGTGAAGCCCGGCGGCAAGGCTTTCGTGCGAAATGGTGACATCGAACCAGTTCTTCGAAGCGTCAAGTTTCCCGAAGTCGTAGGCCTTGAGCAATGCAGGGGTGAGGAGGGAGCAGCAGAAGGAGCAATGCTTGCGGCAGTCCACCACATCGCCCTGCATCTTGCGGGCATAGTCGTAGGGATAGTTGATGCGTCCGTCCTCATCGACGGTGACGCTGGCGGCAATGCCGCAGTCGGGATGTGCCAAGACACCGTCCCACAGTCCCTGCAGGGTGTCGGGGCGCACGGTGACGTCGCTCTCCACAATGGCAATGGCGGCATCGTCGGCAAGAGCCTGCCGCTGCACATGGCGCAGAACAAAGAGATAGTTGGGCGAAGGGTGGTCCGTCAGGTCTGCAAGGTCCACCACTTCTACCCCAAGGCGCTGTGCCTCGCGGTGCAGACGCCGGGTATTTTCCGGTGTGGAACGGTCGTTGAAGACCACATAACGGTGGGGCATGTCAAGCCTGGCCGCTACAATGGCTTCCATTGTCCCGACCGTGCTGTCGATACTGTCCTTGACCGGAGTGATGATCAGGAGTTGTTTCATTTCTGAAAAAGTGGAGATATCCGAAGCGTCAATCCTCTTCAGGAGTGGTATGTTCCAGGATGTTCGCTGCCAAGGTGTCGGCACACTGTATGAGTCCGCAGAGGGGATACTTGTCGCGTGCGGCGTTGATGTTGCTCTTGGCTTCGGGGCTCTGGAAGGCAAGATCCCAAGCCGCCATATGCCAGCGTATGGCAAGCATTTCCTCGTCCTTCAGCTGTAGTCCGGAGAGAAGAAGGACAATCACGCTCTTCTCGCCGTGTCCCATGGGGAAGTTCGAGAAGTCTACATCGTAGCCCTCATAATCTTCCCACGCAGTGTTGGCGGCATTGCGGCGACGCTTGGTGACGGGTTTGTAGATTTCGGCCTTGTTGACATCGTGGAGGAGCGAACAGAGGATGACGCTGTCCTCGCGGAGTTCGTCCTTCAGGTCGGGACGCATGCGGTGCATGATAGGCAGGAGCTCCAGGGCGGCACGGCATACATTGAGGCTGTGCTCCACCAGTCCGCCTCGCGAACAGAGGTGGAAGCGGGTAGAGGCTGGAGCTTCGAAGAAACCGAGTTTTTCAAGGTCTTCAATCACATATTCCACGCCTTCGCGCTTGGTAGAACGGAGCAGTCGGCAGAATTCTGCCTTGTTTTCTGCCACTTTATCAATTTTCAGATTACCTAAATCCATAATTTGATTAATAAAAAAATAGAGATGGATGCCACAGGCACCATCGCATTAACCCGTATCCGGGAACAAGAATCAGACATACTCTCCTTTACACCCCAAACAGAAGATTGGCTACAAAACCGGCATTGGGGAGATGTTTCCCGGAGAAATATGTCTGCAAAGGTAGAAAATTCCGATGAAACGCGGAGCAGTTACTGCGTTTTTTCGCTAATTTTGCAGCATCAACCAATTAAAACATTGTTATGCGCTTACGCTTTCTCCACCTTTCGCTCACCCTCGTGGCTGTAATACTCACAGCTTGCGAGGCACAGGATTCAGTGAATCTGTATATCGGTACCGGCGGACATGGACACACCCACCCGGGAGCCATGGTCCCACACGGCATGATACAGCCCGGCCCCGACACCCGCATCCACGATTGGGATGCCAGTTCGGGATATCACTACAGCGACGACAGCATCAACGGCTTCGCACACACCCGTCTGAGCGGCACAGGTTGCGCCGATTTCGGAGATTTTCTTGTCATGCCCATTACAGGAGAGGCGCAGACGCAATACGTCGGAGAGAAGGACAAGGCACAGCACACTGCCTATGCCTCACCATTCTCACACGAGGAGGAAATTGCGTTTCCGGGATATTACGGTGTGAAACTCGAACGCTACGGCATCATGGCCGAAATCACCGCCACATGCCGTACGGCCATCCACCGATGGACCTTCCCGGAAAGCGAAAAGGCGGGCATGATTCTCGACCTCGACTATTGCATCCAGGACCAGACCATGCTGGACATGCAGGTGGAAGTGACGGGCGATACCATCCGTGCCTTCAGGCGTGACAACTGGTGGCAGTACGACCACCGCCTCTATTTCGAGGCCGTCACAAGCAAGCCCATTGCCGGATACCGCATCGTACGCGACACCGTGCAACTCGAACGCGACAACGGACGGATGCAGCCACGCTGCAAACTCCTTGTGGACTTCGGCAAAACCGCCAAGGACGAGGAAATCATGCTGAAGGCGGCCATCAGCGCCGTGGATGCCGAGGGCGCACACCGGAACCTGATGGCGGAACAGCCCGGTTGGGACTTCGATGCCACCCAGGAGGCTGCCGCTGCACTGTGGAAGAAGGCACTGCACTGCATTGACATCGAAATCGACGAGTCCGATTCCACTGCCGTTGACCAGCGCACCATATTCTATACCGCCCTCTACCATGCCCAACTCTCGCCGAATGTCTTCCAGGATGTCGACGGACGTTACCTCGGCATGGACCTCAAGGCACACCAAGGCGACCCTGCCGACCCTTACTACACCATCTTCTCGCTTTGGGACACACACCGTGCCCTGCACCCGCTCATCTCCATCATCGACCCCGCACAGAACGAGGCCTACATCCGTTCGCTCATCCGCAAGGGCGAGGACGGCGGACTTGTACCCAAATGGGACTGCGGAAGCAACTACACAGGCTGCATGATCGGATACCACTATGCTGCACTCCTTGCCGACATGATGGCCAAAGGCTACCGGAACTTCGATGCCGAACTGGCATACAAACACGCCGTCCGGTCAGCAGAATACGACACCACGGGCATCACTCCTGCATGTCCCACCTGGCTCTACCCCTACATCATGCCGAAGGCACGCTACTATCGGCAGACTTTGGGATACGTTCCCTCCGACATGGAGAACGAAAGTGTGGCAAAGGCCCTTGAACTCTGCTACGACGACTGGTGCACCGCACAGGTGGCACGCATGATGGGCGACACCGCACGCGCTGCAAAATACGAACGTTGGGCACGGCTTTATACGAACTATTTCGATGCCTCCACAGGATTCATGCGCGGAAAAATGGCCGACGGAAGCTGGCGCACACCATTCTCGCCGGCACGCTCCACACACCGTCAGGACGACTATTGCGAGGGTAACGCCTACCAATGGAGCTGGTTCGTACCCCACGATGCCGACGGACTCATTGCCCTCTATGGCGGCCGCGATGCCTTTGTACGGAAACTCGATGCGCTCTTCTCGGCCAGCAGCCAGCTCGAGGGCGAAGAAGTGAGTGCCGACATCAGCGGACTCATCGGACAATATGCCCACGGCAACGAACCTTCGCACCACATTATCTATTATTACAACGCTGTAGGAATGCCGTGGCGTACGCAGGAACTCGTCGACTCCGTACTGCACACCCTTTATGCCAATGCCCCGGACGGACTCTCCGGAAACGAGGACTGCGGACAGATGTCGGCATGGTACATCCTCAATGCCATGGGATTCTACCAGCCCTGCCCCGGACAACCGGTATACGCCATCGGACGACCGCTCTTCAAGTCGGCAACCATCCATCTGCCCGACGGAAAGACATTCAGGATTTCCGCACCCGGAAACAGCCGGAAGGCAAAGTATGTGGTGTCCATGAAACTCAACGGCACGACACTCAGCGAGCCCTACTTCACCCACGAAGAACTGGTGAAGGGCGGCGAACTGGTGCTGGAAATGTCTGAGAAACGCCCGTAAATCCCCCTCACACCTCCCATTCCACATTGGCAGCCCCAGCCCGCCTTTCCCGTTGCGGACAGGGGCTGACTTTTGTCTACGCTATGAAACCGTTCAAGTCCATCCTCCTTTATCTTCTTTCCTCCTTTGTACTCTGGCTGCTGGTTTTCGCTGCCGGGAAACTGCTGTTCCTCGGCTACAACGCCGCCGAATACGCATGGTCGTGGAGCGATGCCCGCGATGTGCTGTGGCACGGTCTGAGCATGGATGCCTCCACCGCCGGCTACCTGATGGCGGTGCCCTGGCTGCTGGGGCTGGGCATGCTGTGCTTTCCCTCACGATGGTGGAACCGCCTGCTTGCAGGCTACTTGGTTTTCGCTGCCATCGCAACGGGACTCATCGTCATGGTCGACACCTTCCTCTACCCTTTCTGGAAGTTCAAGCTCTCCGCCACGGTATTCACCTATATGGAAACGCTCGACGGTGCCGCCAACAGCGTCACCACGGCCTTCATGCTCTCGCGGTGCCTCGCCATCGTCGTAGGCATACTGCTTGTCACAGCAGGTGAATTCCTGCTCTTCCGCAAGTTATGGCCCGCACAAGTCCGAAAGGGCACAGTACGCACTTCGCCACGGACGCTCACAGTCGCCCTGCTCTCGATGCTCCTCGCCGGCGGTCTTGACTTCCTGGCCATCCGCGGCGGCGTCAGCACAGCCGTGCAGAACGTGGGTACGGCCTACTATTCACAGACGCTCTTCCTGAACCATGCGGCCGTGAATCCGGCTTTCTCGCTGCTTTCGAGCTTCAAACGTTCCAAACGCTTCGGCGAACAGTACCAGTATTTCCACGAACTCCATCCCGAAATCACGGAAGGCACCTACACGCCGCTCGACGGGTCCGTGCCGTTCGATTCCCTGCTGCGCACCGAAAGGCCGAACATCCTGCTCGTCATCATGGAGGGTTTCGGCGGACAGTTTGTACGGGCCCTCGGCGGAGCGGAGGATGTGACGCCGGGCTTCGGGAAACTGATTGAGGAGGGCGTATTCTTCGACCGTTACTACAGCAATTCCTTCCGCACGGATCGTGGAACGGTGAGTCTGCTCAGCGGTTGGATCAGTTATCCTTCGGTCAGTCTGATGCGTCTGCCGGAACAGATGGTACAGCTCCCCGGTCTTGCCAGGAGCCTTGCGCGCGAAGGCTATGCCACGCAGTTCCTCTACGGTGGTGACATCACCTTTATGGGCACTTCGGGATACCTCGTCAGCAACGGTTTTACCGAATTGTACGGCGACAAGGAATTCAGCATCGCCGATGCCCGAAGCAGCAAATGGGGCGTGGCGGACGGCATTGCCGCACAGCGTGTGGAGGAAATGCTGCGCAGTAAACCTGCCGACGGCAAACCCTGGTTCTTTACGTTCCAGACCCTTTCGAGCCACGAACCGTTTGAGGTGCCGTACCATCGGCTTGCCGACCCCGTACAGAATGCCTTCGCCTACACCGATTCCTGCGTGACGGCATTGGTTGACAGTCTGAAGCAGACGCCGCTGTGGGACAATCTCCTCGTCATCCTCGTCCCGGACCATGGTTTCCTTACCACGTCATACGAAGACCCGGAATTTTTCCACAGTCCCTTGCTCTGGCTTGGCGGTGCCATACGGGCTCCCCGCCGCGTGAGCTACCTGATGAACCAGAGCGACCTTTGCGCCACCCTGCTGGCACAGCTGGGCATCAGCACCAACGACTATCCCTACAGCCGCAACGTCATGCACCCTGACTGCCCGCGTTTCGTCTACAGCACCTTCCCCAGCGGCATCATGTATGCCGACTCCACGGGTACCACCGTCTACGACATCACCAGCGACAAGGTCATCTCCTCCTCACCATCCCCCTCTGAAAGACGTCTCTTCCTTGCCAAACGCCTGTTGCAACAGTCGTATTCCGCTCTCGACAACATGGAAAAACGGTAACCATCCGAAAAGCATGCTATACAATCGCAGTCCTTTCTTAAAAAGAGTCTCCTGCAAAGGCTTGTACCCCTTTACAGAAGAAATAGACGCTCTATTCAAAAACTTTTAATATGACTGAACTTGAATTACAACAGTATCTCCTCCGCGAGTACCCACAGGAGAATGCTCGGTGCGAGTGGAAGGAATTTAAGAATCTTAAGAACTCGTTCTGTGGGGACGAGAAGGACGATGTGGTTTCCTACGTGTCAGC
>SAMEA3663097__coassemble_1044_pt1 | contig 10385 bp, 10 predicted proteins | sample SAMEA3663097__metabat2_low_PE_001 | metagenome-assembled genome bin SAMEA3663097 (sample SAMEA3663097) | pig gut metagenome | biome: pig gut; feature: pig-associated habitat; material: faeces | place: France | collected 2012 | reverse complement strand
CCGAAAGCCAGTTGCGCTCCATGATTTCCACTTTCCGCGACAAGGGAACTGGCATCATTGCCGACGTGGTCATCAACCACCGCAACAATCTCGGAGCCGGCGGTTCGTGGGTCGACTTCCCCGAAGAGACCTATAATGGCGAGACGTTCCACATGCTCCCCACAGACATCTGTGCGAACGACGACAACGGTCAGACGCGGGCATGGGCCGACAAACAGGGTATCAGCATTTCTGCGAACAACGATACCGGCGAAGGCTGGGACGGATGTCGCGACATCGACCACAAGTCCGCCAATGTCAACCGCTGCATCAAGTCGTATCTCGACTTCCTGCTTCACGACCTTGGCTACGAGGGTTTCCGCTACGATATGGTGAAGGGCTACAGCGCCTCCTACACCGGCGACTACAACTCCTCGTCCAAACCCCGATTCTCCGTCGGAGAATACTGGGACGGTACACAGGCCATCCAGAACTGGATAAAGGGAACCTCCGTCGACGGTGTACCCACAAGTGCCGCCTTCGACTTCCAGTTCCGCTACCGTGTCCGCGACGCCATCAACCAGAACGACTGGAGCAAGCTCAGCTCCACCGACATGGTGCTGAATGCACAGGACTATCGCCGATATGCCGTTACCTTCGTCGAGAACCACGACATGGAGAAGCGCTCTGCCACCGAGGTGCAGGATCCCATCCTTCGCGACACCCTTGCCGCCAACGCCTACCTCCTTATGATGCCCGGTACGCCCTGTGTGTTCTACAAGCATTGGCAGGCCTACAAGCCCGAAATCAAGTCCATGATTGCCGCACGCCGTCTGGCAGGCATCCACAGCGAGTCGGAATATCTTACCCTCGCCAGCAATGCCCGCTACTATGCCCGCTATGCGCAGGGTACGCGTGCCCGTCTGCTCTGTGAACTCGGTGCTACCGCCGACATCAAGCTTGCCGGTTCCAATGCCACCAATTTCGTGGAGGTCCTTTCCGGTCACCATTACAAGTACTTCCTCTCCCGCGAGGCGGAATGTGCTTGGATATCTGCCGGCGAGGGCGAGTACTACGAGCCCGTGAAGGCCCGGCTCATTGCAGTCAGCAAGACGGACGGTGCGCAGATTGTCTATACCCTCGACGGTTCCGAGCCCACAGTCACCAACGGTACCCGTGTGGCAGGCGGTACGGAAATCACCATCGATGCCTCCGCCACCCTCAAGGCCGGACTGCTCGTCGATGGCAAGGTCACCGATGTCTGCACGCGTGCATACGTCATCCGTTCCTTTGAACCTTACGACGTCACCGTACACGTCAAGGCCGATTGGACGCCTGTCTATTTCTATGCCTGGGACCTCGACGGCAAGCAGCTCAACGGCTCATGGCCCGGCAAGCTTATGCCCGAAGGCAGCATCCAGACCATCAATGGCGAGGAATGGTATTGCCAGACCTTCTCCATCACCGCGCCCGGATACTATTTCAACATCATCTTCAATGCCGGAAACGGAAAGGCACAGACCGCCGATATTCCGCGCATTACGACCGACAAATACTACGTTGCACGTCACAACGGGTCGAACATCACCTACGAAGATGTCACCGACTCCTACACCGTGGGCATCCCTGTCGTGAAGTCCGATGTCCGGTCCCCACAGGGCATTTACGACCTCCACGGCCGTCGTCTGCAACGTCAGCCCTCCAGCGGCCTCTATATCCGTGACGGCCGTGTTCAACGTTTTCGTTAAGCCAGATGAGCAATGATGAACTGACGAACGAGCGAGAGGAGAGCGGAGCTTGCTCCAGCTATCCCGAGCGAGGAGGAAGACGACGAAGTCAATTTGCTCAATCATTGCCATGGCGAGAAAACGAAGAGGCAAGCTCAATTATAATCGACAATATTACAAATACAATAATCTTATGAAACTCAAGTCATTCATTGTTTCTGCATTGGCCCTCTTTGCCTTCGGACTGCAGGCCAATGCCGAGGAAATCACAAAGACCTATCCTCATGGCTTCATCGGCCTTCAGGGTGGTGTACAGATGGTTACCAACGGCTATGCCCGTGAGTGGAACTTCGGTGACGTCCTCACCGGTACTGGTTCCGTCTACGGTGGCGTACAGTGGACCCCCGTACTCGGTACCCGCCTTCACCTCAATGGCTGGAAGGGCCGCGAAGGCTACAAGGCTGTAGGTACCTACTACGACTTCAAGTATGCCACGCTTACCGCTGACCTTATGGTCAACCTTGTCTCCATGTTCAACCATCGCGACAATAATGTCTGCAACCTCTACCTCATTGGAGGTCTTGGTGGCAACAAGGTGTGGGGCGACGAGTGGAACGAGGTTACCGTACAGCGTGCCGACGGTACCACCGTCAATGCCTATCAGGAGAATCTCCGTCTTACGGAATACCAAACCTCTGCCATGGCCATTCCCGAGGGACGTATGGCTCCTGAGGCCAACCGCATCGCCCACACCGAAAAGCTCGGTCTGATGCTCGACTTCGCCCTCTCTCCCCGTTGGAGCCTCAACCTTGAGGCAGATGCCCTTCACCATGGTCATCACGACTATGTTCCCGAGGTAAACATGACCAAGGACTGGCAGGTAACCTGCCAGCTGGGTCTCACCTTCCGCTTCGGCAAGACCCGCAAACCCGCTCCCGCCCCTGTGGTAGAGCCTGCTCCTGCTCCCGAGCCTGTGGTTGAACCCGCTCCTGCTCCAGCACCCGAGCCTGCTCCCGCTCCTGTAGTAGTGGAAGAGGTGAAGCCCTGCATCCAGAATGTATTCTTCCTCATCAACCGTTACGACATCCGTCCCGAGGAGATGCTCAAGGTCGAGGAGTGTGTGGCATACCTCAACAAGTATCCCGAGGCCAAGATTGACATCACCGGTTATGCCGACAAGAACACGGGTAACGCCACCATCAACCTCCGCCTCTCCAAGCAGCGTGTAAATGCCGTTTACGATGCCCTTATCCAGCGAGGCATCGCAGCCGACCGCATCAACAAGGCTTATAAGGGCGACACCGAGCAGCCCTTCGGCAACGACGAGGCGAACTATCGCAAGAACCGTTGCACCATCTGCGTGGCTGAATAAGCCGACAGCATAGTTTTGTATAATTCTCTCATTTAGGATAAACCTCCCCCGCCTTCAGACAATGTGCTGTGGACGGGGGATATATTGTGTTTTTACAGAAAGGTCCTTTTGCTGTATGTGGTCCCCGATAAAAGCCTTGTAATGGACAGAGGCAGAGTATTCGGGTCAAGATAAAGGCAGGAAGATTTGATTCTTCCTGCCTCTTTAAAATATGGAGTTTGAAGGATTCTGTAAATGGATGGAGGTTTGGAAGATGATTTTCCGATATTTCCGAGGCAGATAGCCGTTTTCCTGCATGCTTTTCTCGGGACTTTCAATAGTAAAGTGCCGTGAAAACTGTAGTATTCTTCCGAGTAAACTCCGGTATTCCTCCGTGAAAACTGTAGGTGGAATCGTTTTTCTTAGATTAATTGTACCATGAAACCTGGTCGAAGTACGCGTCAAACTTCATTTCTTCGTCCACACCCACCGTCTTCAGGGTTTCGAGGATGAAGGCCTGTTCTTTTGGGGAAAGGCAGACATCACCCCTTCTCTGTTGGAAATAGGCGTTGCGGCCGAGCCTGCCAATGAGCATTTGCATGAACTTCTTGTATTGTTCCGGGAACATCCGTTTCTGAAAGTTTGTAAACCCTTTTGCAAAGGTCACCGGTTTGTTGCTGCGATAGTATGGACAGGACTGGTCCTTGGTGCATTTACGGGGATTAATCAGTTGCATGAATTCAGATTCTTCAATCATTGCTTCGTAAGCGGTCCTGTGCAGGCAGGTCATTCCAAGCGGGCAGTCGCTGTGCAGGCAGACAGAAAAGCCCGGGGGTGGGGTAGTGTGGAACTTCTTGGGCATGGTTAGGCGTGGTTTGGGGTGTGTCTCCGTATGTTGGAGTTTTTTTGTTTACAAAAGTAAGCAGAATTTCGCGATAAAGTGTGGTGATTATTCGAAAAACAGTTCCTACTGACATCTTGGGGACGTTATATTGCAGACCAAAAACGTTGTATCGGTCCCTTCTTTTTTTGCTGCATCTCCTATTGCGTTGCACAATAGGTATATTAGGAAATTGTACGCTTTTCGACAACATTAGCCAACACCTTTTGTGCTTTAAGAACATTTGTTATCAGTGTGTTTGTTGGGAAATATAACTAAAGGGGTATTTATATTCCAAATTATTTGTGTTGTTAGGTAGAAATGTATAATTTTGGAGTATCAAAACCATCAAGTTATGGCTTATATACATATTCTGTCTCGCCTTCATCGAAGACGTTGTCCGAGATTGTATGGGTTCTGTTGGTGGATGTCAAAGACTTGTTCCTTTCTACCCTCGACCGTTCAATAGTGATTTGAATCAATGTTCCTGATAACGGTTAAAGCGGTAGTGATATGAGTATAAGATAATACATGGTGGATTATATATGGAAAGAAGGCTTTGATTGTCCTGATGTCAGTTTCATCCAGTTGGCACGTCCTACAAGGTCATTGGCACTCTATCTACAGCAAGTAGGTCGTGGTCTCCGTATGGTGGTGGGGAAGGAGAAAATAATCATCATCGACAATGTTGGTCTTTACAACTATTTCGGACTGCCGGATGCAAATAGAAAATGGCAGCATCATTTCATAGGAAGGGAATGTGCAGAACATCCGTCGCATCAAGGCAAGCCGAAATGTGCATTGGAGGATGGCGACTATATGTTTGACGTAAGTAGGCTTGAAGAAGCCGATGAGGAAATGATTTTTCTGACTACTACTATGTATATGGTAATAGAATGTCCTTTGATATCTTCCCTATTGTCAAGAAGAAAGCAAGGCGACCTGTGCAATAGGGAATTGTGTCTATTCATATAACGGATTCAAACAACAAATCGTATTTGGATCAGAAAAAGAGCAAAACATGCAGTTGCTGGAAAGTGATGCCAAGCTTTATACAATCTTCCAATTTTCGGCCATGCTGCTTCATATTGAAATGGTTGGATTCCTTCCTTCGTTTTCTAACGCTCGGCATAATCAATGCAAGCATTGCTTCTGCTCTCGTTTAACGAAAACGTTGGATTCCTTCCTTCGTTTTCTAACGCTCGGCATAATCAATGCAAGCATTGCTTCTGCTCTCGTTTAACGAAAACGTTGGTTTTCTTTTGACTTTCTGATTGGTGGTATCTATTATAAGATAGAAATTATCATTTGCCTTTGTACAAAAACTTTTCGTATCTTTGCAGCGTAATATATCGCATGCATCGATAATAATGCTATTGTTTACCTTTAAAAATCAAACAAAATGGAAACTTTCAACGATATCATCAATGGTAAAGGTCTCACCCTCGTGGATTTCTATGCCACATGGTGTGGACCCTGCAAGGCGATGCACCCCGTATTGGAACGCCTCAAAGAGCAAATGGGTGACAGCATCCGCATATTAAAACTTGATGTTGACCGCAATGGTACACTTGCTGCAGAATATGGCATACAATCGGTCCCTACACTTATGCTTTTCAGGGAGGGCAAGGTGCTGTGGCGCCAAAGCGGTGCTATGGGAATGGAAGGCCTTGGAAATATTGTCTTAGAATTCCTTCCTCGCGACTCGGGAAAGTCTGAATAGTCGTTTTGACCTTTCTCCCCGTTAAACATTCACAAAATAAAACCAATTCGCAGACATGAAATATCTGATAATAGGAGGCGTGGCTGGAGGTGCTACTGCTGCAGCACGCATGAGACGACTGACTGAAGAGGCGGAAATCGTTCTCTTTGAAAAAGGGAAATATATTTCGTATGCCAATTGCGGCCTGCCGTATTATATTGGTGGGACAATTATGGAGCGCGACCGACTCTTCGTACAGACTCCCCAGGCTTTTGCACAGCGTTTCCGCATTGATGTGCGTACCGATAGCGAAGTGACCGCCATAGACAGGACACAGAAGACCGTTAGTGTACGTTGTGCCGATGGCAGGGAATACACCGAAAGTTACGACAAATTGCTCCTTTCGCCTGGAGCCATGCCGGTGGTACCGCCCCTCGAAGGGATTGATAGCGATGGAATCTTCACCTTGCGTAATGTGGACGATACAGACCGCATCAAGGCATATATGGACACGCATAGTGTGCGTCGTGCCGTCATCGTCGGCGGAGGATTTATCGGTCTGGAGATGGCGGAAAACCTGAAACATGCTGGAGCGGAAGTGGCAGTGGTAGAAATGGCACCACAGGTGATGGGTCCCATCGACTTCTCGATGGCAGCCATAGTACACGAACACTTGCAGCAGCAGGGGGTAAAACTCTTCCTCGGGCAGGCTGTAGAACGCTTCTCGACCGACTGCAACGGACTGGCCGTGCACTTCAAGTCGGGAAAGGTACTGCATGCAGACATGGTGATACTAAGCATAGGAGTGAGAGCGCATACCGCCTTGGCACAGGCTGCAGGACTAAAGCTGGGTGAGATGCGCGGTATTTGGGTGAACGAATATCTACAGACCTCGGACGAGGATATCTATGCTGTGGGGGATGCCATTGAGTTTCCGCATCCCATTACAGGAAAACCCTGGCTCAATTTCCTTGCCGGACCTGCCAATCGTCAGGCACGTATTGTGGCAGACAACATGGTGAATGGCAATACTATAGCCTATGAAGGCTCTATAGGAACTTCGATAGCAAAAGTTTTTGACCTCACCGTGGCCTCGACCGGACTTGCGGCCAAACGGCTGAAGCAGATGGACATTCCTTATCTGTCGGCCACCATACACAACGGAGCCCACGCAGGATATTATCCCGGCAGTCTGCCGATGGACATCAAGATTACCTTCTCACCCACCGACGGTCGCCTACTCGGAGCACAGATGGTGGGTTACGACGGAGTGGACAAACGCATCGACCAATATGCGCTGGTGATCAAACAGGGTGGCACGCTGGAACAGTTAACCCGTTTGGAACATGCCTACGCCCCGCCTTACTCTTCGGCCAAGGACCCCGTCGCCATTTCGGGATATGTGGCAGGCAACATCCTCAGTGGCAAAATGGACCCGCTCTATTGGCGCGAGTTGCAGAATGCCGATATAAGTCAGGTGACGCTGGTGGATGTGAGAACGCCCGAGGAGTATGCCCTCGGAAGCATCGCCGGTGCAGTAAACATTCCGCTTGACGATATCCGCGAACGCATGGCGGAGATACCGTCCGACCGTCCGGTATGGCTCTTCTGTGGCGTGGGATTGCGTGGATATCTGGCTTCGAATATCCTCAGGGGCCATGGATATAGGATGGTACGGAACCTTGTTGGAGGACTGAAAACATACCGCGCTGCCACTGCTAAGCTGTCGCTGCCCGAGGACTTTTCGACATCACCATGTGACAATGCTTCGGACTGCTGCAAGGCTGAATGTGCCGCACCGACAAACTGCATCAAGGTGGATGCCTGCGGCATACAGTGCCCCGGCCCCATCATGAAACTGAAACAGGCGATGGACGGATTGAAATCTGGCGAACGGCTTGAGATACGTGCCACCGATGCCGCCTTCCCCCGTGACGCTGAGGCCTGGTGCCGGACAACGGGAAACCGCTTTGTGGGAAAACGTGTAGAAACAGGAGTCCATATAGTGGAAATAGAGAAGGCAGAACCATGCGAGGGCGCAGATGCCCGGACGAACTCGCCGGGGGAAGGGAAGACGTTCATCCTCTTCAGCGATGACCTCGACAAGGCACTTGCCACCTTTGTGCTTGCCAACGGAGCAGCCGCGACAGGGAAGAAAGTCAGCATTTTCTTTACCTTCTGGGGACTGAATGCCATCAAGAAGGTTCACAAACCCAAGGTGGAAAAGGACCTCTTCGGAAAGATGTTTTCGTGGATGCTTCCATCAGACTCCACTAAACTTGCGCTTTCGAAGATGAACATGTTCGGCATCGGGGCAAAAATGATGCGCTATCTGATGAAGCAGAAAGGCGTGGACTCGTTGGAAACCCTTAGGCAACAAGCCATTGACAACGGTGTGGAATTCATTGCATGCCAGATGTCGATGGACGTCATGGGTGTAAAGCGTGAGGAACTGCTGGACAATGTCTGCATCGGAGGTGTGGCATCGTATATGGAACGTGCCGAGAAAGCAAACGTCAACCTCTTCATCTGAAAGCACGCATCAGAAGCACGCAATGGTGTTTCAATATTCAGATTAATCAATTATTTTCTAAAGAGCATGAAAATAGCAATACCTACACGAGACCATCAGGTGGATGACCATTTCGGCCATTGCGCCTACTATACCGTTTTTACCCTCGACGATGACAAGAATATTTGTGCCGAAGAACGGCTGGAGTCGCCGGGAGGCTGTGGCTGCAAGTCGGATATTGCGGCGACGATGCAACGCATGGGCATCACCTTGATGCTGGCGGGAAACATGGGTATGGGGGCTTATAACAAGCTCTCGGCCCATGGTATTATCGTAATCAGAGGCTGTGCCGGAGACATTGATGCCGTGCTGAGAGACTATATTGACGGAAAACTTTGTGATTCGGCCGAGGTGTGCGACCATCATGACTGTCACGAGAAAGGTAAGACTGAGGATTTTGCTTTTCACATTGGAAAGACAGGCTGTGTCCGATAATCGAAGTGTTCCTTCAAATGGACAACAAAGCGATGGAGCAGCGAGCGGAGAGGCTGAGTAAACTCAGACTATCCCGAGTCGTGACAGAGCAAGGCGAAAGCCAAGCTAACGCGCGCGAGCAACGTAGACAATATGTGGAGGAGCAATGGAAATGTCTAAACCATTGCCCTTCGTGCGGAAAGTGTCGAATACTAAGAGGAAAAGATCCCGAGGACCTTTATGCCGATTTCATCGATGGTAAGCGTTCTTATATGGATATTACCCTTGAAATAAGGTAGGTTCTATCAATTAGCTTGTGATGTGTTCGCGGCTATCGTGCCGTAGGTTTTTGGTCTTCATGAGGGAGCGTAGCGGGCTACGTGACCGAATGAAAACCAAAAAGATATGGTGCGAGAGGCGTGAAGGCATCCAAGTAAAACATGAACACTGACTTCCCTTGAAAACTAATTTATAGAACCTACCATAACAGATAACATACAACAAACAATCACATTATGGAAACGAAAGACAAAGTGTTGGCCACCATGAAGGAGGCCGGAACTCCGTTGAATGCAGGAAAAATTGCAGAATTGAGCGGATTGGACCGTAAGGAAGTGGACAAAGCCATGAAGCAGCTGAAGGAAGAAGGTGCCATCGTGTCGCCCGTACGCTGCAAATGGGCTCCTGCCGAAGCATAAAGCAGCGAGCGGAGAGGCTGAGTTTACTCAGACTATCCCGAGTCGTGACAGAGCTAGACGAAGTCAAGCATGAAAATTGCCGTAAGTGCCTGCCTGCTCGGAAGAGACTGCAAATACGACGGTGGCAACAACCGCTGCCAGAAAGTGCTGGACTTTGTGAAAGGCCATGACGTCGTGGCGGTCTGCCCTGAGCAGATGGGCGGCTTGTCGACCCCAAGAGTGCCGGCAGAAATCGTAAACGGTGTGGTGACGAATGCCCATGGCGATTCGGTGGATAATGCTTTTCGCCGAGGAGCACAACATGCCTTGGAAAGAGTATTGAACGAAGGCGCTACTCTTGCCGTACTTCAACCCCGAAGTCCCAGTTGCGGATGCAAACTCGTCTATGACGGTACCTTTAGCAAACATCTGGTTTCTGGAAAAGGTGTTTTTGCGCAACTACTTGAGGAAAATGGCATCGTCACCTTAGAACCTGAGGATTTGCCGTAAAAAAATAGCGAGACACTCTGTGTAATCCCCCCTTTTCTGCATTCCATGGTGAAAGCAGGAGATTGGGGACTATACGGGGTGTCTCGCTTGTCTGGCGATGAAACAAATCCGGAATCCACTCAAAGAGAGGAGGAGGGGTGGGGGGGACTTACCAAGTGCATCCCCCACTAATGGGGAAGACTTCGAGCACCACAGGGCGTTCTGAAGGTTGTTCGAAGATTTGGGTGACAAGACGGTCGAAATCCTCGGCAAGGCATGTGGTGGTGGCTGTCATATAGGTACATCTGAAGGATGTGGCTATTCCAGAAACGGAGAAAGGATGGCCGGCAGATATGTAGTCGTGGAGGGCGGGAGAGCAGTCGATGCCTGGGAGACGATGGAAGATGCCTCCGCCGCCGTTGTTGACGACCATGATGCGCAGCCGATGGTCGAGACGTACATTGAAGAGGCTGTTTGCATCGTAGAAGAAACTGAGGTCGCCGGTAAGACAAAACACCTTGCCTTCGGCAGCGAGGCTGTATCCTGCGGCCACCGAAAGGGAACCTTCAATGCCGTTGGTGCCACGGTTGCAGA
>SAMEA3663097__coassemble_1043_pt1 | contig 10393 bp, 2 predicted proteins | sample SAMEA3663097__metabat2_low_PE_001 | metagenome-assembled genome bin SAMEA3663097 (sample SAMEA3663097) | pig gut metagenome | biome: pig gut; feature: pig-associated habitat; material: faeces | place: France | collected 2012 | reverse complement strand
AAACACTTTTTTCATGCGAACGCCTGTTCGCCACCGCCTCGTTGCAGAAGCCAACAGGGCGGAGCATGTAGAAGGTTAGTGCTGGCGTTGTTGTTGGTGTTGACCCCGCTTTTCTCGTGGGCAGCCTTCGACTTTAGCACTTCGTCGATGCATGGTTTGGACCATCATCCAACGTTTGCTCGCCCGCACATGGAGATTGGTCTCTGTTTCTACGACACAAATGGCTACGACTCTTTCTTCTTGCACACCGCTACCGAAGGGGGAAAAGCCGGTCCAGCCCTTTATGTTGACGGGAATTACATCTGTTCGCCCGACTTTGAATTGGCATGGCCAGGTTCTGACGGTGCCGGTAATGATGGCGGACTAAACGATGAAAAAGGCAATGATGGCTGGTGGGGTAATACCTACAGCAAGACCGTCAATGGTGTGAAATACACCGTCAAATTCTGGAATCCCCGTAAAATAAACAATAGATTTTACGTCACGGTTCATGTTTTCTTGGACAATTATAAAGTGGCCGAGAAACACACTGTGAAGATTAGGGGAAGATGGCGTATCAATTGCACCAAGGATGAGTGGCAAGAGTGTTCCTTTACTTTCAATGCTCTTTCCAATCCGTTTAAGGAAAGTACGCTGAATGTCAAATACACAGATTGCAGTACTGTAAATCTTACTGGTAGTCTGAATACTTCATACGAAAATCGCGTTGCTGCATCGCTTGACTATTCCGGCAATGATTACAATGATAAGCAATACATTGCCCCGAGTAATTTCAATAAAAACACAACGTTTACAAAAGGTACTGCAAGCATCAGTAATATGTCTTTTGGTATAGACAATTCCTATAAGCAATACGGACCTCATAAGTTTTACGTACAGCATTCAATAAATGTTCCACCCGACCAGAGTGGCTACGTAACAACCCAGATATGGAGTGGCAAGTTTATAGAATTGCCTGACTTCTCCCGCGCCAAGAATATCACCGCCGTACCGGACAAGTGGAAGAAACAGATTACACTCAACTGGGAAGCAGAGAGTTCGAAAAACGAGTTCACAACAGGTACTTGGTCCATTTACCGCTACCCCGCAGACAACCCGACCGCCAAGGTGCTTGTGGCAGACAAACTACTCAACACCACGCGCAAATATGTGGCAGATGTTCCCGACTATGACACCAAGTATGTGTTTGAAATCGAATTCCGTCCCAAAGACATTCCAGATGCCGAACGCATAGAACGACTTGTGAGGAGCATCATGACCTCGGTAGACCGCGTGTTCGACATCAAGAACCTACAAGTGACGGGCGACAAGAACTCGATTGACATCAGTTGGCAAGCCCCGGAATTCAAAGGCAACGAGAATTACGTCTTCAAGGTGTTCCGCACCGAATTGGGCGACCCCGATACCAACGAGTATATCGATTGGGAAGAGGTAGGCTCGTTAACCGTAACGGACAAGAGCCGCACACAGTACACCTACACCGACAGGAAAAACCTGGAAACCTGCCCGACCTACTACTATAAGGTGGCAGTTACGATGCTCGAGAACAAGACGTTCGAACTGCCCGTCGAACTGGTCAAAGGCGCCAGTCTGACCGGTCAGACACGGGTTACTGCCATAACGGCCAGCAAGGGCGAGAACGGACAGGTAAAGATCTCGTGGGATGTAGACCAGATTGGAGTCGATGCCACACGGTACGAAGTGAAACGTACGGTAAAAGGCAAGAACAAATGGGTGACGCTCTACAAGACCAGCGGCACCTCCAAAAACTACTTCTACGAGGACAACAGCGCACTGCCCGGACAATACTACGACTACAAGGTGGTGTGGATTATCACCTGCGGTGAAAATGAAAAGCGCCAGGAGATTGTGGACGACGGCTTCTGCCGAGCCCTGGGTACCGTCTCCGGCCGCATTTCCTACGGCACGGGCACGGCTGTCGACGGTGCACGCGTCACCCTGGTGCGCGCCGGTGACGATGAAAGCGGCATCACACAGTTCTACTCGCTGCGCACCCAGGGTGCAGGCGACGGTGTGTTCCTCGCTCTCGACAACACGTCGCTTACCGACAACTTCGCCAACAGTGCTTATTCCGTACAGATGCTTGTCCGCCCCGACGGTCTGCAGGAAGGCGCAACACCCACCATCTTCGACCTTGGCGGCAAGATGCAACTGCTGTTGGGAGCCTATGACGAAGCCAACGGCTACCCGGTTGTGCTGAAGAAGGGTGATGCAAAGGAGAACACCGGTCTTTACCTGCCGACAAACGCCTTCACCTCGCTCACGCTTGCTGTCGACGCCAGCGGCATCCCCACCGTGACCTGCGTCAGCGCCATCGACTCGCTGACCACATTCACGAGCACCGGCACCTATAAAACGAGTTTCGATGCGACCGAGAGCACCGGTATCTGCCTGGGCGGCAGCTACACCTCGTCGTCGAGCAATGCATTCAGCGGCTATATCGACGAAATGCGCGTGTTCAGCGGCAAGGCTCTCACACAAGCCGAAATTCTGAAGAACTACAACCACTCGCTCGTAGGCACCGAGGAGGGACTCTTCGCCTACTGGACTGTCGACGAGGGCATCTCCGGCCAGACCACCGCCTACGACTACTCCAAGACCAGCGGAGTGACGAACGGCAACCACGGCCGTCTGGGTCCGTCGACGGTTCCCACCAACGCTGTGCTCCCCACCGAGCACCAGTTCGGACTCTTCGGATACACCGACCTGCAGGGCAACTACACGATTTGCGGCGTGCCATTCACCGGCGAAGGAACCACCTACATGGTTGTTCCCACCAAGGGCATCCACGAGTTCTCGCCCTCCTATGCCACACGCTACGTGGGCAATTCGGCACTCATCCACAACGGCGTCGACTTCGAGGACGTAAGTTCGTTCCCCGTGAGCGGACACGTATACTACGCCGGCACGAACTATCCCGTGGAGGGTGTACAGTTTGCCGTGGACGGCACCGTCTGCAGCAAGGACGGCGAACTCATCACCACCGACGCCCAAGGACAGTTCACCATCAGCGTGCCCATCGGCGACCACTTCATCAAGGCCTCTTTAACGGGCCACGAATTCACCAACGAAGGCCGCTATCCCGAAGATCCCAACGGCACCGGCACGCGCCTCACCTTCGACCGCGAGGTCAAGAACCTCGAGTTCACCGACGCCACGCTCGTCAACTTCACCGGTAAGGTGGTCGGCGGCGACATCGAAGGCAAGAAGGCCGTGGGCTTCGGACTGAGCAAGAACAACATCGGAATGACGGAACTGGTGCTCACACCCACCGATACCCGCTACGACCTCAACGTGGTACGTACGGTAAACGGTGCCGTGGTGGACTATGCCATCAACGATGAGGAAGTGGCTGTGGCCTCTGCCACCAGCGACATCAAGAGCAAGGCCAAGCGCGGTGCCGGAGCCGAACATGCCAAGCAGATTGTCATCACCACCGACTCCCTGACGGGCGAGTTCTCTGCCATGGTTCCGCCACTGATGTACAACGTGTCGGCTCCGCGTGTGCTCGCCACCGACGAAACCGTGGGTAGCGCAGCAACCGTCGACCTCACCCAACCGAACAAGCAATCGAGCGATACGCTCTACAATGAAGCCAGCGGAATTGACCGCCTGTACACCTATAACGTGAAACATGCCGTGACGTATCACAGCACGCCGCATTTCAACGTCACGCAGCGCGGCAATCCCGAAGGTGTCTATGGTATCGACGAGTACACCACAACCGACAACCTCGGTGAAGAATTTACCGTCAGCGACATCTATACTATTGAGAACGGACAACCCAAGTACAATTATGGCGCACCGTTGTTCGTCGAAATGGATAACTATACTTTCGACATCTTTGCCTACGAACAGTATATCAACAAGGATGACAAACTGACACCCATTACGGATCAGGTTCCGCTCCGCGACCTTGAGGTGACAGTAAGCAACGCCCTATCATCGGAACAGAAGGTCTATGCCCTCAACAATCCGCAGGGAGGAACGCCGGGCTCCGTCTGCGACCTGGTAGACAACAAACTCGTTCTCGATGACCATGGAAAGGCTGTCTACATGTGGAAGGCCGGTCTGCCCAACATCACCGCGCCTTACAAGCGTACCATCTCCATGACTTACGACATCAACGACCGCTTCTACATGTGGGATCCCGCCGGCGATGGCAGCAACATGCAGGAAGGTATCATCCTTGGTTACCTCCCCACCGGTAACAACTTCGTGACCGAAGGACCGAACCTGCTCCAGATGATTCTGCGCGACCCCCCCGGTACGGCATCCTCTGCACAGTGGACCGAAGGCTCCGTAAAGTCGAATTATACTTACAAGGGTAGCACCTATACCAACGAAGAGAACATTAATGTGATAAGCCACCTCGGAGCGAAAAACGACTTTGGAACCGGTTTGGGATTCATTGTCATGACCACAATAGAGTCTACATTCGACCTCGAAGTTGGAGCGAATATCACCTATGAGAACGAGAGCGGCAACTCATGGTCCAACACCGTGTCCGTAGAGAAGGCCATCTCCACCTCACCAGAACCGGAGTACGTAGGTGCACAAGGTGACTTGTTCATCGGAAGTTCCAACAACCTCATCTACGGCATGGCACGCAACCTCAACTTCTACCGCGAAGACGGCAAGATTGTATTGGACGTACAGGATGCGTACACCACCGGTCTGAAGTTCCAGACGGAGTTTGCCTACACTGCAAACTACATCGAGAACGTGCTTATACCGAATCTTGAAAGTCTGCGCAACTCGAAACTGAAATACATCACGAACGTCAACAACTACACCCCGAAAGGCGATGAGGTGGTCTACCTCACCACCCTCAGACCCGGGGATGCCGGTTACGCTACGAACAACAACGACCCGATATGGGGCAAGAATCTTCCACTCGTATCGCAAGGCAAGTCCTACACCATGAAGATTGGTTCTGAAGTAGAAAACTGCAGCGACGAAATCGTATGGTACAACAACCAGATTGACAACTGGAAGAAGTGGCTTGCCATCAATGAGGAGGAAAAGGTAAGAGCCTACGAAGAACGCGAGGCAGAAACCCAGAACTACTCATTCGAAGCCGGATCGTCCATTACTTACACCACGACCAACGAGAGAGGAACGAGCAAGTCGTACGAGAACAATTTCCAGGCCATTGGCCATATAGGAGTTGCATCAGGCTTCTCGATTAAAGGTATCGGATTCACAGGTACCATCAGTTCCGACAACGGCGGCGGAACACATCACGCAGGTGAAGAGTCCTTGACCGACATCGCCTCGTTCAGCTACACGCTGGCAGAGACCGGCGACGACGACGCCATCACCGTCGACGTCTACGACTACGGCAAGTATTCGCCCATCTTCCGCACACGCGGCGGCCAGACCTCCGGTCCGTACGAGGGTGAGGTGAAGACGAAGTACTACCGTCCCGGCACCACCATCATGGAAGCCACCATGCAGATTGAGGCTCCGAAGATCCAGGTGGATGTGGCTACCGTCAGCGACGTGCCCGCCGGACAGCCCGCCAACTACACCCTGCGGATGACCAACGAAAGTCAGACCAACGAGGATGTCTACTACACCCTCATGATGATTGACGAGACCAACCCCGACGGTGCGAAGCTCACCATCGACGGACAGCCCCTCACCGACGGACGCGTCATCAAGATTCCTGCCGGCGAAACCGTCACCAAGGCCCTGCAACTCACGCAGACCAACCTTGGCGTGCTGCACTATGAGAACATAGGCATCGTACTCGCATCGCAGTCGCAGTACGACCCGACCAGTACATGGGAACAGATTGCCGACACGGTATACGTCACCGCACACTTCGCGCCCTCATCGTCGTCTGTCGACATGAACCTCTCGCGCACCACACTCAACACCAGCGCGGGCGACAAACTGACCATCTCGTTCAGCAATTTCGACAGGACGTACCTCAACCTGAAAGCCTTCCGCATACAGTACAAGCGGCAGGGTGATACCGACTGGAACCTGCTCCGCGAATATGTGGTAGGAGGCAAGGTGACCACCTCGACCAGCCAACCGCTGCCCTCGGAAGGCACGACCGTAAGCTACGACTTCGACATGCATAGCTTCAGCGACGGACGCTACGTATTCCGCGTAATATCCGTCTGCACCTACGGCAACGAAGAAATCTACAACTCCAGCGAGGAGATGGCCGTTGTGAAGGATATGCAGAAACCGGGCGTACTCGGCCTGCCCACACCCTCGAACGGTGTACTCACGGCTGCCGACGACATCAGCGTAACCTTCAACGAGAACATCCTCAAGGACGAAATCCTCGAATCGAAGAACATCCTCGTGACCGGCGTCCTCAACGGAGCGGAAGTGGACCACACCACCGCACTCAACCTGGCCGAAATGACCGAAGCCGCCACCACCGAGGCTGCCATCAACCTCTCGGACAAGAGCTTCGCCTTCGACCTCTGGATCAACGCCAAGGCAGCGGGTACCATCCTCAGCCATGGCAGCGGCAATGCAAGGTTTGCGGCAGCCATCGACAAGAGCAACAAGCTCGTCGTCACCATCGGCACCGACACCTACACGTCCGTCAAGACCATCCCGATGAACAAGTGGGTGTTCCTGCACATGAGCTACGAACGCACCGCACCGGGCGGAATCCTCAACGCCGCAGCGGCCTCCGACGACAGCAACATCAACCTCTTCAGCAACACAACCGTGGCGCAGTATACCGGCAACGGCACGCTTGCAGTGGGCCAGAACCTGAATGCCTCCATCCACGAACTCTGTCTGTGGGACGAAGCCCGCAGTGCCGAAGAGTCGCTCGCCGACCGCTCAAGGACGAAGCGCCCGTCGACCCGACATCTGATAGGATACTGGAAGATGAACGAGGGCGAGGGCACCGCCATCCGCGACTACTCACGCTCGCGCAACATGACCTCCGCCGCAGAATCGTGGTATATAAATAATGAGAACAAGGCCGTGAAACTCAGCGGCACGAACCGTCTGGGCATCGGAATGGCAGAATGCTCACCGCTCGAGACCGACGACTACGCCGTTGAACTCTGGATGCGCGCCGGAACACAGAGCGGTGAAACCCAGATTATGCAAAGCGGCGAAACCGGACTCTGGCTCACCAATGCCGGACTGCTGCGCCTGACCTCGGGTGACAACACCTTCGAAGCCGGTACGACACCGCTCACCGACAACGCATGGCACCATGTGGCACTCAACGTGCAGCGCAACGGCAATGCCGCCGTCTACGTCGACGGCAACCGCACACTGGCAACAAGTGCACGCAAGGTGGGCAACATCGCCTCCGACACACTCTATGTGGGTGCAAGACGGGGAGCGGTGGTACAGGGTGAATACCAGTTCAACCGTTACCTTAACGGACAGATTGACGAGGTGCGCGTATGGAATGCCACCGTCAACAGCGAACTGCTGCGCTCGAACCGCAAGGTAAGACTCACGGGCAAGGAGCCCGGACTGGTGGCTTACTATCCCTTCGAAACAAAGACCCTCAACAGCTACAACCAGGTGGTGACCACCACCTCTGACGCCGACCTCGTCAGCGGAAAGCATGCGGCTGTGAACAGCAAGACATTCCCATTCACCAACGAGGCTCCGGCATTGCGGCCCAAACCTACAGAGGAGAATGTAGACTTCACCTTCACCGCAAGCGACGACAAGATTGTCATCACCCTCAAGGAGGATGAAACAAGCCTTGACGGATGTACCCTCAACTTCTCCGTACGCAACGTACGCGACGTAAACGGAAACTACTCTGACGCCGTATGCTGGTCGGCATTCGTCAACCGCCGGCAGCTGGCATGGAGCAACAGCACCGTGGAATTCACCAAGAAGGTGGGCGAACCCCTGTCCTTCAACGTGGATGTGGTCAACAACGGCGGCAAGCAGCAGATGTGGGAAATCAGCGGAATGCCTTCGTGGCTCAGCGCCGACACCGACAACGGTACCACCGACCCGCTCGGACAGGACAAGGTAACCTTCACCGTGGCACCGGCAACACCCATCGGCAACTACAGCCAGACCATCTACCTCACTGGCGGCGACGCCATTGAAGTGCCGCTGACGCTCGACCTTACCGTCACCGGTGACGAACCGGACTGGACGGTCAGCACATCGGACTACGAGTTCACGATGAACATGATTGCGCAACTCTCGATACTTGGCACGCCAAGTTCAGACCCCACCGACAAGGTGGCCGTCTTCATCGGCGACGAATGCCGCGGAGTGGCGCGACCGGTCTACAGCCAGCGTTACGACAGCTACTTCGTGCTGCTCAACATCTACGGCAACGACTCCGACAACAACGAAGAACTTTCGTTCCGCGCCTATGACGCCAGCACAGGCATGACCTATCCGAAACTCGAAAGCAGTACGGGTAAGGTGGTATTCAAGAAGGATGTCGTACTGGGATCTTATCCCGAACCCGTAGTGCTCAATGCGCTCGACCTCCTCGAACAGGTGAACAACCTCTCGAACGGATGGAACTGGACGGCTCTCTATGTCGCACCCGACGACATGTCGATGCCGACAGTACTCGCCCCGCTGACGGGCAACATCACCGTGGCAAAGAGCCAGACCGGATTCATGGAACCCACAGGCTCAGGCTGGAACGGAACGGTAATCACCATGAACAACCGCGAGATGTACAAGCTCCACCTCTCCACACCGGCTGCCATGAAGGTTATCGGCAAGGTGCCCGACGCCTCGAAGCGTACAATCACGGCTTCGAAGGGCTGGAACTGGATTGCATACAACAACACGTTCGTGGTTTCGCTCGACGATGCCTTCGCAGGCCTGCAACCTGAAACCGGCGACGTGGTGAAGGGCCAGAACGGCTTTGCCACCTACGACGGCTACGAATGGGCAGGATCGCTCGCGCTGCTCGAACCCGGCCAGGGATACATGCTCTACAGCGTCACCGACAGCAAGCGTACCTTCTCCTATCCTTCGGCTACCACATCGTCGAAGATTGCCAAGGCCCGCCAGCAACGCGTGACACCGGAAAGCTACTTCACTCCCGTCGACTACCACAGATTCCCCGACAACATGTCGCTCATCGCACGCATCACCTTCGACAACGAAGAAATGTCGAATGCAGAGGTTGGTGTCTACGCCGACAACGAGTGCAGGTCGCACGCCTTCACCAACGATGCCGGACTGGCATACGTTTCCATCCCCGGAGACGAGAAGACCACGCTCACGTTCAAACTCGTTCACGACGGTATGCTCTACACTTCGGAAACCGAACTCGAATATTCGAGCGACGGCATCATCGGCTCTACAGACCAGCCGTTTGTCATCAACTTCGGCAACTCCTCAGGCATCAGCCTCATCGAACTTGCTGAAGAAGAGTGCGAATGGTACACCGTCAGCGGTATGAAGCTCGGTGCGAAGCCGACTGTGCCCAACGTCTATATCAGAAAACGCTACGATGCTGCTACCCGCCGCATCATCAGCGAGAAAGTTGTCCTTACCGACAACGATGTCAAATGACCTGAACGTCAGATGACATCCGTTTAGGAGTCTCATAATAAGGGGGCTGTACCGTATACGTTACGGTGCAGCCTCTTTTTGTTGGGGGCGCACATGGCCCATCATGTACCCTTGCGGGGGGATGATTGACGGAAGTGGTATACGCTGCGGACTTGTTTTTTCAAGATTCTTTTTGGCAAATCAATCATAATGCTTATATTTGCCGAACGTTTTCGTTCAGCCATATGAGCAGAAGCCAAACCGACGGAGCAGCGAGAGGAGAAGCCAAACCGACGACAAACCGAGAGCAATGTCAAGCTTGCTTGAATATTGCCGAGGTGCGAAGGAGGAAGACGAAGTCAGCTGTTTGGATTATCCCGAGTCGCGAAGGAGAAAGGCAAAGCCAGCTTGTTTGGGTTATGCCATGGCGAGAAAACGAAGGATGAAATCCAACGTTTTCGTTCAGCCATATGAGCAGAGATGAACTGACGAACGAAGCATGAGCAATGAGAGCTTGCTCAGTCATTGCCATGCAAGGAGGAAGAAGGCGAAGCCAATTTGCTCAATCATTGCCATGGCGAGAACTGACGAACGAAGCATGAGCAATGAGAGCTTGTTCAATCTATGCCATGCAACCGACGACAAACCGAGTGCCATCAAGTTTACTTGAATGGCCGAGGTGCGAAGGAGGAAGGCGAAGCCAAGGAGGAAGAAGACAAAGTCAAACCGAAGGATGAAATCCAACACATTCTTCACGCTTCATTTGACAAAGGAAATATGGGCAGATTCTTATATCCGGTGGATACCGACCAGTTTGCCGACATCCGCAAAGACGGCAAGGTGTATGTTGACAAGACGGACATGGTGTTTGATCTTGTCAGCA
>SAMEA3663097__coassemble_1028_pt1 | contig 10489 bp, 8 predicted proteins | sample SAMEA3663097__metabat2_low_PE_001 | metagenome-assembled genome bin SAMEA3663097 (sample SAMEA3663097) | pig gut metagenome | biome: pig gut; feature: pig-associated habitat; material: faeces | place: France | collected 2012 | reverse complement strand
CAGGGCTCGTTAGGGACTTACACCCATTAGATGATACACATGCTGGTCAAACTAAGAAATGCCGCAAAACAAATTTATTTTGCGGCAAAACAAATCAAATATGCAACAGAAAACAATGAAAACATCGGACAAATTTCAAGGCTGACATCCGTACTACAACCCAAAGAAGTCCGATGGAGTCCATTTTCCCGACAAGCGGCACGGAAATGGACCGCCGGCAATCAGTCGGGAGCGGCAAACGCTGCTTCCCGAGAATCGTCGCGGGTGATGACGGGGATGCCGCCTTCCACAGGATAGGTTACCCAAAACGAAGTACCTCCCTCCATGTCGCCAGGACGTGCCAACTGCGCCCGGAAGACGATGCCACGGGGAGAAATCTTGTCAAAGGCGATGCCGCAGAAAATCTGCGACATGGGATCGGCATCACTGCCTAAAGCCTTAATGAAGTCGTTTTTTCGGAACACCTTGTCTACCAGCACCTTGCCATCGACGGTCACGCGCACCTTCGCCTCATTGTCCTTGTAGGGGTCGGTGTAGGTATCTTTCACCATCGGGAGGGTATCGCTGGGGGCGATGCTTACCGTCGTGACGTAATGTTTGCCGCCATAATCTATTGCTACCGGTGGCAAGGTACGGGCATCGTCATGCCCGGGACCTTCTTCCTGCGCCAGATTGTACATGGTGGTATCTATACGGACGGCATTGCCGTCGGTACGGTTGCCACATGCCACAGTAAGCATAAGGGAAAAAAGAAGGAGAGCGGACGCCGAAATCTCAATTATGGTCTTTCTCATAAGCAAATTTGTCGAAAAATATCTGCAAAGATAAGCAAAGTTTAAAACGTAATGACTAATTTTGCAGAAAAAAAGAGCATGTCACGATTGTTTTCCATTGCATTTTGGATGTTTGCAGGACTCCTGTCGGGTGCCTGCAACTCCGGAAACCCTACCGCTACGGAAGTGAAAGCTGGGGACGCCGTGGGCGACAGTAGCCACCGCGAGCTCCCGATAAGGCACAGGAAGGAACTAGCGGATGCCGTACAGCAGCAAAGTAGGCTATACACCACGGCATGCCACGTCCGCAAAATTGTGCTTTACAGCGATGACACGCGCATGGGCGGGAAACTGCTTGACATTCCCCTACCGGGAACGCGGAAGGTGGCCATCCCCATCGATGTAACGCTGAAAGCCTATGTTGATTTTGCGGACTTTTCGGAGCAAAACGTGACCGTGGCAGACTCCATTTGCATCATCACTTTACCCGACCCTAAGGTCGTCGTTACCGCCTCGCGCGTGGACCACCGTCAGACACGGCAATACATTTCTATGACCCGCTCAAAATTCAGCGAGGAGGAAATATCGCGCCTTACCGCGCAGGGCGAGGATTCCATTGTGGACCATATCGGCAACTATGGCATCATTGCACAGAGCCGCGAGGATTGCGCGCGGGTGCTGGTACCGATGATTCAGCGCATGGGATTCGAAGCTCGGAACATCATCGTCCGATATCGGAAGGAGTATAGCGAGGACGAAATCCGAAAGATGACACGCTTCAGGGATATGCCGTAAAAATGTCCGGGGAGGAGGGCCGGTTCTGCCCGGCTTGTTTGTTGCCCATATCGACGTGTTCGGGAGGAATAGGAACTGCTGCCCACTGGCAAACGGCCTCCCTGAAGGTCGGAAGGCTTTTCCCCTAAAGGGATAGCTACCCCATACAGCATCTGCTCCCGGCTTTTACAAGTGCTCTACTCCCCTCCTCCCGCCCACCCCAAAAAAAGAAATCCCATGAAAACGCTTTGGAAAACCATCACATGGCCTTTTCGCCACCTGTATCTCTGCCTGTTTTTCGTACTGGCTGTGCTGGCTGCATGGGGAGTATCCGTGCTCTTGCGAAAATGCAACGTGAGCGCCCCTTTGCTCGCCGTGGAAAAAAATGAGGCCATCGAAACAACTCCCGAAGAAATACTTTCAATCAGGCACATCGGCCAATGGGAATTCCTGAGTTTTGCGATGGAAGAGATGGTGGAACGCCACGAAGCCCGAATGCTGGGCGACCGGCACCTTGTACGGATATATTATGGCACCATCCGTCTGGGTCTTGACACCAAAGACTTCTCCGACACCTGGTTTGCGGCTAAGGGCAATACGGCTGTGGTGAATCTTCCGGACATCAGAATCCTCGATGAAAATTTCATTGACGAGGCGCGTACAAAGACATTCTACGAAGAGGGCGCTTTCAACGCCGAGGTGAAGCGGGAACTTTACGACGAGGCTTACCGCGCGATGAAAGCACGCGCCATGACAGCACAAAACAGAAAAACCGCACGGCTTGCCGCAGAAAGGCAGATGAGGGCGATACTCTCGGCTTTCGGTTACGACAGCATCGTGGTGAACTTTCCACCGCAAGCTCCACAAAGCCCCTCCCACCAAGAAAACACAACAAAGGCATCCATAACTGAACAAAAATAAGCCAGAAAAGCATACCCCCCCCAAAAAAACACAACAACCCCAACAAAAACCCTAAAAAAAGAAGATGAAACGCCTATTTACTTTCCTTGTCGGAATAGTTACGACAGCTGCCTTGTGGGCTGTCCCCGCAAAATCGACGGTCTTTACGGTTAAGCAGCACGACGGAACGACAATCACCGTAAGGCAGGTGGGAGACGAATGGTTCCATTTCTACATCAACGTAGAGACGGGCGAACGTCTGCTTGCCGATGACGACATGAACTTCCGCCCCTTGTCGGATGTCGAGTTTTCGCAACGTTGCAGCCTCTCGAACAGTCGCAGAGCGCCCATGCACCGCCTCCCCACACAGGACGGTACCACGCTCGACCTCAAAGGAAAGCGCAAGTCGCTCGTACTCCTGGTGGATTTCAGCGACCTCAGTTATACCGCCTCCCGCGAACGTATGGACGACCAAATGAACAAAAAGGGCTTTTCGGAGAATGGGCATATCGGCTCCGTACGCGACTACTTCCTGGCACAGTCATACGGACAGTTCGAGGTGGACTTCGACGTCGTGGGCCCCATTACCATGCCCCAAAAGATGAGCTACTACGGCAAGAACAATGCTACGGGTAGCGATTCGCACCCTGGCGAAATGGTGGCAGATGCCTGTCTGGCGGCTCACGAACAGGGCATCAACTTTGCCGACTACGACTGGGATGGAGACGGGGAATGCGAAATGGTGACCGTCATCTATGCCGGTTACGGCGAAGCGCAGAGCAACAACAGCCAGAACATATGGCCGCACCAGTGGTTCCTTTCCGACTCTCACGACTATAACTACAACGACGGTCCCGGAGCCCTCGACCTCGACGGCATACGCGTGAACAAATACTTGGTGCTCAACGAACTCAACGGTTCCTACGGCAGCAGCATCGACGGCATCGGTACATTCTGCCACGAATTCGGGCACAGCCTCGACCTCCCCGACATCTACGATGTGAACTACATCAACTTCGGAATGAACGTCTGGAGCATCATGGACCGCGGATGCTATAACGCCAACGGCAGTGTGCCCTGCGGATATACCGCCTACGAACGCAAATTCTGCGGATGGCTCGAACCCCAGGTGCTCAGCGAAGGGGCGACCATCACCGATATGCCGGCCATCGACGACGAACCTGTGGCATACATCGTTTATAACGATGCCGCTCCTACGGAATATTATATGCTTTACAACGTACAGCAAAAAGGCTGGGACACCTATGCTCCGGGGCATGGTCTGCTCATCATGCACGTGGATTACGACTACCAAGTATGGAACACCAATCAGGTGAATGTCAACGGGTCGAGGCAACGCGTAACCATCTTCCATGCCGACAACAACCAATACGAAAGCGAAAGCGGACTGCAGGGCGACCCCTTCCCCGGACTAATGAATGTCACGGAATTCACCGACAAGTCCACTCCCAAGGCTTCGCTCTACAACATGAACACCGACAACCAGCGCCTCATGCACAAGCCCATTACCGAAATCAGCGAAAACTATCCGGGAAAGGGGAAAGGCACCATTTCGTTCAAATTTATGGGAGGCGAAAAGGTGTTTGTCGAGGTACCCACAGGACTGGGCGCAGACCACGTTGGAACAGATTCCTTCACAGCCCTCTGGAACCCTATCACCGATGCGGACGCCACCTACAACCTGCTGCTCACCACCACGGTGGAAGTTGAAGCCTTTGACCCTGAAGAGGTGAAAATCATTGCAGAGGATTTCAAAGACTTGCAGAGCGGCTCGTACAGCGACAAAGGCAGCGAACTCGACAATTACATGACCACACCCGGATGGGAAGGTCTGATGGTGTACGTTGAAAACGGCCGCCTGAAAATCGGCAGCACCGGCACAAAGGGATATCTCATTTCACCGAAAATGAATGTCACAAGCGGAAGCCTTACCCTTGCTTACAACGGAAAGCCTTACCTCGACGGCACGGAAATGAACCTTGTGCTCACCGTCGTTGACAACGAAGAGCATACCGTGGCTGTGCCCCTGAACAATGGAAACGGGGTCGTTACACTGGAAGGACTACCAGACGGAGATTTCCGGATAAAGATTTCGTCCGAAGCTACAACGGCAAAAAACGCACGGTTTTACCTCTACAGCCTCGCATTCTACGACGGAGCGTTTACCAAAGAGGAACTTTTCGGCGCCGAGCAGCGCACCAGCGCAGTGCCCAACCGCGTGAAACGGGTGGTAAAGAAAACGATAAGGGAACTCACCGATACGCGATATGAGGTCAGCGACGTTCCCGAAAACTGTCTGTGCAGTTTCCAGGTGCAGGCTGTAGACACCGAGGGCAACGCCAGCGAATGGAGCGAAGCCTATAACCTGGTGTTTGGAGTTGTCGACGGCATTGAAGAAACTGTGGTCCACGCACCATACAGCCACACCGTATTTGACCTGCAAGGACGTCGGGTTTCACAAATGAAACGACACGGCATCTACATCGAAAACGGAAGGCTGAACATCAGATAATGACAGACGCCCCCTGCACCACACCTTCCCCAAAAACAACCTTAATGTGACATCATAAAAGACGGACTTTAGAGGAAACACGCCCCCAAGAAAAGAGATAGAATGGGAAGGCATCTTCTCCAAAGTCCGTTTTTTATGGGTAGACTCTACCGCTATGGTCGAGTCGAACTAAACAGTCGCACCGATGCAAAGGCAAAACATGCTGAAGCACACAAGCAGAAGGTCGAGCAACTTGCTACGGACACCCCCTTCGTGAAAGACCAGTGCCCCGAAAGCAAAGCTTACCAGCACACTGCCACGACGGGTCATCGAAACGACTGCTATCAGTGCTTCATCATACGCCAAAGCATGGAAATAGCACGCATCGGCAATGCAAAGAAAAAGTGGAATGCAAAGGATTGACCAACGCCAGACAAAAACCTCGCGATGCGAAACGTCGCAATTCCTCTGCCACCATTGCCAGACAACGAGCACAGACATCATCATCAACATCTGATAAACATTGAACCAACTCTGTACGAAAAAAGCCGGCAAACCGAGATTGCCCATCAGAAACTTGTCGTAGAGTCCGCTGAGCGCACCAAGCACAGCGGCACAGACAAGCAACACAATCCAGGCATTATGCGTAAACACAATACCTTCGCGCTTTCCGCTACGGCTTAGTAACCAAAATGCAAAGACGGCAGTAACCACACCTGCCCACTGCCATAAATTAAGTTGCTCATCGAATATCAGTAATGCACCTATCACCACCATCACCGGTCGGGTGGAATTGATGGGCCCCACTAACGTCAGTGGCAAATGCTTGATGGCAAAATATCCGCAAACCCACGAGCCCAACACCAATGCCGCCTTCAGCATCACCCAAACATGCCACGAGAATGGCCCTGGATAGACGTAGAACAGACTTCCGCTATCGATGACACCATACAGACTTCCCAAGATTATCGGAAGAAATGCAAGAGAGGAAAACAACGTGTTAAGGAAAAGAACCGGAATGACGGCATTTTCACGCAGGCTCAACTTCTTGGCCACATCGTAGAAACCCAAAAACAGGGCAGAGCACAAGGCTATCAAGAACCACATATCTCAAGAATTCAATTATAGGGGCAGGCTTTCCTTCGCCTTACCACAATTGTGAATACTAATCATTTAATTATTGAACGTTATGAAAAGAATTGCTATGTTCGCCATGTGCATCGCTGCCATGTGCATGGTATCCTGTGGAGGCTCCACAAAATCCGAAACCGTGGATGCTGACAGCGTAAGCGTTGAAACAGCTGACAGCACAAACATCGTATCAGACCTTGACGAGGTGACCACAGCACTCGAAAGCGGCAACAGCGAAGCCGTGGAGGCTGGCGTACAGAAACTTCAGGAGAAGATTCAACAACTCGCTGAGAGCGGCGACACCGAAACGGCTAAGGCTTATGCCCTACAGCTCCAGGAATGGTACGACAAAAACAAGGAGAAAGTGGAAGAAGTGGCAAAGAACGGCGCAACCGTTGGCCAGCTTGTTGATGCGGTAAAGAACCTCCCCTCTACAATCGTTGACAATGCAAACGATGCCGCTAACGCTGCGAAAGCTGATGCAGAAACCGTAAAAGAAGCTGCTAAACAGCAGGCTGAAGAGGCCAAAAAGGCTGCGGTAGAGGAAGCGGAGAACAAAGTGAACGAAGCCGCAGAAAAAGCTACAGAAAAGGCAAACGAAGCGGTCAGCAATGCGACGAAGAAGGCTGCACAGAAGCTGCTCGGGAAATAACATTCCCTAATCTCCTATCATATGCAAGGAGAAAACCTGCAGTATCATATAATATATTCTGACATCGGGGCACCATCTGTGTCCCGATGTCTTTTTTATAGCATGAAAGAGACATTATTCCCAAACTCAAAACTGCAGGGTTAGAAGCCTGGAAACCCCGTGCCTGTAATTACACGCGTTTCAATGTAATCTCCACAATTTCTGCCCAAGCGCCTAGCCGGAACGCCATACCTACACCACCAACTCCACGACTTACGATGAGCGAACGCCGGGAACTTCCCCGTCCTGTAGCACCGCTTATCGCATTGGTTGCCGAAACATCATGCGGATGCATTTCATAAAGGCCATACCATTCATCGTAAAACCAAGAGGAAGGACTCCAACCGCACAATTGCAGCTGCATGGCATGCGTATGCCCCGACAGTTGCAATGTTGCGGGGGATAACGGCAGCACATGGCTACGCCAGTACGAAGGATAGTGACTGAGCAAGATGTTGCACGTTTCGGAAGATACTCCATCATATGTTTGCCTGAGGAAACTCCTGTAATTCGGAACCTCCAAGCCATTGCCATTGCTTTCAATCCCCGCTATGACAATACTGTCACCGTCTCTGTGGAGGGTGTAAGTCTCATTGAGCAGTAATTTCCACCCCATACGTCGCTGTAGCTGTTGCAAGCGCAGCACCTGCTCGCGTCTTTCGCGAAGGGTAAAATCACGGTTATACATCATGTAGTCATGGTTACCCATCACACTAACGATACCGTCACGGGCAGAAAGACGGCAGAGGACTTCCTCAAAATCTTCAGCTTCGGAAGCCGAATGATTTACAAGGTCGCCGGTGAAGACAATCAGGTCGGGCTGAAGGGCATTCACTCGATCCACCACTCTTTCCACTCTTTCACGGTGACGGGCAAAGGTCCCGACATGCCAGTCACTAATCTGCACGATACGGTAACCATCGAAACCCTGTGGAACCTCGCTATGCGCATAGGTGTAAGAAGTGGTTACCAGACGGTCCGGCCCCCATAAAAAGCCATAACAAAGGGCAAGGACTATGGCCAAACTAACTAAGCCACCGAGCACACGCCACGTTATGAACCAACATGGTGACGAACGCTGAAGTGCTGCCATGCCCCAGCACAAACACAAAGGAAGCAGGCATACGACAAGCACGACAATGAGCAGAATCACCATAAAAAGAATACGCACCATAACAATATGATTGAAATAACAGCAAACATAGCCTGAATATTCTCCAGGCTATGACACAGTTTTTTTGTTTTATAAATACAACTAATTTATAGAATACCCCTATAGTATACCCTCGAAATGTCTTCGATAAGTATACATAAGCCTCTTTTTCGGGAACTTTACAGGGGATAAAGAAGACATCTGGAACGGGCGGCAAACAGTTTCGCCTGCAAGGGTATAATTTGGCAACTGCATATCGGATGCCGATGTATCCAGGAACTCATCAACGGAAAGGGCATCAGAGGGGGTTAGGTTCACAACCTTGCGATACAGGGGGCCGTCAACACCTACTGCATCCGCAGCAAAACCAAGGAAAGTGACAGTGCCCCACTTGGCCAAAAAGCGCTTTTCGCGGACATTGAAAAAGCCTGCAGAAAGGACAGCCTGCTTGGTTTGTGCATCAGGATAAAGCATATTGTCCGACAAATCACCGTTTGCCAAAGCTACGACCCAGGTGGAAGCATCTTCACTTGGCGTTATCGAAGCATCCACAACCACGCTACCTGCATACCCGGAGCAACTTTCAGGATAAGCCACAGCAAGGGCATCACCGTCAAAATACCGGAAATACAGGTCTACTGTGGCAGTCGAGGTATCATAATCTGTAGTCGCAAAACGCTTCTTCGTCAAATTGCCCGCAGCACTTCCATCCTCATTCATCGCATAGGCATATATATAATAAGGCGTCGAAGGCTGCAGTCCGTTCTCTTCGTATTCTGTATCACCGGCAAAGACAACGGCCTTCACCACCTCAGAAAGGGGCATACCCGTATTGGCGGCATATTCCTCCAGGGTAGCACGGACTTCACCCATCAACGCCACATCACCAGGATAGCCGGATACGGGAGTGACACCTAACCAATACCGCACTGAAGGGTCGGAAGAAACGACCGTAATGGTAAGGCCTGTGGAAGAAAGGTTCTTGTAGCCCAACTCAAATGTGCAGTCTGCAGGATTACCGCCAGGCAATGTGCGGAAACGCAATGTTGCCGGAATGCCATAACATTTTCCCTCATCATTGACAGCCATAGCATAGAAGACGTATTCTGTGTCGGCAGGAAGATTCTTCACCTCATCATCGTCCTCACCTTGCGAAAGGGCAATATCCAGAATTTGGGATAAGGCCATTCCGGACAAACGGTCAGCAATGGACTGTATAAAACCCTCCACAATATTTGACACCCCACCGGCATTGTCGAAAGATTTCGCCGTTGTAATGTCATAATAATAACGGAAATCATCACTCGATGGCTTCACATAGAGGTGTGCAGACGCTATGCCAATGTCTGTACACGAAAGTGCAAAAGAAGGTACTTCTTCTGTTTCCGGGAGAAAGACAAGGCTGTCAACCATGGTTGCTGGATATTCAACAACCTCACCTCCCTGCAGATGTATCTGAAGCTTTTGAGCTTGACCACAGCATGACATGCAGAAGAAGACAAAAATCAGGAAAAAATGTTTCATTTTTTGATAACAAACAATTGGAGTTTCGGATTTTTTACTGACGGAGACTCAATAGGTGACGGAAATACCAAATGGTGTTTTCCAAGACAGGAAAGAATCTCTGAAGGCACCATATTGTTTATTATATCACCAAAATCCACTGTAAACCGCGTCTAAAAGACAATAACAGGACGCACCCGCATTCCAGAATTCTTACGATAGTTGGCTATAAAACCCGGATTAATACTTCGTGCATCGAAATTGAAATAATACGCCCAATTGGAATATCCGTAAGAGTCCACATATTCCGTTGAAGTCCAAAACTCTGCATCATCGGTCAGCAACGGAACGGCATTGTCACTACCCAAAGCCGCAAAAGAATTGGCCACACAGGCTCGTCCGGAATTGTCTTCATCAAAATAAGCACGGTCGTAAATATACTTGAACTGGTATGCTGACGGAAGGAACCATCCGGATGTATTTTCCGGAGCAGGGCAAACTGCCTCATAGGCAATTGAGGCATAATAGGCTGCGGGATAATTGTCGTCTGCTGGTGAGAGGCCACCTTTAGCTTCTGCAGATGCGGCAATGGACTTGGTATTGGTATACCCCAAAAAATCTTCTGTTCCGGTAGAGCATCCGGCACCTTCATCATTATTGACCCAAGCACTCCACCATACGGTCGTTTTTTCTCCATCTACCATCGTGGCGTCATTAAGTGCAACGGCATAACCATGGATTTCTTCCATGGGCGTAATACCATCCTTTAGGGTGTAGAACGATGTACGGTCACCGTAAACGGTTGCCTCTCCAACATAAAAAACAATGGCTATGGGTGTGGCACCTTCTTTCTGATAGGTGCTCCATGTGCCATCATCAAAAAGAAAATCGCCTATGCGGGGGGGTGTCTGGGGGATGTCTGGAGTTTCGTCAGAAAACACGACATCTTGAATTTCCGAAAGATTGAAGACTACCTGCTTGCCGTCATTCGTATTGACAGTCATGGTCTGTGCCGCTGCAAAAAGCGAGACAAATGCGAAAAAAAAGATAAA
>SAMEA3663097__coassemble_1012_pt1 | contig 10667 bp, 9 predicted proteins | sample SAMEA3663097__metabat2_low_PE_001 | metagenome-assembled genome bin SAMEA3663097 (sample SAMEA3663097) | pig gut metagenome | biome: pig gut; feature: pig-associated habitat; material: faeces | place: France | collected 2012 | reverse complement strand
TGTAAATGGCTGAACAGCAATAAGAACGGCCTTTAGATTGTCAAACTTGGGTTAAGCAATAATGTGTGCGATGACATACCATTGGCCATCGCCCCCGTGCCATTTTTTTCTGACATAAAGAGAAATAAAAAAAACACAAGGTCAGAGCGGAAAACCTCTCTGCTCTTGTATAATACCCCAACGCCTCAATTTCAGCCCTTGGACATCTGCATTACATTAGCTGGCGGACGTCCGTTTTCCCATTCCCTCTTCATAAAGTCCATATAGGGCGCCACATGCTCAAAGAAACGACGATAGCCCTTGCAAAGGTAATTGAGCCCATAATTGCCATAACAGTCTGTAAGGAAACGGTTTTTCGGACATTCACCATGGCAGGCAAAGAGGAAATCGCATTCCTTACACTGCTGCGGCAACATCTGAAGCTTCATCTTTGAGAAGGCCTGCTGCTGTTCGGAGTACATCATCTCTGTCATTGTCTTCGCGTTGAGATTCCCCAAGCAATGCTCGGGGTAGACAAAGTGGTCGCAGGAATAGACATCTCCATTGAACTCCATCACACCGGCATGTCCGCATGTTTTAGACAATGTGCACACTCCCGGTGTCTGCCCTACCCAATTCGCCAAAGTGGCATCAAAAAGTTGGATGTAATAGGTTCCGACGTCATGACGCACCCACTCGTCGAAGAGGGTACAGAGAAAACTACCCCACTGTTCGGGAGTAACGGAAAAGTCAGTCAGCCCCGCCTCACCACCTTGCATACCAGGAGCAAGAGTCAAACCGTCCTTTCGGGTAACAATACGTTCTACAATGGGGGTAAACTGGATGAATCGACACCCGATTTCCTTGAAAAAATGATAGAAATCGAGGGGATAGTCTGCATTGAAATCGTTGACTGTAGCCAGCGCATTCCACTCCACACCGTGTTTGTTGAGCAGACTGACACCCCGCATCACCTTGTGGAAGGTGGGCTTCCCTGTTACCGTACGGCGATATTCGTCATGAAACTCCTGCGGACCGTCGATGGAGACCCCGACAAGGAAATTGTTTTCTCTGAAAAACCTGCACCATTCGTCGGTCAGCAATGTGGCATTCGTCTGTATGCAATTGTCAACCTGGCGTCCCTGGGCATATTTCCGTTGAAGCACAAGTGCGCGCCTATAGAATGCCACAGGACGCATCAGCGTTTCCCCTCCATGCCAGGTGAAGAGTACCTGCGGAGTGGTCTGGGCCTCAATGTATTCCTTGACAAACTTTTCAAGCAGACTGTCGGAGATGATGTGCTGCCGGCTATCGGCATACAGTTTTTCCTTCTCCAGATAGTAACAGTACTTGCAACGCAGGTTGCAGAGCGACCCCGCCGGCTTCAGCATCACATACATCGGACGGGAAAAGGGGAAACCGGTATTCATTTTCTTGCTGTGATTATGGGAGGAGGCATTGGTATGGAGGAGAACCGGGCATGCGTCAGACCGAAACGGCGGCCTTGATATGGGGATGGGGGTTGTAGTCCTCGAGCTTGAAATCCTCGTATCTGAAACTGAAAATATCCTTGACATCCGGATTAAGCATCATCCTCGGCAGAGTCCTTGGAGTTCGAGTCAACTGCAAACGTGCCTGTTCCAAATGATTGAGATAGAGATGCGTATCGCCTGTCGTATGGATGAATTCTCCCGGTTTCAAGCCACACACCTGTGCCATCATCAGCAGCAGCAAGGCATAGGATGCAATGTTGAAGGGGACACCAAGGAAGGTGTCTGCGCTGCGCTGGTAGAGCTGCAGCGACAAGCGGCCGTCGGCCACATAAAACTGAAAGAGGCAATGGCAGGGCGGTAAGGCCATTTCTTCCACCTCTGCAGGATTCCATGCCGTCACCATCATACGACGGCTGTCGGGATGGTTGCGAATAAGGTCGACTACCTGAGCTATTTGGTCGATGGTACCCCCGTCCTTTGTCGGCCAGGAACGCCATTGATGACCATATACTGGTCCGAGTTCTCCAGTGACGGGGTCGGCCCACTCATTCCATATACTGACCCCATGTTCCTGCAAATAACGTACATTGGTGTCACCGGCAAGAAACCAAAGCAACTCATAGATGATGCTCTTAAGATGCAGTTTCTTGGTGGTGAGCAAGGGAAATCCGTCTGCCAGGTCAAAACGCATCTGATGACCGAACACGCTACGGGTACCCGTACCCGTACGGTCGGTCTTTTCCACACCTTCGGTGAGTATACGGTTGAGTAGGTCAAGATATTGTTTCATGAACGTGTCCTTTATAGTTCAAAAAAAGCATCTCAGGCATTGTAAAGCAACAGGAAAGCGATGACATTCACCACCCATCCTGCCGCACAACAGCCGACGGCCAGACGTTCGCGCGCCCATCCCCAGGCAAAGACACTGATGAAGAAAAGCACGATAGGAACTATCCACAGCAATTGGGTGAAAAGATAGATGATGAAACTCCAAAACACAGAGTCGACATCACCGAAGGGGTGTACACCGCCGAACATAAAGAATGTCATCATCGCCATGGCGAAAATGATGTTGGGAAAATTAATGGCAAGAAACCATTTGGGATACTGACTCATTGGTTGATGTTGCGATCTTCGTTTTGACCAGGAATGGCTACCTTCATTACTGCGAAACAAATATTATTATCAAGTACGTCCCCTAGTCATTTGCAGTGACAGCTTTCCTCATAAAACTTTGAGAAATCGCCTTCCAGAAATTGTGCCAACTCAGGGTCCTCCGTCATAGCGGCAGTAAAATCCTCAAAGGCTCCCTGCACATTATGCAGTCGGTAGGCGATGGCACCACGACACAGCAGCAACCGTGCACGGGCACTGTGTGCTGAGTCCGGAAGCAATTGCAGGGCTACGGTGTATATGTTTTGGGCAAGGTCCGGGCGTCCGTTGCGCTCGTACAATGCGGCCTGCTCCATCATCTCACGCAAATAATCCTTTTCCATCAGGGTCAAAGAATGTGAACACTTTATCAGTCGAAAGAATGAGCATATGCCACCATCTTCACAGCTGTAATGGCAAATTCTGCACCCTTGTTCATGCGGTTTGCACGTTCCAGGGCCTGCTCTTCAGTGTTTACCGTGAGCACTCCGTTGATGACGGGAATCTTTCCTTCAAGGTTCAGGTGCACAAGTCCTTCAGTGGTACCGGAACAGATATAATCGAAATGTGGGGTATCGCCACGGATGACACAACCCAAAGCGATGATGGCATCGGTATAACCGTGCTGTGCCATACGGGAACAGCCATAGACAAGCTCAAAACTTCCGGGCACCCTGCGCACACTGATGCTTGATTCGCTCACGCCACAGGCTTTAAGGGCATCCAAGGCTCCCTTCAGAAGGGCATCGGTGATGGGGCGGTTCCACTCGGTGACAATGATGCCGAACCGCATGTTGCCGGCATCAGGAAGTTCACCGGCATTTTGAAGTAACGAAAAGTCAGACATATGAAAGGGGGGATAACGAAAAAAGTTTGCTTCCACCGATATATTATGCAGAAACAAACTTTTATGGGGGTGTTGGATTCCTGGCTCTTATTTTGTGCGCTCGATATACTTGTCGATTTCTGCACCGATTACCACGCCGTTGTTTTCGTTGACGTTGCAATACTGGCTGGTAGGATACTTCTCCTTGATGTCCAGATAGATGTTGTGCGCATCTTCCTTCTTGTTCTGGCTTTCAAGAATCTGTGCAGCCTGCATCAGATAGAGCGGACTAAGCGCTGCGTTGCCGGCATGCTTGGCTGCCTTCTTGTAAGTGTCGACAGCCTTGTCCAACTGTCCGTCGGCAGCATAACTGTTTGCAAGAGTGGCTATACCGTTTGCAGAGATGGTGGTATCGTCCTTGGGGGAAAAAGCCTCAAGATGCTCAATGGCCTTCTTCGCGTTGCCCTGACGATAATAGCACGTTCCGGCATATAGGTGTGCCACATTGGCGGCATCGGTAAAGGAATATTCCTTTGAAATGGCCTCATAGCCCTTGAAGGCATCCTTGCCGGTGTTGGCAGTGTCGCCCTTGAGGGCAAGGTCGTACTGACCGGTTGCGAAATACTGCTCACCCAATGCAAGCTGTGCCTGTGCAGCGTCCTCACGGTTGCTAAGCCAACGATGACCGCCAAACCATGCGAGCACAATGGCAATGAGCGCTACGAAACCGATGATAAGGGGTTTCTTGTAGGTGTTGATGAACTTCTCGGACTTGGTAAGAGCCACCTCAATGTCAAGGGGCTGTGCAGAATTGTTTGTTGCCATTTTATGTTTTTTCTGATTTTTACTTTGATTTTGATGTCTTTGCCGTATGCACCCCTTTAACGCATCACCCCCCTTAATCGACGGACAACACGTGCAGGATGCGGTGCATAAGTCGGGCGCAAAGTTACGGAATTTAGTTTGAACAATGAATTGTTTCCCCGTTTTTTTTCATTTTCCGGCTAAAATTCCACCATTCATGCTTGAAGTGTGACGGTTTGATATTACTTTTGCAACACATTCATCGTTATGGTATTGCTACCTTCGTTTCCTTTTTCTTTATGAATCTTGAACAACTCTCCATATTAAATTATAAAAACATTGCAGAGGCAAGCCTTGCTTTTTCGCCCAATGTCAACTGCTTCATCGGTGACAACGGCATGGGAAAGACCAACATACTGGATGCCATATACTACCTCTCGTTCTGCAAGAGCAACTCGCAACTGCCCGACCAGATGGCCATGCGGCACGACACTGACGTAATGATGATTCAGGGCCGCTACAGGAATTCCGTCGGAGAAGAGGATGTCGTCACCTGTGGACTGAAACGGGGACAGAGAAAGCATTTCAAACGAAACGACAAGGAATACAAGCGACTTTCAGAACATTTGGGATTGATTCCGCTGGTAATGATTTCGCCTGCCGACTCCGAACTCATCACCGGTGGCAGCGAGGAACGGCGCAGGTTTCTTGACATCGTCATCAGCCAGACAAACCTACCATACCTCGAGGCACTCATCCGCTATGGGAAAAGCCTACAACAACGCAATGCCCTGCTGAAACAGGAAGATGAACCGGACTGGGGACTCTGTGAGGTGCTGGAAATGATGATGGCGGAAGATGCAGAAGTAATCTATGCCACACGGGCAGCGATGGTGGAAGCCTACCGGCCCATCTTTCAGGAACTTTATGGCAGGCTCTGCAATAACACTCACGAAGAGGTGTCGCTCTCGCTCGAAAGCCATGGCGAACGCGGGAACCTCCTGCCCATACTGCAAACGTGGCGCGAACGCGAACGCATCGTGGGACATACCCTACACGGGCCACACAAAGACAACCTCGAACTTACGCTCAACGGATACAACATACGTAAGGAAGGTAGTCAAGGGCAGACAAAGACCTATTTCATCGCCATGAAACTGGCACAATTCCTTTATCTAAAAACCTGCGGACGATGCCAGACGCCGATACTACTGCTCGATGACATTTTCGACAAACTTGATTCCGGACGTGTAGCACGCATCGTGGACTATGTCAGCGGCAACGACTTCGGGCAGATTTTCATCACCGACACCAACCGCGAACACCTTGACAGCATACTGCAGCAGACACTCCGTGACTATAGGCTTTTTAACGTCTCGCATGGAAACATCACGGAAATCCCCCACAAGCAATGAGGGCTGCATGCACGTCCCCCCCCTCAGCAGGGTATGCAATAAACAGCTACACCACCCCACAGAAACGCCAATGAAAGTATTATGGAACGTAGAAAATCTCAGTCCGTCACCGATGTCACCCGGCATTTTCTCCGCGAAATGGGGCTCGAAACTCCCCTGCTACAACACCGATTGCTGCAGGCATGGCCCAAAGTGGTGGGAGAGGCCTATGCTCCTCGCACAAAAGCTTTGGAAATTCGCGACACAACGCTTCATATAGCTGCCGACTCCCCATCGCTCTGCAGCTTGCTGGCCATGCACCGTTCCACACTCGTCGCACAGCTCAACCATGCAGTCGATGGATTTGTCATCTCCGACATCAGATTTTTTCCTTCGCTCCCAAAATGAACTGTAGACAAGCCTCCTACCCTTTTTCCCGCACCATCAACAAACAGCCCCGACGCTTCGCCTTCAAAACGAAACGCCGGGGCTGTTCCTATATTGGTGGCTCCCAAATCTACTTCGGAGCCTTCCCCCCCCCTCAACGGCAAGAAGGAAGGAGAATCTTCTACACACGCATCACATCACGGGGAGAGCATACCCGATGGCAGCCTCAACGGCATATAGCAGTGAGGAATGTTCCTTGACATCCATACCGGGATTGTCGGACTTCACATCGATGAGACTTCGGATTTTCACGGCAGAATCCGGAGCGAGAATTTCGCAGGCAATGATACCGTCCACCCTGCTCTCCGTCTGCATTCTTCCGCGTTGCGCTAGAGAATTCACACAACAAAGGTTTGCCACAGTATCAATGCGCAGATAGTTGTGCAAGCCTGACCTGTAGTAGTACAACAGCAGGTCGGAATCCTTGGCAATGGCGGCAAACCTGATGCGAAGGGAATTGTTGATATCAAAGGTCTGCCATTCGTCAACTTCAAAGAAATTGCGAAGGGGGATTCTGCTTATCGTTCCGTCTTCCCATACCACTACAAGGAAAGCGACTGCATCGTCATCGTCGCAACCCATACACAGGGCGCCCTCTCCGGGATAAGTGGGGGCCATCATATATTGGCGTCCGTCGTCGCTGAACATCAAGAAACGGGTGTATTCGTCGTCAATGAGGTCGGGTACACGGTTGGAATAAGAGGAACGCGCAGTGGCAATTTTCTCTACAACGTTACGATCTGCAGCAACCTCGTATACCGAACGGGTTTCTGCCGTAGTATAATCGGCATCGGTATGGTGCGCAGGCGTCTTGCGGCTTTCTGCACTGCGGCTCTCCGGCGAGTAAGAAAGCTTATGACGCTGCATGAATTCCGGCAGTTGGGCAGCATCGACAGGGAGCGTTCGGGAATTATTACGTTCGAATACCTGTCCATTGAAAGCAACAAGGTACTCGCTGTGTGCCACATGGACCATCATAATGTCGCGTCCGTCGTGGCTCTCCCATGCCACACGACAGCAACGGTCGGCATAGGGACCAAGATAACGTCGGACATTGTCGAGGAGATATCGCTCGTATTTGTCCTTGTCGTTAAAGAAACGGGGATCTTTGAGGTCGTTCTCCACTCCTTCGCCCATACCCTGGTCGTTGACACCGACATAAAGCGTACCGCCATCGGAAGTATTGAGAAACGAGTTGATGACGCGAAGTATGGTTTCCATCTGTGGACGGGGATTGGCCGATGCAGGCGGAAAGAGTATAGAGGTCTTGAACTCTTTGGTCTGCCCTTCCTTACCATAGTCCTTAAGGTTGCTGTGACGGTTCTTGAGATTGAGTAACGACTTCACACGTTGCTGCGCCTCATCGGCTTCTTTCTCCAGTCCCTCAGCCATCAGGAAATTATAGGACAGAACGAGCTTGGCGATTTTTCGTAGCAGCTCGCTGGTTTCGGTATTCTGCGCCCCCCACAATATAGCGTTGTTTTCGGGCTGTCCGAGATAACTGAGAAATTCGAGCTGACGGAATCCGGTATACAAGCTGGGATAATTGGAGAAGAACTCGTTATGGTCGTTGTAGAAACGGTTGAGTTGCTCCTCATCATTACAGTTGTTAACCTCAAACTCATTAAGGAATTCTATCATCTTCATCTGCCCATAGTAGTATCGCTCCTGCTCTGGCATTTCGAGCATTTTTGCAATGGTGCGTGCCATGGCCAGATAGTTGTAGGCTTTGACATGGTCAGAGGAAATGGTAGCAATACGATCGATGAGAAGCATGATTTCGCGAACATGCGAAGTTTCCATCATAATACTGATCTCACCGCTGTCCGCATCCTGTGCCTCAAGGCTTTCCTTGTCGTCCTCATAAATGTGAGACTGTCCTTCGGCATACTGCATGATGAGCCGCTGGTAAGCAGAGAGCATATCGAAACTGTGGTTGAGCGAAGTGACACGGAAAAAGTCGGCATGCAAGCGCGGGAAGCCCTCGGCGTGCAGACCGGAAACCTCTATGATGTCGCCACGTTGCAGCATTTCGAAACCCGGTGCCTGGCGCGCAACGAATACGGGAATGCCGTCCTCGGAAACGGCAAAGCATCCGTGGTCGTTGATATCACCGACATAGCAGCATTTTGTACTGTCATAGTCATAGTCGCACCATTCATTGAAATTCTTGAGAATATCGATAAGGCGAAAATGACATTGCCCGGTTTCGAGGTCAATACGTTCCACACTTGCCAACAGATGGTATGGCTTGCCAAAGGCATCGCAAAAGGCATCGGGCGTGGCATTGACATAGTACCCCGCCACATCTTCTTTGATGTGCATCCAACCTTCCGACTTTTCGTAAATGGGGTCGTCAATGATAAACTCAAATACTGCGGCGTCCTGCGCGCTGCGTCCTTTAACCACGATGAACACCTCGTCGCCTTCGTTCACCTCCTGCTTGCGGTTCACCTCCACCGCGGGCTTCTTGACCGGAACGGCAGAAAAAAGCGTATTCAGAATCTCACCCCACATCGTGGCGTAAGGACGTATGACGGTGGCATTCTGCGCCTGGGTGACGGTCCTGGGCTTCTTTTCGAGCCTAATCTGAAGATTGTTCCAAGGCAGGAGTGTGGCAGGAAGGATATCGCGCATCTCGCCTGCGCTATCCGGACTGAGGCTTATGCTACCGTTACGGGCTTGCAGACACTGGCCACGCGACTTGTAGACGTAGACCATATCGTCGTCGGCATCGTTGAAATCATTGAGGGTGACAATATGAAAAGGCAAAAGCTCGTCGTGAATGACACCGGCATGGTTGAAATTGAGTTCTTGAAGATGGCCGCAGATATTCTTGAACGCCGCCGAAACAAGGTCGCTTGAATGGTTGCGGTAGGAGGCATAACGGTAGAACATAGCATGGTTGAGCCGGATATCCACAAGGTCGGTATCGTGCTCACGGTCGAGGAGGATGAGCTGCAGGGCAAGGGCCTTGAAGACATATTCTATACGACGGTCGGCATTCGTCAGCTGGCTGATGTGCGAATCGATATAACGGATATAACCCTCAAGCAGTCGGACAAATTCACGCCGGAAAGGCTCCTGCTTCCAATACACCGTCTCACGCGACGAAAGGACGCTGAAAATGTCGGGCATACGTTCCGTCATGCTTTCCGGCTGCAGGGCAAAGATTACACGGAGAATCCCAAAGGCATGTCGGGGCCGGTAAAGATGACCGGAAGTGCGAAGTTTGCAGAGGATGCCTTTGACATACTCATTACGTTTCTTCGCAGAGCCCATGTCACAGGCTTCCGCAACATGGTCGACAAGTTCTATAAGAATGGAAAAACGTTCATCGAGCACCTGCTGTTCCTGCAGTCCGATACGTGTAAGTAGGTCGGTGTCCTCAAGCAGGAACAGACAACCTTTACGGATGTCGTCAAGAATGTCGAATGGAGTGCTTCCGTTGTTCAACGTAGTCCTCTGAAGTACATCAAGCAACCATGCCAGACTGTCGTCGGTAAAGTCGGAATCAATCTCGTTCGTTAACAACAGGTGCGCAAGACTCCGGCAGTCCCAACTGTGGGTACCGATGAGTTCGAGGAAATGGTCTTCGGAAATGGAAAAGGCGTTCTGTGCTACTGTACTCTGTACCTCAAGCAAACGGATGATGGGCCGCCTGCGGGTAATGTCTTCAATGCGGCATTTCAACTTCTGCCCTTTGTAAAACCGATAGTTCCTGTCATTCTTCAGATAGGCATGGAATCCGTAATGACAGTCCTGCAACTCAATCGAGCCGCCGCCATCAAGTCCATAACCGCTCTTGACAAAAAACTCGGCTGTACTACCTTTCGGAAGATAATGGGCTATCAAGGACTCCAAATTCTGCTGTATCCTTATATTGCCGTTCGAAAATTTTGTAACAATGCAGCTCAACGTCTTTGGCAAGGCATCGGCCGACTGTACACTTTCTTTCGGCAACGTATACCGGCCGCCCTCATAAATGACAATGTAATTTTGCTTTAGTTCGTCTGTTCCGACTACGCAAAGGTCTATAATCTCTTCTGACCTTTTTTCTTCTTCTGTTTGTTTGGGTTTCATAATGTTGAATATGATTTTTTTGAGAGGTTGCTATTTATCTTGTTTTTCATCCTATACTGTGACATGGTCTTCCTCTGTCACGAGTCGGCATAGCTCAAGCAAGCATGGCTTAGCCTTGCTCTTGTTTATCGTACAGCTATACGCCCATCATGTCCCACCCAACTGATTATGCAAAGCGAGTACAGATTCCATTTACCCAAGGGGTGTGCTATACCCACCCGCACTAAGCCTTAGGGGGGGGCAGACGGAGAGGAGGGGGATTGTACATGCTCTGTACGTAGCTGCAACAAGGTTGGACGGCAGCAACAGGGGCACATAAAGGGATGTTCTATAAATTAGCCTGAGACAGTTTTCGAACTATCGCGCAGTAGATTTCTGTCCTGCAAACACGAGCAAAGATTGTGCAAGGTGAGCGCAGAGGCTGAGTTTACTCAGACTATGCCGAGCCGCAGCCAATCTTCGGCGAAGCCACAGCGGGCTATGTAAGTG
>SAMEA3663097__coassemble_992_pt1 | contig 10949 bp, 5 predicted proteins | sample SAMEA3663097__metabat2_low_PE_001 | metagenome-assembled genome bin SAMEA3663097 (sample SAMEA3663097) | pig gut metagenome | biome: pig gut; feature: pig-associated habitat; material: faeces | place: France | collected 2012 | reverse complement strand
CCTACGCCGTAGACATCGAGGAGAGCACCGAGAATCCCGGATACTACCGCCTCATTGACCCCTACGGAGAGAACTATCCCTACTCTACGAAGAACGACTACGACTACACCCGCCACTACTACATGGAAATCGACGCTACGGACCCCGAATGCGTTTCCATAAAGGAAATGAAGGACGGCTGCGGATGGAACTTCGGCATCGGCATGATGGTACTCTGGTCGAGAGCTGACCGCGGTCTCCGCGACCAGGGCTTGACGAAGGAGGATGTGAAAGCGCAGGGACTCTTCGGCAAGGTGGAGAACAACGTCATCACCTTCCCCAACGATGCCCTCCTCATCACCTTCCCCGACTTCTACCCCTTTGCCTACTGGGCCAATACTACCGGCAAGTTCCGTATCGTGCTCCCCGAAGGCACGGGCATAGATTCCGTCACCTCCGACGACGCCGAGGCTCGTGCCGAAATCTACGACCTCAACGGCCGCCGCGTGCAGCCCCAGACTCTCACCCCGGGCATCTATGTCAAGAAGCAGGGTGGACGGGCCGTGAAGATGTTGGTAAAATAACATTCCCCCGAACATCGGACGCTCCCCCGGCAGGATGCGGCATAAGGCCTAAAAATGGAAAAAGAGAACGGTACGCATATGCAGCGTCACGCCCCCTGCCCTCCACATCCTGCCGGCGGAATGCCACACATAGCGCTTTCCCAAATAGCGTTTTGCGGAAATCATACATTTTATTATAATAATTACAAACTTTCCTGTATTATGAAGAAATTTTCCACACTTCTTCTCGGTCTTGCCCTTACCGCATCGGCATCGGCACAGACCGCATTCAGGGTGCACACCTTCCCTTCTGTGATGCAGAAGGCCGAGGTGAAGACCCGTCCGCAGGCACACAAGGCTCCCCTCAACGAGGACAAGCAGCTTGGAAAACTCGTCTATGCCTCCACGCAGGACGACTATTCCAAGGAGCCCGGTGTCATCAAGTTCTATACCGGCAACACCTACGAGACCGAAAAGGTATGCGTCATCTACGAAGGTACTGACGACCTCATCAGGGAGCGCGTCACCCTCCTCGGCGCCGCCTGGTACGAGGACGAGAACGGCGACGGAGCCTACTACGGCTACAGCGCCATCAACTACGACATGGGATTCACCTATCCCCAGCACTTCATGAAGATTGACCTGGAGACCGGTGAGAAGACCAACATTGCCGACTTTACATCGGTAAAGAACGGATGGCAACTTGTCGACGACATGAAGCAGAACCCCGTCGACCACAAGCTCTACGCCGTACGCCAGGCTACCGACGGTTTCTACTCCGAGTTCGGAACCGTAGACCCCACCTCTGGTGAATTCACCATTTTGGCCGAAATGGACCACTGGTATCCCTCCATCGCCTACGATGCCGACGGTGTGCTCTACGCCGTACGCCCCACCATGAAGAGCCAGGGTGAGGACGACCAGGGACAGGAGGTCTACGAAATTGTGGGCAGCGTGCTCGTCACCCTCCAGTATAAGGACGGCCGCATTGACGAAGTGGACAAGGTGAGCCTCACCCAATACGAAGAACCCTACAAGCTGTACTACACCAACACCATTGCCGTAGACCAGGAAACCGGCGAAATCTATGGTGCTCTGATGGACTGCTACTCCTGGAACCAGACCTTCTACACCATCAACAAGGAGACCGGCGAACTCAGCTATAAGGGCAACTGCTACGACACCATGCGCGGACTCTACCTGCCCAGCTACAAGACCGACAGCCGCGAGGCTGCCGCAAAGGTGAGCAACGTATCGTCCGAGCCCGGCGACAAGGGTCAGAGCGTCACGCTGAAGTGGACAAACCCCACCAAGCAGCTCGACGGCAAAGACCTTACCGAACTGGCCGAAGTGCGCATCTTCCTTGAATCGCCCGAGTCGCTTCCCTACGCCGTAATCCCCGCAAAGGGCAAGATGGGCGAGGAAATGACCTGGACCGATGATGATCCCGGAGAAGGCGTACGCACCTACTTCATCGTTCCCTGCCGCAAGGAAGGCGAGAAGGGTTATCCCGAAAGCTGGAGCGCATGGGGCGGTCCCGATGCTCCCGCAGCCCCCTTGTATGTCAACGCAGAGCGCAAAGGCACCACGGTAGAAGTTACCTGGGCCGCTCCTGAAACCGGTTCGCACGGCGGATGGTACAACGGTGAGGGTGTCACCTACACCGTGACCCGCTACCCCGACGAGAAGGTGGTGGCTGCAGGCATTGCCGAGACCAGCTACACCGACTCCGACTTCCCCGCCGTCAACCACTACACCTATACCGTAGTACCCGCCAATGCCGTAGGTACCGGCGAGGAATGCCAATCGAACGACGTACTTGCAGGTCCCGCACACGAAACGCCCTTCACTTCCGTCATCAACACCTATGAAGAAGGTGAAGCATGGACCATCATTGACAACAACAACGATGGCACCCGCTTCTGGTACAGCTCCTATGCTCCCGTGGGTCTGATGCTCTATACCAACAATCCCGGTGAGAGCGACGACTATGCCGTTTCGCCCGCCATCAAGCTCGAAGGTGGCAAGACCTACAAGGTGCAGATGACCATTAACATCAACTATCCCTACGACGAGACAGACCATCCCGACAACCTCCACGACTTCGACTTCGTGGCCGGAATGGGAACCACAGCCGATGCCCTCACCAACGTGTTCTACAGCGAACGGGAATTCAAGAACCCCTATTACGGCAACCTCGCCTCGAACCACTTCTCCGCAAAGTTCACTCCCGAAACCTCCGGTGAATGGAACGTCGCCCTCCACTGGCTCACCAAGAACGTCTTCGACTGGATTACCCTCGAAGAGTTCACCATCTCCGAAGTCTTTGCCAACGACCTCGGCATAAGCGAAGTGGAAGCTCCTGAATTTGCCACCGCCAACACCGACAGCCCCTACTATGTGACCGTATTGAACGACGGTTCTGCCACAAGCGGCAACTACACCGTACAGATTGTGGCCAAGAACGGCGAGAAAGAGACCGTAGTAGGCGAAAGCGCTGAATACGGAGGTCTTGCCCCTGGCAAAACCGCAAGAATCTACGTAGGTGCCATCTTCACCGAGACTGGCGACCAGCAGGCCTTTGCCCGCATCGTCTACGATGGCGACCAGAACCCCTCCAACAACGTGTCGGAACCCAAGGCCGTGACTGTTGACCCCGAAGGCACCGTGCCCTTCTCGGCAGTATTCAACACCAACACTGACCTCCTAGACGACACCCAGAGCCCCATCTGCACCTACATGACCAACAGCACGTTCCAGAGCATCTACTATCCCTCCGACCTTACGGCAACCGTAGAGGACGATGCCCTCACCATCAGCCGTCTGGCTCTCCGCTACAGCTCGAACGATGGTGGCACATTCACCGGACACCATGTAAAGGTCTACCTCAACACCACGGACAAGCTCCGCTATTACAGCACCGAATGGAACACCAAGACCGAAACGAGCGAATGGGTGGACTTCGGAGAACTCTGCTTCGATGATATCGTCAGCACCGTTGTAGGCGAGAACAAGCTCCTCACCTTTAACCTCAACAAGGAATTCACCTACGACCTCAGCAAGAACCTCGTGGTGACCATCGTGAAGGAAGGCGAAATCCCCGAGAATGGCTATCCCGTACTGTTCCATCTCTACAACAACGAAGCCGGCGGCTATGGCGAAACTATCCGTTCGCTCTTCTACAGAGGAAAGACTGAATTCAACTTCGACACCAACAAGGTATACGGCAAGCTCTATCTCCCCATCCTCCACGTAGCAGCCAAGGAATACCTCGTGGGCATCGATGAGCTCACATTCGACGCCAGCAATGCTCCCTCGGGCCGCATCGCCGTCTACAACCTCAGCGGCCAGCTTGTGAAGGCTGCCGAAGGGAAGAGCGTTGAAGAACTCGGCCTGCAGAGCGGACTCTACATCGTTCGCGACAACAACGGCCGTGCACAGAAGATCCAGGTGAAGTAACACTCTTCTTCACCCGCAATATCCCTTACAGGCGGGTTCTGTAAATCCCTCCACGCCAACGGACGACCATGCCGAAGACGCAGGAGTGCGGGTTATGGAACCCGCCTGTATATATAGTCAGGAAGCCATACGTGGCCACAAGGAACCTTGTAGCCGCATATCCCCGCAAAACAGGAAACACACACAACCAGAAAAAAGAAACATGAACAAATTTCTACTTGCATCCCTACTGGCATCGTTCAGTCTTGCATCGAATGCCGACGGACTGAAGACCCGTACCCTTCCACTGCAGGCAGCCATCCAGAATCCCTTCCGCGCAGCAGCGGCCAAAGGAGGTCCGCAGCTTGTGGCCGCACGCATCGTGCCTTCAGCCGAAACCAACGCATCGTGGGTACTTGAATACGGTGAACGTGTAGACGTCTTCACCGAGGATTTCTCCAAGATGGATAAGGGAACGCTCGGAGACCCTGCCGTGGGCGTCGACATCACCATCCCCAACCCACCATATCCCTGGACAAACGTCAACCCCGAATATACCGACCAGCCCGGATGGGGCGCCGGAGGCGCTTATCCCGCTGGAGGCATGATTTCCATCTTCGACGAGGAAGGCCTTGACGACTATGCCCACATCAACACCCCGATGCTCGACCTCCACAACTACGACGGCATCGCCGTGCTCGAGTTCAAGGCACGCACCAACAAGAAGAACAACTCCTCGCTCATGATCGAGGCAGCCGAAACCTACAACATGAGCCCCACCTGGAAAGTCCTCGACCAGTTCTACCAGGGCTTCGACATCACTCCCGAGTGGCAGACCTTCCAGTTCTTCTTCCGCGGCTGCGAGTCGTACACCATCTTCAACCTCGTCCCCGAAAAGTCGCCGGCCATCTACATCGACGACCTTAAGGTGTTCCAGGTGAAACCTTACGTCGGACTTCCACAGTCGCTCCCCCACACCGACTATACGGGCACCAGCTTCACCGCCAACTGGAAGGCTGTCCCCGAGGCCGACCACTACCTCGTCACCGTGAAGGTCTTCAACGAGGAGTTGGAGATGTGGGAGGAATTCATCGACGAGGCCCGCGCTGAAGGCACCTCCTTCGTGGTACCCGAAATCAAGAGCGGTGCCACCTATTCCTATACTGTCTATGCCGTGAAGGGCGAACACGTCTCCCTCCCCAGCGACGAGGTCATCGTCTTCGACCTCGAGGCTCCCGTCATGGGCGGTACCACTCTCACCGACGACGGCTACCATGCGCAGTGGAGCGAGGTGCCCAGCGCCGAACGCTACAACTACTGGGCCATGAACGACCGCGTGGCCAAGGAGGACGGCACCTTCAAGGTGACGAAGATGGACTTCGACACCGTACTCCTTCCCAACGGTGAAGAGCCTTACATGAACCTCGGCGACGAGCCCAACTGCTACGGCGACACCTACATCCTCGGAGAGGACCAGGCTGGATGGCACGTCACCAACTATATGCCTTATGTGGGCGGCTTCATCGCACTTGACGCCTATTTCTATATTTACCAGAACGACCAGAGCGGAATGATTTCGCCTGCCATGGACTTCTCGAGAGACAACGGCAAGATTGACCTCTCCATGCGCCTCATGGGCGAGCTGGTGAACTGGTGGGACCAGGACAACCAGCGCCATCAGGATGTGGTGCAGTGTGCCGTGGCACTCTTCAACTACGACGAGGCTGAGGGCGACTACTCGCAGGCTGAGCTCGTTTATCCCGGCACCGTCGAGCAGGACTGGGGCACCTTCACCGCACACCTCACCAAGGGCACGAAGAACTCCAAGGTGGGCATCTTCGCCGTCACCATGCCCGGCAACCTCTATGTCGACGATGTCCTCATCACCCAGCAGTACAAGGCCGGCGACGTCCTCCGCGAGCCCTTCTACTTCGGACGCTACCTCGAGGGCACTGAGGTCGACGTCACCATCCCCGAGCGTGTACGCTTCCAGCACCTCTACCACAAGGTTAGCGCCGTGAAGACCGACGACATGTTCAACTACGGTGACATGCGCGAGAGCGCATTCTCCGACGAATGCCTTGTGGAGGCTGCAGAGACCGGCATCACCGCACCTACCACACGCAAGCCCTTTGTGATGTTCAGCAACGGCAACCTCGACATCCAGAACCCTGCCGGCGATACCGTTGAAGTCTACACCGTCGACGGACGCCTCATCGCCTCCGATGCCACCGCCCGCGAGCATCTGACCATGCCTCTCGCCCTTGGCGGCACCTACGTGGTACGCATCGGCACGCAGAGCATCAAGGTACAGCTCTAAAAGGTTTTTATCGCCTTTAGAACCTTAAAAAATAAAACATTTCCCCCGGACATACCCGCTTCCCCGGCCCGTATGTCCGGGGGATTTTTCCATCACCACCCTTCATCTTTCACGGCTTTGTCTTAAGCTTTTCATCATTTTTTACATTTGTCTTGCATACTTTGGCAATAAGCGTTATTTTTGCGGTGGTAGCTCGGTCTTAGCCGGCAACTACGCCCCCGCCGTAACAGCGCAGCGCTCCTGAAAATCACAAGCACTCCGGACCCTCCGCTTCCTCCCCCGAAAAAACCTCAAAAAAATAAATTATGGATTGGTTAGTCAAACTTTTCACAAACCCTGAAGGCATTGCCCACATCATGATTCTCTATGCCCTCGTCATCAGCCTCGGCGTGAAGCTCGGACGCTGGAAGATTGGCGGCAAGAAGAACGGCATCGCCTTCGGTGTCACATGGGTGCTCTTCGTCGGCATCATCGTCGGCCACATCTGCACCCACGGGCTCTATGCCGATGCCGCCGGTGCAGTGGCCTACCAGAAGCCCATCATCGACCTTGTCAAGGAACTCGGCCTTATCCTCTTTGTCTACTGCATCGGTCTGCAGGTAGGTCCCAGTTTCTTCGAGGTCTTCAAGGGTGGCGGCGGCGTGCAGATGAACCTGCTTGCCGTAGGTATCGTCATCCTCAACGTGGCCGTCATGCTCGGTCTCTGGGCACTTGGCAGCCAGATGGGCATCCTCACCCAGGGCGAGAACAACCTGCCGATGATGGTAGGCGTGATGTACGGAGCCGTGACGAATACCCCCGGTCTCGGTGCTGCCAACGGTGTTCTTGCCGAAGTTCTCGGCGATGCCGCACCTGCCATTGCCAACGGTTATGCCTGCGCCTATCCCCTCGGCGTGGTAGGCATCATCCTTTCCACCATCGTCATCCGCTTCCTTACCCGCACCAGCATTGAGGAATCGCGTGCTGAACTTGCCGAGAACGAGGCCAACAGTCCCGACCGTGCAGCCTTCCACATGGCCGTACGCGTGAAGAACAGTGCCGTCGTAGGACGCAGCCTCAAGCAACTCCACGACTTCCTCAACCGCCAGTTCGTCGTCAGCCGCTGCTTCCTTGAGGACGGCAGTGTCATCATCCCCAACGGTGAGACAGAACTGCAGATGGGCATGGAAGTACACATCACCTGCGCCGAATCCGAGGCAGAACCCATTGCCCTGCTTATGGGCGAAATCATCCCCCGCGGACAGTGGGCCGAAGTGGCCAACGAACAGAACTACGTCAGCCAAAGACTCATCATCACCAAGCCCGAAATCAACGGCAAGACCTTCAACGACCTCCATTTCTCCACCATCTACGGCGTCAACGTCACCCGCGTCACCCGTAACGGTATGGAACTCTTTGCCGCCCGCGACCTCCGTCTGATGGTGGGCGACCGTCTCCTCATCACCGGCCGCAAGGAGAACATCGAACAAGTGCGCGACCTCATCGGTGCAAACGTCAAGCACCTCGACCATCCCAATGTAGGCGCCATCTTCTTCGGCATCCTCGCCGGAGTGCTTCTCGGACAGGTGCCCATCCCCATCCCCGGTGTCGAAATCCCCGTCAAGCTCGGTCTTGCCGGCGGCCCGCTGGTAGTGGCTATCCTCATCGGTGCCTTCGGATACCGATACAAAATCAACAGCTACACTTCCACCTCCGCCAATATGCTCCTCCGCGAGGTCGGCCTCATTCTCTTCCTCAGCAGCGTAGGCATCCAGGCCGGAGCAAAATTCCTTGACACCGTGCTCGAGGGCGACGGCGTACACTACATCTGGATGGGATTCCTCATCACCATCATCCCCATCCTCATCATGGGCATCATCGGCCGACTGCGCCTCAAGCTCAACTATTTCACGCTGATGGGACTCATCGCCGGTTCGAACACCGACCCCCCCGCACTGGCTTTTGCCAATGCCACAGCCGGCAATAACGCCCCCGCCGTGGGATACTCTACCGTATACCCCCTCTCCATGTTCCTACGCATCCTTATGGCACAGCTCGTGCTCATCTTCTTCATGTAAGAAACAACGGAAAGGGTATTCCCCCCGCTACTCCCTGCAGAGGGAGGTGACATACCCCATGCTGCCCGGTTCCTCCGCCGCAGCATGGGGTTTCTTTTTCCATCCCCCCTACCACAAACCACCATGCGCTTTATCCTCATCCTCCTTTTTTTCCTTCCCCTCCACCTTCCAGCCCTGACGGTACCCACAGGGACCTACCGTTTCGAGAACAGACTGACACAATATGCCCGTGTAAAATTCCTCTACGGATCATCGTCCGAGGACATTACCCACATTGTCAGCCTGCGGCCCGAAGAAGGTTCCCTTTGGACATTCGACATCGCCACCGGGGCAGAAGGGCAGACGCACTATTTCTTTGCCGACACCACACTCCCCGACGGCGAGTGGCCCGAGAGCATCGCCACGCTGAAAGACCGCATTGCCGGTGAACGGAACGAACGGAGGACACAGACCTTCAAAGATGTCGACAACCTGCCCATGATTCCCGGTGCCACATTCGTTCCCTACTCCCCCGAACTGTACACCACGGGCTACTGGATGGCACCTGCCGGAAGCCTCGTCAGCGGCACACTGCCCACACTCTACATCCGTACGCAGGGCGGGCAGGACATCACCTCCAAGACCGAATACCTTGCCGCCGAAGCCTGGCTCGTACCACCAAAGGACCGCCCGTCGCTCTCCGGCACGGAAACAGCGGACCGCGACGATGCCATGGGCGACGAGGAGCATCCAGCCACGCTATACATCCGCGGAAGGGGGAACTACACCTGGACGGGGTTCGAGAAGAAACCCTACCGTCTGAAGTTCACCGAAAAGCAACACATCCTTGGTATGCCGGCCTCCCGGCATTTCGCCCTTTTGGCAGGAGCCGACGACGACCTCGGACAGTTGCGCAACCCTTTGGGATTCGAAATCGCACGACACCTGGTGCACGGATGGACACCCCGCATGCAACCCGTGGAGGTGGTGCTCAACAGACGCTACATCGGACTCTACTTCCTCACCGAAACCATACGCATCGCCTCCGACCGCATCGACATTGCCGAACAGCCCGACAACCTTACCGAAGGCGACGTCAGCGGAGGATGGCTCGTGGAGGTCGACAACTACAACACCTCGCCACACATCAGCGTCAGCCTCCCCGACAAGTCACAACCCCTGTGGGTCACCTACCACAGTCCCGAATCGCTCTCCACCCTGCAAAGCGACTACCTGCAGCAGCAGTTTACCCTCATCCGCGACGCACTTTACCAGCCCTCCACAGCCTCCGTAGCATGGGATCGCCTCATCGATGCCCGCACGATGGCCGAGGTGTACGTCGTACGCGAACTTCTGCAGGACGAGGAGGGATTCCACGGCAGTTTCTACCTTTACAAGGATGCCGGCGATGATGCCCGCTGGACAGCAGGACCCGTATGGGACTTCGGAAATTCCTACCGCAATTCCCTCACCGACTTCATCTGGGATGCCCCGAACTTTGAATGTTTCCTCATCGACCGCCTCTACGCATTCCCGGAATTCCAGGCCGCCGTCCACGAAGCTTTCGGACGCTATTACCACACCCTGCGACCTACCGTCGAGCACTATATCGACAGCCTCGCCGGGGCCATCGCCGATGCTGCCGCCGCCGACTGCCGCGTATGGCCGTCCTACGGTACCGACCGTATGAAGGAAAAGGCCCGCGACATCCTCGGCCGCCTCAGTGAGAAGACGGAATGGCTGGCCGGGCGCTGGGGGACGGAATGGGATGCCATACAGACCCCCGATGCCGACAGCACAGACACCGAAATCCAATATTACAACCTCCACGGACGACTCGTCGCCGCTTTCCCGGCACATGCTTCGGAGACGCCGCTCCGAAGTCTCCCTCCCGGAGTCTACGTCCGCCGTACGGTATGCCATGGCGTCACACGTTCCTCACAACGCGTAGTTTTGGCCCATCCGCACTGACGCAGGTTCTTCACTTCGTATACAACCGTGCCCTTACCCCATCCGGGCTCCCCCCCCTCAACGCGATGCCATCCGGCCCTGTGCCTTCCCCTTTCCCGGGAGGTGCAGGGCCGGATTTTTGCGTGGGATTTCATCACATATCGACATGGCCGTTCCTTCAATTACAAGCCGTTTCGGCATTCTCCCCCCCCAAAAAAAAGCTACATTTCCTACACTCCTACACCACGCGGAGAAACATCCTTACCGCTACCGTAGATGCCGAAGCACGTACACTTACAGTCGACATCAAGGACGATTGGGGCGGCTACTACACCTTCGCCCACGTTTCCGACCCCACGGTCAACGTCGTGGCTACCGTCGACGACGATGGCACCGTCACCTTCACCGACTGGACGGCATGGTACGTTCCCTATGCCTATGCCTACATCTACGAAGGTGCAGTAAGCATACTTGTACGGAAACTATAACGAATTTTCTCCCTTCCTCTTAGAAACGTCTTTTAGGAATTGCATACAAAAATGCCGGAACATTCCCCATTTTCAGGGCGAATATTCCGGCATCGTTTTTTTGACCTTCATAGATACGAAGACGTGAAGAGGCTTTAAATGGGTGTTCTAGAAATTAGTTTTTTGAACAAAAACC
>SAMEA3663097__coassemble_981_pt1 | contig 11036 bp, 6 predicted proteins | sample SAMEA3663097__metabat2_low_PE_001 | metagenome-assembled genome bin SAMEA3663097 (sample SAMEA3663097) | pig gut metagenome | biome: pig gut; feature: pig-associated habitat; material: faeces | place: France | collected 2012 | reverse complement strand
TGTTCGTATGTATCTTCCGAAAATGCTGACATAGTGATTAGTTTGTTTTGGTTTCAGTTTCTCTGGGTTTACTAGAACCTCCTAGATTTTCTAGAACCTCCTATAACCTCTATAATTTTCGCTCCCCTCTCAGCGCGGCGTTCTCGCGTTCCAGCGCTTCTATGCGGGCTTTCAGGGCAATCTCGCACATGCCATTGCTGCCTTGCGGCTTCACGCCGTCTGTTGCCATGGTGAGTTATAGCTTGATTTGACCAGACATAAGACGTGGGAGAAGGGTGTCGCGAAGGGCTTGTAGTCTTATATCCTCATTGTGAGACTCAAGAATCTCACTGTCTGATACTTGTACAATATCATTAAATTCTCTTATCGCTGAATTAGGAGGTATAACGATGTTCAAGCCATTCAGTGTATCTTTATTTATACTTCCAAAGACTGTTCCCTCACCATTATAAACATCAAATCTTCTTCTCAAAGACTTTAGTAGATATAAGATATATGAACTGTGGTAGCTCTTTGATTTTATAGCTGCCAGACCTCTTCCAATACAGCATTTTTCAGTTGCAACGTTTATGTCGCCGACAGGTGCACGTACACTTAGCAAAGTACTTAATGGTTCAGCAAACCTTTTGGGCTCTGTTGTGAACAGTCTAACCTTTGGAAATCTATATCCGAATTCAGCTCTACCTTGATAGAAAACAACGCCATTTCCATTTTCATTATATGAACTTCCAGATGGCGACTGCCCCATGGTTATGTCAGCAATCTCACCAAGCGTTCCCACTCTCCACCCTTCAGGAATCATTCCGAGTTCAGACTCTACGAATTTGCCATTTTTGAATGGAGCAAAGTCAATGAACCAATGCTTGAAGAGTGCTTGGGCCTGTGCCTCTAAGTTCTCACATATCTTTTTGTTTACGGATATCTTGTCGTCGAGAGAAGAAAGTAGGCTTGCAATTCTTTCCTGAGTTTCAAATGATGGGAGAAACACACTCATTCCTAATAAATCTCCATTAACCAAACTTGCTCTTGTGCTCATAGAAGAAGCTAAGCCATAAAAAAGAGCACGAAACTTTGGAGAACGCAAATAATAACCAATAAACTCAGGACAAACCAATGACATGTCCTTTGGCCTCAAACGCTTTGTGAAACCATTGTATGTAGCAAATGGATAGTCTTTTAATGCAACAGAACTCATTCCTAATTCTTCGGGAGTTTCACTCGTTCTCGTTACAAAAACATCACCACGCTTTATATTGTAGCCCTTCTGTTCTTTCTCATTAGCCTGAACCAATTCTGAGAGTTTTGGTGGCAGGAAATAATTATTGAACACTGTCTTGAAGGAGAGAAATGGATAACCTGAGCCAAAGAATTTCCTTCCTTTACTCAATCCATTATGTACGTCGTACAAATCTCCCAACTTATATTCTTTCCACTCACTCATACTTTTTTTCTATTCTTTTTTTATTTGCCTTTCGTTTATTCTCAAAGTCTCTTTTTATAAGACTCTCAGGATAAAGCATACCATTTCATCATTTCATTTCCTTTTTCTGTCTTTCCATTTCCTCTTTTTGTTGCCGGAAAGCATTGACGGCACGTTGCTTCAAGTCTTCATACCTTACTTTCCACTCTGCAACCTCAGCTTTTGCTTGTGTCAGTTGCTGCTGCAAAACAGAAATGGTGCGCTCTAACTCTTCAAGACGACTGTCTTGTTGCTGACGATAGCCTGTGCGTGCCTTGTGCATACGTTCCTTGATGCCTCCTTCGGTGACGAAACGTTTTTGCATGGTTGCTAAGAGATTGTGAAGCATTGACATGGCTTGATGAATCAATGTGATGCAAAGATTGGCAATCTCCTCATCGCTCATCAGACTTATCTTTAGCGCGTATTCATTGGAGAACTCATTACTTCTGGCATATGCACGCATCTTTTCATATCGTGGGTGTTGGTTGTCCCACTGCTTGAGGTTACGTACTCGAAGGTAGTCCTCGTAGTCATCGAGCAACTCCTCAAGACTCGCCTTAGCCACATTGGTCAATTTTATTTCCGTCTCGCTGGATGTTGCAGCCGCCTGATTGCCCTCGGCAATGTTTTGTTTTCCGCTGCGTGCAGCCTGCACCATTTGGTCAACGGTACGGTCTCCACGGCTCAGAAAGTGCTGGGTAAAGTAATAAGTGATATCGTAGATGATCTCTGTAACCTGATATACTCGCAAATGGCGGTAGTGGCCATGCTGGGGAAGGAATGATGTCGGTGGGGTCAGAGAATTCGGAGAACTCGGAATAATCGGATTATTCTGAGAATTCCGACTATTCCGACTATTCTGATTATTCTGAGCACTCTGAGTTTTCTGAGCACTCTGAGTATTCTGAGCACTCTGAGTATTCTGAGCACTCTGAGTTTTCTGAGCACTCTGATTATTCTGATTATTCTGATTCATATCCCTTTACCTTAAATCCAATTCCAGCGAGCTGCTCACGAATTCCATCCTCAAGGCGGTGGCTCTCTGCAAAGAGGTCACCGAGTTCGGCTGTCAGACGCTTCATCTTGTCTTCGAAAGGCTCGGCATCCTCTTCCTCGTCGGCAATGCCTACATAGCGGCCGGGAGTGAGGACATAGTCTTGAGCGGCAATGTCTTCGAGCGTAGCCACCTTACAGAAGCCCTTCACATCCTCGAGCGTTCCGGCTTCGTAGGCACGGAAAGCGGCGGCGATGCGCTGCACATCGCATTCCTCGGCGGGAAGCTTGGCCCAGGGCTTGTCCTCCTTCTTCACCGTATCGTAGCGGCACTGGTCGTCGCTGAGCTCGCGGTGGGTGCGGTCGACCATCATACCCATCGATCGGGCATCGATGAAAAGTACCTTGCCGGGGTTCTTCTTCTTACGGTTGAAGAACCACACGCAAACCGGAATCGACACGTTGTAAAACAGCTGATTGGGCATGGCGACAATACCTTCCACCAGGTCGGCCTCTATCAGACGCTTGCGGATTTCGCCCTCTCCACCGGTGGTGGTCGTCAGCGAACCGTTGGCGAGCACCAGCCCGATGCGGCCCGTTGGCGAAAGGTGATGCACCATGTGCTGAATCCACGCGTAGTTGGCATTGCTCTCGGGCGGTACGCCATACTTCCAACGTACATCATCGGCCAGACGCTTGCTCCCCCATTCGCTCATGTTGAAGGGAGGATTGGCCATGATGAAGTCGAACTTCTCGTTGGCGTGCTTGTCGTCGCCGAACGAGTCGCCCCAACTTTCGCCCAGGTCGGCATCCAAACCACGGATGGCAAGGTTCATATGGGCCATCTTCCAGGTGTTGGCGTTGAACTCCTGACCGAAGATGTTGACCTTGCGGAGGTTGCCCTGATGCTGCTGCACAAACTTGGCGCTCTGGACGAACATGCCGCCCGAACCGCAGGCTGGGTCGTAGACACGCCCCTCGAAAGGCTGGAGCACCTCGACGATGGTACGCACAATGCACGATGGCGTATAGAACTCACCGCCCGACGACTGGGTCTCGGCGGCAAAGTTCTGCAGGCAGTATTCGTAGACACGGCCGAAGAGGTCGATGCCCTCGCCATGGGCGTGCATGTCCATGTTGTCGAAAATCTCCACCACCTCGCCCAGACGGATCTTGTCGATTTCCGGACGGGAATAGTTGTTGGGCATCACCTTCTTGAGCTTGGGATTCTCCTTCCCAATCTCCTCGAGTGCATGGTCGATGACCTGCCCAATCTTCGGGCTGTGCGCCATGCTGGCAATGTTCTTCCACCGGGCATCCTGCGGCACCCAAAAAACGTTTTCGGCAGTATATTCGTCGCGGTCTTCCTCAAAGCCTTCGCCTTCCTCCACAAGCTCGTTGTAACGCTTATCGAAGCAGTCGCTGATGTATTTCAGAAAAACGAGTCCCAACACCACATTCTGATATTCCGAAGCCGTAAGATTTCCACGCAACTTGTTCGCACTTTCCCATATGCGGTCTTCGATGGACTTCTCTTTTACTGCTTTTGCTTTCTTCGCCATAGTATTCCGGTTCTTTTGGTTTTTCGTTGTTTTTCGGGCAGGCATTTGAGCCATAGAGAGGGTGCAAACAACAAACCACAATGAAGTTTACCCCCATCCGCCTGCTTGTTCAGGCAGCAAAATTATCAAAAAAAGGCGACAAACGCCGCAGTTGCTATGGAGGAAGTGGCACTGCACACTGCGGTTTCGAGGAAAAACACAAAGAAAAGCCCCAAAAACATCCGTTTGCCGCTGTTTTTGGGGCATTGGCACACCTTTCGCATCCGTTATCCTATCGCAAACTCAGAGCGAGTGTGCAGTTTCCGACCCTCATATCCCACATATTTCGCACGTTTCGCCCCGTTTTTGATGCAAAACTGCGATTGCGAACACCAATCCTACACCAAAATTCCCCGTTGGTGTAGTTTCCAAACACGCATCCTACACCCTATCCTTCACCCGAAAGGCCCCGTAAATACAGGAGGTAATAGGCATGGGTGTAGGAAATGTAGGAGATTTTTACAAAACTTTTTTTAGAAAGTGTTTTGGAGTATATTGCCTATGTTTTAGAAAGATTTTGGGTGAAGGTTGCCTATGTTTTAGAAAGATTTTGGTCGAAAGTTGCCTATGTTTTAGAAAAAATGCGTAATTTTGTGCCGGCATAATAGCCTGTGTATGATATGTTTGCAAGAGATCTGATACAACAAATGCAACGGTGGCGGGACAATCCCCATCGCAAACCCCTCGTGCTCCGAGGAGCACGGCAGGTGGGAAAGACCACGCTGGTGAGGGAATTCGGAAAAGAATTCGACTCGTTTATATCGCTGAATCTGGAAAAGGATGACGCAGGGATATTCCGACGTTTCAGCAATGTCAATGATGTCTGGCAGTATCTCTGTCTGAAGCACCATATCGTTCAAGACAAGCGCAGGTCGGTCCTTCTGTTTATTGACGAGATACAGGAAGAGCCGAAGGCGGTGGCTATGCTGCGCTATTTCTACGAGGAACTGCCATGGGTGTATGTGATAGCTGCCGGTAGCCGTCTGCACAGCCTGATGAAGCAGCATGTTTCATTCCCTGTAGGCCGTGTGGAATACCTGACTCTGCGCCCCTGTTCGTTCGTGGAATTTGTCAATGCCAAAGAGGGTGCCCGGTGGGCTGATATGCTTCGTGACGTTTCCGTCCCCGAATTCATGCATGAGGAGATGATTTCGCTCTTCAACAAGTATGCGCTTGTCGGTGGCATGCCGGAGGCTGTAAGCACATATCTTGAGCATCAGGACGTGGAAAGGCTCGCACCGATATACAGTTCTTTGCTAAAGGGCTACAATGAAGATGCGGAGAAATTTGCCGGAAATACCGAACAGGTGAAGATATTGAGACATATTTTGGGAACCGCATGGCTTTCTGCCGCCGAAACCATTACGTTCTCCGGATTCGGTAACAGCAGCTACACCTCCACGCAGGTGCATGATGGCATGGACTTGCTGGAAAGGGCCTATCTGTTGTCGCTTGACTATCCCATCACCTCCACATCGGCACCGGCACTGCCAGCTACCCGACGGGCTCCAAAACTCATTATGGTGGACAGTGGTCTGACCAACTTTCTGGCAGGTATCCAGTTGGAGTATCTCCGGCATAAGGAGCTGCTGGACACCTGGCGGGGCAAGGCGGCAGAACAGATTGTGGCGCAGGAATTGCGGACAGTGCTCGACAGGCATTATCGTGAGCGGCAGTATTTCTGGATAAGGGACAAGAAGGGGGCAACCGCAGAGGTGGATTTCGTTTGGCAGGAGGGGACTGACATCATTCCCATCGAGGTAAAGGCCGGTACGAACTCCCATCTTCGTTCGTTGCATGTTTTTGTGAACCAAAGCGACCGTCCTGTGGTGGCTGTCAGGGTCTGGAGCGGGCCGCTGTCGGTACAGGATGCCCAGACACCGGCGCCCGAGAAAAAGCCTTTCCGGCTGGTCAATCTTCCGTTTTACTATACGGGACAGCTGGATAAGGTGATTGCAAAATACGGTAGGTAGGGTGCTGGAGCTGCATGGCCGCATCTGCCCCCCCTTGCACGTCCTTTCCCCAATCCCCATATCGTCCGTTTGTCCATGCAGGGCAGTGTCCGGAGAAAAAACAACCGTCCCCACCGGCTGAGGAGCCGATGGGGACGGTTGGGCTTATGGGGTGCTTTCACGGCAGAGGCCGCGAAGCAGGTGTGGACTTAGCGTACGATGAACTTCTGTGCGGTGGGCGAGCATCCGGGCTTGTGCATGACGGCAATGTAGGTGCCGGCGGCAAGTCCGGAGAGGTCGATGCGGCTGTCGGCATTCACGTCGGTCATCTTCACGGTCTGTCCGGCGGCGTTCACCACGCGGACATTCGCTCCGATGGCGGCACCGTTCACATTGAGTTCGCGCGACTGGCCGTTGTAGTTCAGTGTCATGGGGCGGTTGTCACCGATGACCTGATGGATGCCGTCGGGATTCTCCTCGTAACTGTAGTTGAAGGTGTGGGAGAAGGTGAGTTCACCGGTATTGATGTCGCTGGCCCATACATCCTCGGTGAGGCGCTTGTGCTTGCAGAGCTCGATGTACGAGATGCTGTTCTCGGGGGTATAGGGATAGTAGATGCGGTCGGCGGAAACAGAGGTGTCGTAGGTGAAGGTGATGCGGGAGTTGACGAAACCGGTGGCGGAGAGGAGGTCGAAGGAGACGATGTCGCCGTCCTCAAAGGTATAGCGCTCGGAGTTGGAGAGGGTAAGGCTCTCTTCGGGATATGCGGTGTTGGCCACATAGTAGCTTGTGCGCTTGGCAAGGGTGCCGTCGGTGTTGTAGTCGTAAAGGATCTGTCCCATCATGTTGTAGATGTCCCTTACGGCCCAGTCCTGCTGGTATTCTACTTCCTTGGTGAGTTGTCCGCGGCTGTTATAGGACTTCAGCACATAGTAGAAGGGGGCATCGAGCTCATCGGCCCAATAGGTGTCTTCGCGCACCATCTGTCCATTGTCGTTGTAGGTGTAGATGATGCGTGCGCTGGGAATCATCTCGCCGTTGTCGGCATTGGCGTTCTCGCGCATGATGATGCGACCTTTCTCGTCGTACTGGTAGTCGATGCGGTAGATGGGGATCATCTGGTCAGGGTCGTACGAATAGGAAAGGTCCTGCTTGGTGCTGATGCTTACGAGCTGTCCCAGTTCGTTGTAGGTGTTGGTATCGATGAGATAGAGCGATGCCAGATAGTTGACGTACGAACGGGTTTCCATCAGTCCACGGCTGTTGTAGGTGAACTCCTCAATTTCGGCTTCGTCTTCCGAAGCAAGTTGGGTGAGGCGGATGTCGTAGGATTGCTGGGCCTGAACGGTAAGGGCGGCTGCCAACATGGAAGCAAAAATGTAGAAATGTTTCATGCTTTTTCTGTTTAGATATGTTGATTGTGTGGCAAATTTAGCGACTTTTATGTATAATGTATATATAATCAAGGTGGAAATCTGCGTTTTTGATGAAAAAGAAGTCAAAATATGTGAAATATGACACTCTTCGTAGCGCTGGCAACGGCCTCTTGCTTTTGTGGCTTGGGGCAAAAAGAGATGGGGCTCCCACCGGAAATCCGGCAGGAGCCCCATAGGATTCAGGGAGTCGCAAGACGTGCGTTTAGCGGAGCACCTTCAGCGAAGTGCCGTCCGTCATGCGGTAGATGCGGATGCCACGGCCGTCGGTTGCGGAGAGCCGTCCGTCGATGGTATAGATGCCGTTGACGGCAGTCTGCGGGTCGATGGTGAGGACATCGATGCCGACGGTGGAGGTGACGTCGAATTCCTCGGTCAGCAGGACGAGTCCGGGAAGGGCGTCGTTTGTCAGTGCGCCCACTACGCCGTCGAGGGGTTTGTAGAACGATGTCACACCGTTTTCCGTATTGAATTCCTCGTCGGTGATGAGTTCCTCGCCGGTAAGTTCGTCGTATTCGTCGTAGTAGGGTTCGCCGATGAACCACCGGAAGGTTGTGGGTGTGCCGTCGGCAGCGGCAGCGGTGGCCGAGAGGTCGGAGATTCCGTTTCCGAAATTCGGGTTCAGAGCCTCCTGTCCGGCATAGGTATAGAGCTGGAATGCCGTGGGCATCGGCAGGGTGGCGAAGGTGAAGCGGTTGTGGTCGAGGAAGAGTACGCGCAGTGCGGTATTGCCGGAGAGGTCGAGGTTCGAGAGCCTGTTTTCAGAGAGTCCGCACTGGTAGAGTTCGGGCAGACGGGAGAGGTCGAGTTCCTCAAGGTTGTTTCCGGCAAGGTCGAGCGACCAGAGTTGCGGGTTGTCGAAGTGGATTTCCGAGAGTTGGTTGCGGCTGATGGAGAGGAGTCCGAGGTTGGGATACTTCGACGCATCGAACGTGGTGAGCCGGTTGTCGGTCAGTCCGAGGTACGAGAGGTGCGGATACTGGGTGAGGTCGATGTCCGAGAAGTTGTTACCCTCGAGGTTCATCTCGAAGAGTTCGGGCGATTCGGGCAAGGTGATTTCGGAAAGTCCCGCCGAGATGACGGTGAGGGCGATGAGGTGCGTCATGGGGCTGAGGTCCATACGGCTCATTCCCACATTGCGGATGCTGAAGACGGTGAGGTGGTCATCCTCTTCATACGACCATACCTTTGCCATACGTCCGGCCTGGGGCGTAATCTCGAAGGTGGTCGGCATGTCGCCCACGGTGTAGTTCTGCAGGTCGAAACCTTCGCCCGACCAGTCGATGCAGATGTCCGTATTGGAGATGTCGGAGCGCAGGATGAGTGTGGCAGGGTCGGAAGTAGTGACGTCGAACTCTCCGAGCAGGTGTGTGGGCATGCCTGCCATCTGCATGATGGTGGTGCGGAGGGTGAGGTCGGGGAATGCCGGGTGGTTGAGGGTGGCATAGACCTCCTGCCCGATGAGTGCGTCGTTGAGGCGTACCTTGCCTTCATTGACCGTATAGTCGGTGCCGGCATTGAGGAGAGTGCCGTCGGCGAGGAGCACGCAGATAGCGGTTTCGCCCCCTTCCGTATAGAGTTCATGGCTGAGGTCCATACCGATGCCCTTGCTGCCGACGGTGATGGGCTGCTGGTCGGCATATAGGTAGGTAGTGCCGCGGAAGTCGGGAGCCTCAAAGGGGAGGGTGGCGAAGCGGAAACGGTTGCCCCTGATGTCAAGTTCGTCGAGGCTGGTGACGTCGGCAGGCATGACAATGTCCGTGAGGCAGTTGCCGGAAAGTCGGGCGCTGACGAGGCGTTCGCAGTACGAAAGGTTGAGCGAAGACAGGGCATTTCCGCTGAGGTCGAGCGTTTCCATGTTGTCGGTATCGCGCATGGAGAGTTCCGTCAGATGGTTTCCGGCAAGGTTAAGATGGTGTACGCCGTAGTTGTCGACCATGGTCAGGTTGGAGATGCCGTTTGAAGGGATGGAGATGTCGGCCAGCAGATTCTTCTGAAAGGCGTCGTTCACACCACGCAGATTCAGCGAATCGAGGCTGTTGCCGGTCATTTCCAGACGTGTCAGCATACGGTTCCACGAGAGGTCGATGTCGGTGAGAGCCGTCTCCTTGAGGGAGAGTTCGGCAAGCATGTGTGCCGGTGTGAGGTCAATGTCCTTCAATTGGTATCCCTCAATGGCGAATGCCGTGAGGTCTTCGCCCTCGGGGACATAGAGCGTGACGGTGCCCGCAGGTGTGACACTGACGGTGATGGCGTCCGGCAGACTCTCGCTTGTAGCAGAGTAGGGCGTGCGGTTTCCGTCGCCAAGGTCGACATAGAAGGTGCGGGGGGCGGTTGCGGAAGCCTCGCGCATCCCCACCCTGAAGCCCACTTCCTTGCCGTTTCCGGCATTGAAACTGAGGGTGCGTACGGGCTGTCCGTAGTCTTCGGCGCTCTTCACCACAAACTTGGTGGTGCGCAAGGGCAGTCCGTCGAGGGAAAATTCAGGGAAGAGGGAGTTGGCAAAAGCGATGTAGACGCTGTCGCTGATGGCGCGGTGCAGGGTGATACGCCCGTTGTCGTAGGTGTAGAAGTCGTCGCCGAGTTCCTCGAACACCGAGGGGTCGGTATCCGAGAGACGGTATACGGCACAGGTGGTTTCGGTACCCTCGCGCAGGACGCGCTGCGAAAGGTCGATGACATCGCCCACCTTGTAACTGCGGTCGACGGGCATGTTGTTCTGGATATAGTCGTATTCCACCCATTTGGGGTCGGGGGTGGGGAGGGTGGCGAAGTCAAAGCTGTTGCGCCGGATGACGAGGGACTGCAGATAGGTGTTCTGCGAGATGTCGATGGTCTTCAGCTTGTTGTTCGAAACGTAGAGCCCCATCAGATACGGGTTGTGGGAGACATCGATGCTTGTAAGTCCGTTTCCGGCAGCAAAAAGGTAGATGAGGTTCGGATTGTTCGACACGTTGAGGTTCTCAAGACGTACGCCGGAATTGACAGTTCCGGAGAGGTGGTCGCAGTAGAACTGCTGGAGTTCGGCGTTCTGCGAGATGTCGATATGGCGGATGCCGGTGTCGGAGATGTTAAGGATGGTGAGCAGGGGGTTGTCTGCGACGCTGAGGCTGCTGACCGGTGTGGAATCGATGGAAATCTTCCGCAGGTAAGGGCATCCCGAGGGGTCGAGGGCGTGCAGGTCGTGGCAACTCCAGGCATCGAAGGCCACCATCGAAGGATAGTCCGAGAGGTTGAAACTCTGGTTGAGGTGGTCAATCTGTCCGATATCGAGAATAGCGAGGTCGTTTTTCGGAGTTCCCACTGTCAGCGGCTCGCGGTTGAAAGGGTTGTCGCTGAGGTAGAGTGCCTGAAGCGCAGTGAGCGCGGTGAGGTCAAGGCGTTCGAGCTCGTTGTGGCTGAGGTCGAGGATGGTCAGGTTGCTGAGCCGCTCAATGTCAATCTCGCGGAACATACATCCGTGTGCGTCGATAACCTGGATGTTTTCGGCATTGCCGTAGATGCGTACCATGCCTTCAGCCGAAACGTTGAGGGTGATGGTCGTTCCGGTCCATTCTTCATTCTCTGTATCATAGGTTGCCGGGACGACTTCATG
>SAMEA3663097__coassemble_975_pt1 | contig 11104 bp, 5 predicted proteins | sample SAMEA3663097__metabat2_low_PE_001 | metagenome-assembled genome bin SAMEA3663097 (sample SAMEA3663097) | pig gut metagenome | biome: pig gut; feature: pig-associated habitat; material: faeces | place: France | collected 2012 | reverse complement strand
ATTCTGCCTTGCCGGGCAAAGCTGCCCCCAGCCCCCCCGCGGTATTTCCGTTTCATGATTCCCCATCGTCCCCCGACCATGGAATATACATCGTCTAACACCATCCGGGACACCCTCTACAGAACTGAACTATGATGCCCCGACACGAAGCATCCAGAACGCTTCCGAAAACAACCTGCACCACCCATAATATATTGATTTCGCGCACGCATATGCAGCACTACAAATAATGCATAATTATACAGAATAGAAGGAGGAGGGGGAGGCTTGTACCCACCTCATCAACGCACATCGAAAAGTATATCTGCTGTAAAAAAAAGAAAAGACCGTCTACCTCCCCAACTGACAACCGTCTTGCAGTGGCAGGACCTCCACAAAAAGAAACCATCACGATTGTCGTGTCAATGTCACGACAATCGCCTCATCAGAAAACGCCCTTTCCGGAAATCAAAAACATCGGACTTCTTTAGGCAAAAGTACGGAGGTTTTGCATCGAAAGTACGGAGGTTTTATGCAAAGAAGTCCGATGTTTTTGAATCCCCATATCCATACATCTGGAGGCTGTCTCGACATCCCCCAAAAAAAGTTTTATGAAAAAAACCTACATTTCCTACACCGCATGGAGAAAAATCCAGCAAACAAAGGCATTTTCAGGTGAAGGATAGGGTGTAGGATGAGGTGTAGGATAGCCTTTTAGGGTGTAGGATAGCGTCATTTCCGATGCAAAACGACATGGAATCTTGCAAAATGCATAAGGAAACTGCACGATTCAAACTGGTTTTTTCAAAACGTGGTAAAGGGGGTGCAAGCAGGAGATGATGTCGTAAACGGCACAAAAAAAGCCGAAAGCCGCTGGAGGTACCTCCCTACAGACTGAGGGGGAACGACAGCGGCTTTCGGCCATCTCCATACAGGCTGATGTGGGAAATCACCACCTGTACGGCGAGAAAATCAAATTACAACAGTGCGAATCACCTCAACGCAAGACCTTACGTGCCGAAATACGGCCGTCGGCATCACGGACAGTCTCGATGACAATGCCCTTGCGCGAAGTTCCGATACCGCGTCCCTGGAGGTCGTAACAAACTGTGGTAGAGCTTACTGCATCGGCATCAACGGTCGCGATGCCATCGGGAAGGGATTCGCGGACGGGCACCTTGACGGAATTGATGACGGCACCGGTGGAGTTGTCGATGACAAGCACCACGACATGGAGGTTGTCGCGGTTCTGGATGAGGGGCGTTCCGGCAAATTCCTGCTTCGTACACACCACGTCGGAGGTATTTATGCTGTAGGAGTGGCGGTAGGTCTCGCCATCACGGACGCTGGCGGGGATGCTTCCTGCAAGTCCATAAGGGTCGGGAGCCTTGAGGGCCACGTCGTTGAAGTGCAGGCCGTAGACGTAGGCCTTGCCGTCGACGAAGATGTCCATACCGGGCAGACCGCTCCATTCGGTGCAGCCATAGAAATTGTTCGTCTGCACCCAATTGTAGTCCTTTCCGGTAAGGTCGTGCAGGTCGTCGGCCGTAAGGATATATCCCAATCGGTAGTCCAGACCGTCGAGATCCTCGACAAAGCGTACACTGGCCTCGACATCAATGCGTTGGGTGTCGTCGCTGTCCCACCACGCCACGGCATCGACCCCGACGTTGACAAACTCATCGGCAATGGCCTTCCAGGTCTTTTCGATGCCGAAGGTCGCCCATTCGCCGTCACCGCAATAGGCATCGGTCTTCTTCAGACGATCGAGGTAGGCCGTGGGGAACGACTGCACAGGAATGGCATACTGATTAAGGGGAATGGCCTCCATCAAGTCGTCGAAATGGTAGGAGACCGCCACCCAATCGTCAGGATAGCGCTGTGCCATCTCTTCGAGGGCGGCATATCCGCGCGGACAGTATCCGCACCACAGACCGGTATACTCCTCCATCAACGGCCGGTGACGGGGCACGAAACTGTAGACACCATAGCCTGCGCTGGCCGAAGGACTGTCCGTTTCGCCGTTTTCTGCACCGTTGACCTGCGTCAGCGTGACATCTACGGCATACATTCCACGGGCATTGAGAGCACGGATGGGAAGGTCGACGTAGCGCGATGCGCTCTTACCGCATTCAATGGCAGGACTGATGTCGAGGCTTCCGGAGCCCTTGACACCTTCCACGTTATACTCGTATGATAGCGAGGTGATGGGATAGTAGCCGCTGTTCACGATTTCCACAGGAATCACACCCTCTTGTCCCACTGCGGCACGACCGGTCTTGACCGAACCGATGGCAGCGGCATAGTCGGGAAGGTCGTACGAGAGGAGCACCTTCATGGCCGACACGCGGTTCTGGCCTTCGGAACGCGACTCCCAATTGAGGAAGGTACGCGAGGTGTGGACGTAGAACCCGTCGGGATGTACATCGCCGGTGGTGGCCACGGGCGTCGTACCCTGGTCTTCGAGGGCGGTAAGGGTGAACGAATAACCTACATAGACGCCCTCGGCGGGGATGGTGTAGGGCTCGGGGAAATAGACGGTAAGGACATCGTCGACAGGAGTGCCTGCCACTTCCGTCACGTTGGGTACATTCACCTTCTTGCCATCGGCGTTCTTCTCGAGCTTGAGCTCGGTGGTAATCCAGGCCTTGAAATCCGCCATGCCGGCGGTCGAGGGGAAGGGCACCTGCAGGGCTGTCACCTGTTTGCCGATGAGCATCGGGTCGCAAAGACGGATGGCGATGTCGTAGGTCTCCACCTTCTTTGTGCCCCAATACATAAGGTCGGAAACACCATAGGTGAATTCCACCGCCTTTTCGCGGGCTGTAGCGGGTAGGCTTGTCCAAGACAGCAACGGCAAGAGGAGCAGCAGACGAAACAGAAAACTTTTCATAACAGACTCATTATCAATTAAGTTGCATCAGAATACCTTCTGGGTTTTGCCGTCTGCCTTGCGGACAATCCGCAGACCGAAGCCATTCTTCGAGGCACGGCGGCCCTGAAGGTCGTACCAGGTTTCGGGAAGAGTCTCTGCACCGATATGGCTGATGCCATCGATACCCTTGTAGTAGTAGGAAATGTTGGAACGGAGTTCGGTGTCACCATCACGATAGACGGTCTGCACACCGATGTCCTCGAAGCCGGTAGAATAGATGTAGATGGTATGGCGGGCACCGGAGACGAAGAACTCATAGCCGTCGGAGAAGTCGTAGGGGATGTCGGTCATGTCGCCATTGATGTAGGGATATTCATCGGCATAGAAGGTAACCTTCTCATCGTCGTAGAAGACATTGAAATAGAGGTTTTCGGTATCGAGGAGCGTACCGTTGACATCCTGTGCAGGAATGTTGAATCCTACAAGACCATATCCCATTCCGTCTTCATAGGGAGAGTAAAGCACCACAGACGGGTCGGCAGGAACACCGCCTCCGGGGAGGAACTGCTGCAGATGGAGGGCGGGGGCATCATAGGCACGTACGGGATAGAGCGTTTCGCGACCGCCGTTTGCGAGCCATGTGGCGGAGGAGTTGAGCGTATGCTCCTCGGCGTTGTAGTCGAAGACGATGGCATCGAGGGCATCGTATTTGTTGTATGCACCGGTGGGTGTCGCGCCCATCATATAGAGATGGAACATGCTTTCCTCGTCGGCACCCACATACTGACGGCCTTCGAAAGTCACCTTGTCACCCTCGACCTTGCCCTTCACCACACCATCGGGAAGGCTTTTCACAAGTCCGGAAACATAGACATCGTTGCCGTCGAAGCCCACCTTCACGTTATGGCTGTCACCGTTGGCGCCATAGTTGAAGACCCACTTCTGCATCTCCACTCCTGCAGGCACGGCCGTCGTCTTGTCGGTAAATTCCGTAAAGCTGACGTTGGTGTCGCCGTAACCGGTCCAGGTTCCGTCCTCATAAGTCAGACCTACCATCAGCGATGCATCGTGCTGCCAGATACCGTCCTCCTTGATGTCGAACACCAGTTCGGTGCCGGTCTTGTCGACCTCATAGGTATTGGAGGAGGCATTGTACACCATCCGCGAAAGCACGAAGTAATACTCGTAACCGTAACTGTTGGCGTAGTATACGGTCTGGGGGGTATCGAAAACCACCTGGTTGTCCTTGACCTTGCCTTTAATCCACGACTGGAGAGGGTAAGAAGCAAACGGACTCTTCACCCACACCGTACCATCCTCGGCATATACCACACGGCCGACGGACTGTCCGATGCTGAAGCTCTGACCACCATTGTAGTAGTCGTAGGTGTAGGTGGTGGCAGACCGGTCGTACTCCATCAGGGTTCCTGCGGGCTGTTCGCTGTAGATGCCGTGCTCGTCCTGTGCAAAAGCATGGCCAAAAGGAAGTGCACATGATACAAGACATGCGCACACAAGCGTAAAGATTTTCTTCATAAATGTTGGAATAATTTTGCTTTTCTATATCATACTGCCACAAATTTAGGGCTATCCGTGCCGTTTTGCAAAGGCAACCTTAAAATATGGGAGCAAAAAGGAAGAGTATTATTTGTTTTTGACACATACAGTTTGCATTACAAAAGATTTTCCTGCGATGCTTTTTCAGGAATCCAGGCAGCAGGAAAAAAGGAATTCCTAAGGAATGGCCGGACGTCGGAAACACTGGGGATACACACAGTACAAGAGAAGGAATAAGGGAAGGAAAGGAGCGCGGAAAAGGCGTTTTTTGCAGAGCGTTCCTTACGGTTTACCTCCGAAAGCACATTTTTACACCGCTTTTGCCCCTACGTATGGCCGAAGAGTACAGGCTTTTGCTTAACTTTGCATTAATTTAGACGCAACGCGCGCATACACGTCGTACCCACATACGGGACAAGAAAGAACATACGACTGAAAAAACAGGAAACTGCCCTACATGACACCACACAGCATACTACGTTCCACAGTACCCTGCCTCATGATGGTCGCCCTCGTTGCCGGAATACTTGCCGGATGCGGGCCGACAACGGTACCCTCACCGTCCGGAATGCCGGCAACGGAAGAGGAAACCGACAGCATCCTGAGGCTGGACGCCCCCACCTCCACTGCCGACACCCACAGAACTATGGCAGCGGACAGCACAGCGACAGTGCAGAACGAAGATACCACTGAAGAAACAGCCAGCGGTTCCGGCACGGACACCGACTCCATTGCGAACGCCCGCAGAGACCTGGCAGCAAGCATCGACAGCCTGAACCGCCAGCTGGCAGTACGCCGCGATACCACCATCATCTTCGGAGACACCCTTGGCATTGCCGCAGCCGAAGACAGCACGGCACACAATGACACCACTGCACGACGCAAGCCCAAGGAATCGGGTATCGACGCCCCTGTAACCTATACCGCCAAGGACTCCATCGTCTACGAGGCCGCTTCGGGCAATGCGCTGCTCTTCGGAGAGGCAAAGGTACACTATCAGAACATGGACCTTGAGGCCGATGCCATCATCATGAACATGGACTCCTCGCTCGTACATGCCGTGGGTACCGTCGACTCGCTCGGCACCGTCCAGGGCAGCCCGGTATACAAGCAGGGCAACGACACGTATGAAAGCGAAAGCATGTCGTTCAACTTCAAAACCAAGCGGGGATTCATCTCCGGTGTGAAGACGGAACAGGGCGACGGTTTCCTGCAGAGCGAACGCTCGAAGCGCATGGACGACGGCATGTTCTATGTGGAAAATGCCAAATACACCACCTGCGACGCCGACCATCCGCACTTCTACCTGAAACTTACAAAGGGAAAGATTAACCCCGGCAAGGAGGCCTTCTTCGGACCTGCCTATCTTGTCGTGGAGGATGTCCCGCTTCCCATAGCCGTACCCTACGGCTTCTTCCCCTTTACCAAAAGCTATTCGTCGGGAATCATCATGCCTACCTATGGCGACGAGATGGCACGCGGTTTCTATCTCCGCGACGGAGGATACTACCTGGCCATCAACGACAAGATAGACCTCAAGATACTGGGCGAAATCTACACCAAGGGCTCGTGGGGACTGAGCGGCGAAACACGCTATGCCAAACGCTATCGGTTCCGCGGAAATGCCATGGTGTCGTACCAGAACACGGTGAACGGCGACAAGAACATGCCGGACTATACGAAACAGACGAGTCTGAAGGTGACATGGACCCACTCGAGCGATGCCAAGGCAAATCCCAACCAGAGTTTCTCGGCACGCGTGAACTTTGCCAGCCAAAACTATGAGCGCAGCAATCTGAACTCGATGTACAACCCGCTGGCCTACACGCAGTCAACGCGTGCATCGTCCATCAGCTACAGCCGTTCCATACCCAAAATCGGAATGAACATCGCGTCGTCGGCTAACATCACGCAGAACATGCGCGACTCCACACTGGCCGTAACCCTGCCTGACCTCTCCATCTCCGTATCGCGCTTCTACCCCTTCCGACGCCGGCAGGTGGCAGGCAAGGAACGGTGGTATGAGAAAATATCCATGTCGTACACCGGACAACTGTCGAACTCTTTCAACGGAAAAGAGGACAGGCTGCTGCACTCAAACCTCGCTACCGAGTGGCGGAACGGCATGCAGCACCGCGTGCCCATAGACGCAACTTTCCAACTCTTCAAGCACATCAACATCTCGCCGTCGTTCTCCTTCCGCGACATCATGTATGTAAGCCGCATTGAACGCGACTGGGACTCCCGCCGTCAGCGCGAGGTGTGCGACACGGTCTTCGGATTCTACAACCTCTACGACTGGAGCACCTCGCTGAGTATGAACACCACGCTCTACGGATTCTACAAACCGCTGAAGCGCTTCTCGCGCGGAAAGGTCGAAGCCATACGCCACGTCTTCAAACCGCAGGTGAGTTTCTCCTATTCGCCGGACTTCACCACCGACCGCTACGGATACTACGACACCTATGTAAAGACCGATGCCAACGGTGAGGTATCCACCGTACGCTACTCGCCCTACCAGGGACTGCTCTACGGCTTCCCCAACGGTACAAAGTCCGGAAGCATCAGTTTCGGCATCTCGAACAACATCGAAATGAAGGTAAAGTCGGACCGCGACACCACCGGTTTCCGGAAAATCTCGCTCGTCGACGAACTTTCGGCGAACATGTCGTACAACCTTGCGGCGAAGACCCGGCCATGGAGCGACCTGAACATGAGGATTCGCCTGAAACTCACCAAACGCTACACCTTCTCGCTCAACGCCGTCTTCGCTACCTATGCCTACGAGAAAGACGAAAACGGCAACGTGCGCGTCGGCGACAAAACGGAATGGAGCCAAGGACGTTTCGGACGATTCCAAGGCATGAGCCAAAACCTTTCGTACACCATCAACAACCAGAAGGCTCTCACCTTCTTCAACCTTCTGAGAGGACGGGGATGGGGCGAACTCTTCGATTCCATCAGGGGCAAGGACAAGGAGGACAGGACCCAGAGAAACGAGGACGAAGAGGAAGACGACGAATACCTGGATGAAGAGGGTGATGTCGACGATGCCAACATCGACCCCGAACTGCGGCGCGGACAGAAGGGCCGGCAGAAGAGCGTCGGCGTGGACGAAGACGGATACCTCATCTTCAGCATGCCATGGAGCCTCACCTTCAGCTACGGCATCACCATGCGCGAGAACACACAGGCGAAAATCAACGAGCGGCGCATGCGATATCCCTACTCCTTCACCCACACACTGAGCTGCTCGGGATTCATACGCATTGCCAGCGGATGGAACATCTCCTTCACCTCAGGATACGACTTCAACTACCACGACCTCTCCATGACCACCATTTCGCTGAGCCGCGACCTGCACTGCTTCGAAATGTCGTGCTCCGTGGTCCTCAAACCCTATACCAGCTACAACTTCTCGTTCCGCGCCAGAAGTTCGGAACTTGCCGACGCGCTCCGGTACGAAAAGCGGAGTTCAAGAAGCACGAACATCGACTGGTACTAACTTTTTCTGCAAACACATTTCACACCACCATGACTATGAACAGAAACCTGCTGCATATGTTCTCTGCATGGGTACTGGCAATTGCCGCATCCACCCTTGCAACCTCCTGCACGGAAAACGAAGAACTCGGACAATACTCGGCCTATTTCATGCCGACACGTCCGGCAGGCATTGAACTCTACGCTGACCAGACACGCGACAGCACCACCATTGTCTCCACCATATCGTGGGATATCACCACACAGGCCACGACCGGCGAAGACGGATGGCTGAGATTCTCTCCCGGAAAAGCCGACGTGGTGCCCAACGGACAACTTTTCCAACGGGTGAACATCACGGCAGAGGCCAACACCACCGGGTATATCCGTGAGAGCCTGATGAAGGTGAACCTCCAAACCGACCGCATCGACGGCATAGCCATGCCCATCAGACAACTGGGATGGATGGACATCACCGTACCGCAACCCCGCTTCACCACCGACGACAAGGCCACCATGCAGCCCATCTTCGAAAGCACACTGAAGGCCTCGGACATCAATGCGACCATGGTATGCCACATCTTCACCATGGCCACTCTGAAGAGCGATGCCGAATGGCTCGTCATCCCGGAAGAACTGCAGAGCATACGTGGCGGTGACCGCACGCTCATCTTCAGTGTCGAACCCAATCACACCGGCACAGAACGCACGGCACACGTCACACTGACCTCGACATTGGGATGCAGCAACGTCGTCACATTTATCCAGAAAGCGGAATAATGCAGATTCTTTCTCCACAACATCCGACTTCCTGTAAGGCACGACTTGCCGCCATATGCCTGTTACTCTGCATGGCAGTGGCAAACGCCGTGGCAGACGGACGCATCAAAGTGGCATGCATCGGCAACAGCGTCACCTACGGCTACGGCATCGAAGGCCGCGACAGCCTGGCTTATCCTGCGCAACTGCAACGCATGCTCGGCGACAACTACGAGGTCCGAAACTTCGGAAAGAGCGGAGCGACACTCCTCCGCCACGGACACCGCCCCTACAACGAGCAGAAGGAATACCGTAAGGCGCTGGAGTATGGGGCAGAAATCGTGGTCGTACATCTTGGTCTGAACGATACCGACCCGCGCAATTGGCCGAACTTCCGCGACGAATTCGAACACGACTACCGCCAGCTCATCGACAGTCTGCAGGCAGCAGCTCCCGAAGGACATCTAAAGCGGCTCGTCATCTGCCTGATGACACCCATCTTCAGCGGTCATCCCCGTTTCGAAAGCGGCACACGCGACTGGCACTCCGAAATCCAGGATGCCATCCGGAGGGTGGCCACGCACTATGGGGTGGACCCGCTCGACATCCATTCGCCGCTTCACTGCCGTCCCGACCTTTTTCCGGACAACCTGCATCCCACGGCAGAAGGTGCGGAGATACTGGCGCGGACCGTCTACGGCGGCATCACCGGCGACTGGGGCGGACTGTCACTTCCCGAGGTATACGGCAACGGCATGGTGCTCCAGCACGATGCTCCGGCTCTGACAGGACGTGCCAATGCAGGAACGAAGGTGACGGTGACCGTCCGCGGAAAACACCACAAACAACGGACATCCGCCACCGCCGACGACAACGGATACTGGAGGACTGCACTGGAACCGCTGAAACCTGGCGGACCCTATACCATCGACATCGAGACTTCGGACAAAGAAAACCTGCAGTTGCAGGACGTTCTGGCGGGCGAAGTATGGCTTTGCTCGGGACAGAGCAACATGGCTTTCCGCCTCGACCAATGCGCTACAGCACAAAATGACGTGCTACAGGCCCCTGCATACGAAGAGGTGGCAAAAGGCGCCTGCCTGCGGTTCTTCAACATGCGCGGACGTTGGGACACCTACGACACCGCATGGACACCGGAAGCCTGCGACTCCATCAGACGTCTCCAATACTTCGAGCCCACGCAATGGACACCATGCAACGCCATGACGGCGGCAGGATTTTCGGCCATCGGCTACCATTTCGGGCGTGTGCTTGCCGACTCTCTGCAGATGCCCGTAGGGCTGATATGCAATGCCGTCGGAGGTTCCACCACTGAAGCATGGGTGGCACGCACTACCCTGGAGAAGGAATTCCCCGCCATCCTCAAGCCATGGATGCATAACGACTTCATCCAGGATTGGGCACGGTCGCGTGCGGCACGGAACCTCGGCGTGACAGGTAAAAAAGCCGAGGACACCAGACTCCTGCGACATCCATTCCTGCCCTCCTACCTTTTCGAAACAGCCATCGCACCGCTGCGGGCCTTTCCCATCAAGGGTGTGGCATGGTATCAGGGCGAATCGAATGCCCACAACAAGGAGGCGCACGACAAACTCTTCACCCTCCTCATCGATTCATGGCGTACGGAGTGGAACGACCTGGGCATGCCCTTCCACTTCGTCCAGCTCTCAAGCCTGTCACGGCCCTCATGGACATGGTTCCGCGACAGCCAGCGCATCCTGCAGAGCGAAATCCGAAACACCGGAATGGTGGTATGCAGCGACCTTGGCGACAGTCTCGACGTTCATCCCCGCCACAAACGCGAGGTGGGCGAGCGGATGGCGGCACAGGTGCTCCACGAACGCTACGGATACTCCCACATCGTGCCTTCCGGACCTCTGCCTGTTGCTGCGGTCTTCGCGGACGAAAAGGCCACCGTATATTTTGATTATGGAAAGGATCTGCATGCTAGCGACGGCGATGCACTGCGGACCTTCGAGCTGGCAGGCCCCGACGGCATCTTCTACCCTGCAGAAGCCACGGTGACGGGCGAGGGGAAGCTCACGGTGACCGCCGCCCCCATGGTGAAGGAGGCCACAAGCGTGCGCTACGGATGGCAGCCCTTTACCCGTGCCAATATGGTAAACGACGCAGGAATGCCTACATCCACCTTCCGCTTCGACAAAAAATGACCGTAGCGGTTCCGGAAGGGTTTTCGTTCCCCATCCTCCGTCCCATGTCCGCAACTGTAGGAAGGGCGTAGCACAGGGACAGATGTTGCGCTATGCCGCCATATCCCATCTTCCGGATACCCATCCACACACTCATTTCCAATACTTTCCATGCAAATCATCATCGAATGGGTGCTTGAGCACCTGAGCTATTGGGTCATCGTGGTCTTTATGGCCATTGAAAGTTCCTTCATTCCCTTTCCCTCCGAAGTCATCGTAC
>SAMEA3663097__coassemble_971_pt1 | contig 11144 bp, 11 predicted proteins | sample SAMEA3663097__metabat2_low_PE_001 | metagenome-assembled genome bin SAMEA3663097 (sample SAMEA3663097) | pig gut metagenome | biome: pig gut; feature: pig-associated habitat; material: faeces | place: France | collected 2012 | reverse complement strand
ACCGAAGAGGTGGAGTTCGAGGACATCAACGGTGAAATCAACGGCGAAATCATCGGCGACAACCCTATGGGCAACGCCTCGTCCGCTACCCCTCACACTCGCGAGGAGGCAGAAAGGGCACTGATAGAACAGGCCCTGCGACGCAACAGGAACAACCGAAGGAAAACAGCCGAAGAACTGGCCATTTCGGAACGTACACTCTACCGTAAAATACAAAAGTATGGTCTCGATGAAGAAAATTAAACCTCTTGCATGCCTTGCAATGTCGGTTGCCGCACTGCTGCTCACCATTGCATGCAGCATCAGTTATTCCTTCACGGGAACGAACATCAACTACGATGTCATAAAGACCATACAGATTGACAAGATTGCGAACCGTGCACCCTACGGATGGGCTCCGATGGAGGCTATGTTCAACAACAAGTTGCAGGACAAATATGCCAACTCCACACGACTGAGACTCGTGAAGAGAAACGGCGACCTGCAGGTTGCGGGCGAAATCACGGGTTACGACCAGTTCAACAAGGCGGTCAGCGCTGACGGATATTCGTCGCAGGTACAGCTGAAACTGACAGTCAACATCAGGTTCCGCAACAACAAGATGAACCAACAGTGGGAAAAACAGTTCTCCGCCACCACACAATATGACGCGCGCCAGTCGCTTGCCACCGTGCAGGAGGGACTGGTGAATGAAATGATTGACGACATCGTCGACCAAATCTTCAATGCCACCGTTGCAGACTGGTAATGGCTCTTTCCACGTCCAACACCATTACAACGACGTTAACGCTGAATCTCCTGACCATGGACATTGCCCATCTTATTGCCCATCCCGAGGAACTGAACCACGAAACCATCTATGACCTGAGGAGAATCGTGGCGGTTTTCCCCACTTTCCATGCCGCACGGATACTGTTCCTGCGGAATCTCTTCCTGCTGCACGACCCGAGTTTCGACACCGAACTGAGACGTGCGGCCGTGATGTTGCCGGACCGCAGTGTGCTCTTCGAAATCACGCAGCGCAACGAGGTGAGGCTTGCCTCTGGCAGCAAGGAAGAATCCTCCCACGCTCCTGCCGAAGAAGAAAGCGCAGACGGACAGCCGCAGAAAAAATACAAAACCACCCTGCAGCTGCTCGACGACTTCCTCGACAAGACTCCGCCACAAAGCTCCAGACCTGCTGCAAAAGCCGACCCGTCGGTCGACTACATGGCTTACCTCATGGCGCACGAAGAGGAAGATGGCACGGAATATGCATCCAAAGAGTCCGTAAACGACGAAGCGGCTGCTGGAAGCACGACCCGATTGGATTCGCTCATCGACAATTTCATCGACACACATACCGAGCGCACCACCCTCTCCGACAATCCCATTATGCCGGACAACATCATTGAAGAGGAGACCGCAGACGCAGCGAAGTCCAACACCACAGCCCCCAACGACACGAACAAGGACAGCGGGGCTGAGGACGAGGAATGCGACACAAGCTTCACCGAAACCCTGGCAAGGGTATACATCCGGCAGCAAAAATACGAACGGGCGGCAGAAATGCTGCAGAAGCTGAAAGGCACCAACGCAGCACAAAGTAACCCGTACTATGCCGACCAGGTACGCTTCCTGCAAAAAGCCGTCATCAACGAACGGCACAGAAAAAAGAAAAGCGGAAACAGTTAAGGGGCGTCCTATCAAATTGCTTGACAACTCTTCCCCCTTCCCCTCCCATTTCTCCCCAATACTTGCTTCCCAAAGGCAGACATCGGGAGAGCATGAACCCTGAATCAACAAAAACAAAACAAAATAACAAAAAAACAAACCAAACCCATGTACACACTTCTCGTAGTGCTTGCAGTTGTCGTATCGATTCTGCTTGCAATCATTGTACTCGTCCAGGAATCCAAGGGCGGCGGTCTGGCTTCGAGCGTATCGAGTGCAAACAGCGTGCTCGGCGTCCGCAAGACCACCGACTTCGTGGAAAAAGCAACATGGATTCTGGCAGGACTGCTCGTCGTATTCTCGGTATGCAGCAGCTTCTTCGCCACTCCTGCCACAAAGTCTGCTGACGACATCGTCAACGACATCCACACTTCCGCTCCCGCTCCCCAGCTTCCCGGACAGCCCGCTCCCCAGCCTGCACCTGCCAACTAAGCACAACGGCTGAGGGCAACTCCGGAAAAAGGGCGAAACGCCCTCTGAAAACCCCAAAACACCCCTTAACAATCCGCTCCGGCTATCCCCTGTACAAGGAGATAGCCGGAGCTTTATTTTGTCCTGTCCCCTTCTCATTCCCAACCTTCTCGAAGCACCCTACCCCATACGCCCCCTGCACTACTCTCCAATACCCTATGGTATCATACAGAAACGGACAAAGGATGGGCACAGAGAACCTGAGCGGATGTGATATACGGAGCCTTGGTGACAAGATAGCGGGAACCAAAGGGAAATAACAGAAGCCAAGGGAAGATGATGGGAGACAAGGGAAAACAACAGAAGTCAAGGGCAATTCACATGGCAAAGGCTCATACTGAGCCGAAAAAGCCGGATGTGGAAATCCACACCCGGCTTCTATGATTTGTGGGGACATCAACCGTCTGTCATCGCTTCAGGAAGCCATTTCATACGGTCATGTTCGATATTGTGCAAGAGACTACACCTTGATTTCAACCTCCACACCGCAGGGAAGCTCCAGCTTCATCAAGGCATCGATGGTCTTGGAGTTGCTGCTGTAGATGTCTACCAGACGCTTGTAGGTAGAAACCTCGAACTGCTCACGGGCCTTCTTGTTAACGAAGGTAGAACGGTTCACAGTGATGATGCGCTTGCGGGTGGGAAGGGGCACAGGACCACTGACAATGGCACCGGTAGCCTTCACGGTCTTAACGATCTTCTCAGCAGACTTTTCTACGAGAACATGATCGTAGCTCTTCAGCTTGATACGAATTTTCTGACTCATGATAAATTAGGAATATAAATGTATGATTTAAAGGATTCCATCCCGTTAAGAGTCATTCGCTAACGGGATGGAGTATAGGAATCAAACAGCGTTGATTACTTGATGAGGTCCACACGGCCCTTGATTTCCTCGAGCACGGCACGGGCAATGCTGCTGGAAACGGGAGCGTGGTGGTCGTACTGCATGGAGCTGGTGGCACGTCCGGAGGTGATGGTACGGAGGGCGGTTACATAACCGAACATCTCCGACAGGGGAACCATAGCCTTCACGATGCGGGCACCGCTGCGGCTGTTTTCCATACCTTCGACCTGACCACGACGCTTGTTGAGGTCACCGATAACGTCACCCATGTTCTCCTCGGGAGTAACAACCTCGAGCTTCATGATGGGCTCCATGAGGACGGGACCTGCCTGAGCGCATGCGTTCTTGTAAGCCTGGAGGGCAGCGATTTCGAACGACAGCTGGTCGGAGTCTACGGGGTGGAAGCTACCATCCACGAGCTCAACCTTGAGACTGTCGAGGGGATATCCACCGAGCACACCGCTCTTCATGGCGTTCTCGAAGCCCTTCTGTACGGAAGGAATGAATTCCTTGGGAATGCGACCACCGGTAACGCTGTTGACGAACTGCAGTCCGCCTTCCTTGTAGTCCTCATCAACGGGACCTACGTTAACGATGATGTCGGCGAATTTACCGCGACCACCGGACTGCTTCTTGTAAACCTCGCGGAGGTTCGAAACGGTCTTGGTAACGGCTTCCTTGTAGTTCACCTGAGGCTTACCCTGGTTGCACTCTACCTTGAACTCACGCTTCAGACGGTCGATGATGATGTCGAGGTGGAGCTCACCCATACCGCTGATGACGGTCTGGCCGCTCTGCTCGTCGGTACGAACGGTGAAGGTGGGGTCTTCTTCAGCAAGCTTGGCAAGACCATTGCTGAGCTTGTCGAGATCCTTCTGGGTCTTGGGCTCAACGGCGATACCGATAACGGGATCGGGGAACTCGATGCTTTCGAGGATGATGGGAGCGCCTTCCTCGGTGAGGGTATCACCGGTGCGGATATCCTTGAAGCCTACTCCGGCACCGATATCACCGGCACCGATGACCTCTACAGGATTCTGCTTGTTGGAGTGCATCTGGAAGATGCGGCTTACGCGCTCCTTCTTGCCGGAACGTACGTTGTATACATAAGAGCCGGACTCAACCTTACCGGAGTAAACACGGAAGAAGGTCAGACGGCCTACATAGGGGTCGGTAGCAATCTTGAATGCAAGAGCGGAGGTCTTGTCGTCCTCGGAGGGGTGACGTACCTCGGTCTCACCGGTCTCGGGGTTCACACCTTCGATGGCAGGAGTGTCGAGAGGGCTGGGGAGGAACATGCAGACATAGTCGAGGAGGGTCTGCACACCCTTGTTCTTGAACGAAGAACCGCAGGTCATAGGTACGATGTCGAGTGCGAGGGTACCCTTGCGGAGGGCGGCAACAATTTCCTCTTCGGAGAGGCTGTCGGGATCCTCGAAGTACTTCTCCATGAGGGTCTCGTCCTGCTCTGCGGCGAGTTCAATCATCTTGCCACGCCATTCCTCAGCTTCGTCCTTGAGTTCAGCGGGGATTTCCTCTACGTCGTATTCGGCACCCATGGTCTCGTCGTGCCAAAGGATGGCCTTCATCTTGATGAGGTCTACGATACCCTTGAAGGTCTCTTCAGCACCGATAGGAATTGCCACGGGGCAGGGAGTAGCACCAAGGACGTCCTTCATCTGGCGAACAACCTCGAAAAAGTCGGCACCGGAGCGGTCCATCTTGTTGACATACCCGATACGGGGAACGTTATACTTGTCGGCCTGACGCCAAACGGTTTCCGACTGGGGCTCTACACCACCGACAGCGCAGTAGGTTGCCACAGCACCGTCGAGCACGCGGAGCGAACGCTCCACCTCAGCGGTAAAGTCAACGTGTCCCGGAGTGTCAATCAGGTTGAACTTATACTTGTTACCATTATAGTTCCAGAATGCAGTGGTAGCGGCAGAAGTGATGGTGATACCGCGCTCCTGCTCCTGCTCCATCCAGTCCATGGTGGCTGCACCTTCGTGAACCTCACCGATCTTGTGGGTCTTACCGGTGTAGAAAAGGATACGCTCGGACGTGGTGGTCTTACCGGCATCGATGTGGGCCATGATACCGATGTTACGAGTCAAGTGGAGGTCTTGCTTAGCCATAACGTTGAAAGGAAGTTACGTTATTTGTGTGTGATTAGAAACGGAAATGGGCGAAAGCACGGTTAGCCTCAGCCATACGGTGCATATCTTCCTTACGCTTGAAGGCACCACCCTGCTCGTTGTATGCGTCCATGATTTCAGCGGCGAGCTTGTCAGCCATGGTCTTTCCACCACGCTTGCGGGCGTAGTTAATCATATTCTTCATCGAAACGCTCTCCTTACGGTCGGGGCGGATTTCAGTAGGCACCTGGAAAGTTGCACCACCGATACGACGGCTCTTTACTTCCACCTGGGGAGTCACCTTGTCAAGAGCCTCTTTCCAGATGTCGAGCGCGGTCTTCTCCTCGTTGGCCATCTTCTCGCCGACAATTTCGATAGCGTGATAGAAGATTTCGTAGGAGACATTCTTCTTGCCGTCATACATGAGGTGGTTAACGAACTTGGAGACCTTCTGGTCGCCATACACGGGATCCGGAAGGATCTGACGCTTTTTAGGTTTTGCTTTACGCATTGCTGTGTGTGTAAGTGGGTTGGTTTTCAGTTAGGGCTGCATACTTGTTTCTTCAGCCGTCATCGCGAAGCGGCTTACTCAACCTTTTGCAAACCAATTGTCTTCCTTTGAAGACGGAGATGTGTGTAGTGGGAAAGTTGCAGAATGGGAATGGCGGAGCGACTCATGCCGTTTCTCCGGTCATCGGTCCGATGACGAAATCGAGAGATGTCTTCATCTGCACGCTGGCAGATTACTCTCCGCCCCCTTCTGCCTTCAAGACCTTCGAATCTTACTTCTTGGCCTTGGGACGCTTGGCACCGTACTTCGAACGACGCTGTGTACGGTTGGCGACACCGGCGGTATCAAGTGTACCGCGAACGATGTGATAACGTACACCGGGGAGGTCCTTCACACGACCGCCACGAACGAGAACGATGCTGTGCTCCTGAAGGTTGTGGCCTTCTCCGGGGATGTAGGAGTTCACCTCCTTGGAGTTGGTGAGGCGCACACGGGCTACCTTACGCATTGCGGAGTTAGGCTTCTTAGGGGTTGTAGTGTACACGCGGACGCAGACACCACGACGCTGGGGGCAGCTGTCAAGCGCGGGCGACTTACTCTTGTCGGCAGCCACGCTGCGGCCCTTACGTACCAATTGCTGGATTGTAGGCATTGTCTTTTGTTTTTTATTATTTATATATTGTATTATAGAATTCGTAGGGATGTGACATTGGGCAGAGTATACACTCCACCCTATTCGGGCGCAAAATTACGACTTTTTTGCCAAGACGACAAAATATTTTGCATTTTTGGACAGGAATATCACGCTTGCCACGTCAAATTATGACACACAAATTACAAAACTGTCTGTCGGGGAATCAACGTTCGGCAATGTCGACACTGACATTAGACAAGCGGTAGGCCGGGGCATTGGCGTCTGTCGTCTCCACGTTTCCCTCTATCTGACTGGAATCTATGCCGGTCTTGAGGAGGATGGCGTTGGTGACGGCTTCCACACGCTTTGAAGCGAGAATTTGCGAAAATTCCTTCTCGTTGGCCTTGACATAGGCCGTCACCTTCACTCGGGCCTTGGGATGTTCCTCCAGGAAGGCGGAGATGGCCTCGATGCCGGGCATTTGCGACTGTCCGACGCTATAACGTGCCGCATTGAACGGAATCTGGGTCCTGAACACCGAAACCGTGCGCTCTATGGTCTTCGGGCTACGCTTTTCGAGTTCACGGACTCGATTTTCCATCTGCGTGCAGGCATTTTCGGCACTGTCGAGGCTTGCCTGTGCCTTTTCCAGTTCTACATCGCGCTTGGCGACATCGGAACGGAGATAGTTGACGATGTCGTTCAGACGGTTGATTTCCTCCATATCCACCACCGGCTTGGCAAACGTCAGATGCCGTGGCTGGCGTTTTCCCTTGATATGATATGTAGCACCCACAGTCAACTGAAGGTCGGCATGGTTGATGTCAAAACTCTCATACTGGTTTCCATGGGGCACACTGAGGTCGTAGACCATGGCAGGACGCAATGAGAACGTCCACTCCTTGTCGCGGCCGATGGTAAAACGGAAGTCGGCGCCAAACTTTGTCGCAAAATAGTTTTCGTCGGGGAAATACTCCGAATTAGTTCCGCGATAGAGATGTCCCCAAGCCGGCATGACCATGGCTTCCACCTCGAAGAAACGCGGAGAACCGGCATATCCCTGTATCAATCTGGAGATATTCAGGTAGAATGCCGGACCGATGACCGTCCTCGGGTCCTTGCGTTCGTCACGGTCCATGCGCATATAGAGGTCGGCCTCCACGCCCATGGAAAAGGCAGGCATCATCTGCTTGCGAACCTCAACGATGCCCATCCATCCGCTACAGTCGGTAAGGTATTTCATCGGGAAACACATAGGATGATAACCTCCCACCGACAGGCCGACGCTCCAGTTGTCAGTAAAGCGTGCCCGTTGCAATGGTTGGTTCCCGGAATATGCCATTATGGCAGAGATGAAGAGCAGGACGGCTGTCAGAAATCTTTTCATAAATTCACATAAGATATCCCCGTTTGCGGAAAAACACCCTCATTGTAATATTACGCGCGCGCAAAAGGAGGGATATCCGGACTTACGGGAAAGGGGAAAGAAAATAGACTGCAAATTTACGGGAGAATGACGAAATCGGCAAGCAAAACACTGTTTTTGCCTTTTCACCTTGCATAATTGTCATGAAAAGTGTAACTTCGCCACGCGATTTGTGGGCACAAAAATCATGGCACACGTCTTGCACCCTACAAAGGCAGAGCGGCAGAAAACACCGTTTTCCGCTCTCGTCAAACCATAACGAATTACAAATCAAAATCATACATTTTATACATCATGGAAGAAAAGAAACAGCCCCAGCAGCAACAACTGCAGATTGAACTCACCCCCGAGGTTGCCAACGGCACCTACAGCAACCTCGCCATCATCAACCACAGCAACCAGGAGTTCATCATCGATTTCGTTGCTGCCCTCCCCGGTATCCCCAAGGCACGCGTCAACTGCCGCCAGATTCTCACCCCCGAGAACGCCAAGCGTCTGCTCTTCGCCCTTCAGGACAACGTGGTGAAGTACGAGCAGAAGTTCGGAACCATCGAACAGCGTGGCAACGCAGCCCCCAAGGCTGACGGCCGCACCGCAGCACCCTTCGGCATGCCCGAGGCTTAAATACCAGCAAACAACAGATAAACGCTCTTATCCGGTACACTACCGGGCAAGAGCGTTTTTCGTTTTTCAAACAATTGCATTCCAGACTTTCAACGACGCCACTTTCCGAGAAGCAACGGCAGCCCAACCACCAGATGCCCGATTGCCAGCACTGACATGACGATGCCGCACCAATAATGCACCATACCAAGATAGGGAATCTTCACCGGACTGAGGATTTTGACCGCTCCGGTCACTGCCGTAAAGACAAAGACCCAAAGGAGAAAAGTAGTGGTCTTCGGAAACCACGGATAGCGTTTGCCCATACCCTGCAGGGCATCCCGACAAAGCAGGTAATGGCGGTCGAGCACGATGATCATGACCAATGCCACAGCCCCATGTGCAGCCTTGATGACAGCGCGAGGCTCTATCAGCAGGCCGTGACGCTTGAGGTGCAGCACCACACCGCTTGCAAGCAAGAGCAGGAAGGCTGCTACAAGGATACTATCATTCCTTTTTCTGTTCGTTTTCATTTCCATAGTCTTTCGTTTGTTTTCGGCAAATATAGAAATTTTATCCTTATTATGCCATGCAGCCACGAATATCATTTGCAAAAACAAGAACCTTACACTCGTAAAAATCACTTATAGAATGGCAAACCTGCCCATTGGAATAGCGCACCAATGACAGAGGAACGAAGGGTCTGCAATTAGCCTTGCCACCGCATTGATCAGACAAGAGAGAAGGAGGAGACCATAACGACAGACTAATCGCCGACTTACAGAATACCCGCAATTTTGCAAACTTCACCTTTCACACATTGCCATAGGGCAGACCGAACAGACAAATGTTTCCGTGCTGATTTTCAGGTTTTTACTATCATATCGGACACAATTGTGTAAAAAGTGTAAAACCAAACACTTGCCACAACAGACGTTTTCCGTATATTTGTAGGAAAAATGATGCAAAGACGCATGGAGATGTGGCGAAAAACACCTGCATATTTACTTCTCATCCTGCTGCTTTCGGCATGTGCCGGCAGTTCCGTGAAACAAAATATTAACCGTGCGGAGGCCCTGCTTGAGGGGTCGCCCTCGGAGGTTATTGCCATGCTCGACAGCACAGACCGCAAGATACCGGCATGGAACATCCCGCTCCGGATGCGGTATGAACTCCTCCGCGCACAGGCGATGAACAAGGCTTTCGTGCGTTTCACCACGGACAGCATCGCATTGGAAATGGTGAAGTACTACAATATCTTCGGTGGCAGCAACCAACGTATGGCCGCCAACTACATGGCCGGTTGCGCATACCGCGACATTGGTGACGTTCCGAACGCCATCAAATACTTTCGTCGTGCCATCGAAGCGGCCGACACCACCGATTCCTCCTGCGACCTTCGGATGCTTTACTGCATACACGGACAGGCGGCACTGCTCTACGCCCAGATGCTGGTCTTCGAATACGAGATGAAGGAAAACTTGGAGGCCGAACGCATCGCCCGGAGACTGGGGGACGATGCCAACGCCATTGTCTTCATGTGGGGCAGGGCCGCATGCCATTATATGCAGAACCGCTACGACCGCACAAACGGAATCCTGGACAGCATCGCTGACATCTTGAAGGAACGCCGACTGCCGGAAAGACCCGAACTGGTGTATCCGATGAAAATCAACATCCGTCTGGAAGCCAAAGACGGCAAAGGGGCAGCACGCCTGCTGAAGGAACTTGAAGAGAAGATGGGAATCACCGCGGAAACGCCTGCCGGGGAACTGCCCATCTATGATTATCTCCAGATGAAAGGACAGGCGTACGTGCTGAACGCATGTCCGGACTCTGCCATCCTCATGTTCCGCCGGAGCCTGCAACAATTCCCCAGACACGAGTTCAGGGAAGCGGCATACCGTGGTCTGAAGGATGCCTACGCACTGAAGCAAATGCCGGATTCTGCCATCAAATATGCCAACCTCTACTGCAGCGAAAACGACTCCGTCATGCTTGAACGTTCCTCGGAAAACCTGCTCCGCATGCAGGCGATTTACGACTATACCACCGCTCAGGAACGCACACTGAAACTGCAACGACAGAAGGTATGGCTCATATGGACAGTCATAGGATGCGCACTGTTGCTCTGCATCATCTATTTCGCTGCCAAGAAAATCTACAAAAGGACCCAAGAGGAAAAGCAGAAAAAGCAACAGGAGCTGACATACCTTTCTGAACGATTCGAAAGCCAAAAGGCCGAACTCCTGGGGGTGAAAGCAGAGGCTGTACTACATATTCAGGAAAAAGAAAGGGAAATCGACGAACTCCAGCATACGCTGGACACACTGAAGGACGACATCGTGAGAATCCGCGAATGCGGCAAGAACCGCGAGGTGTTTGAAAGTGAACTCATTCTGCACCTGCATGAACTGGCAACACACGGAAAGCCTGCCACTCCAGAAGAACTGTTCAGCCTGGTATGCTTCGCAAAACATGCGCTTCCCGAGTTCTTCGAACACATCAACAAGGAGGAATACGCACTGACGCCGTGCGAAATAAACGTATGCATCCTCTTGCGCTTCAACTTCAAGGCTTCGGAGATGGGCATTCTTCTGGACACTACATCACAGCGCATCACTAATCTCAAAAACTCTATCAACAGAAAACTCTTCGGGGAAAGCGGTGCAAAAAAAGTAGGAGACAAACTTGCAGGGCTGGGTTGAGGAAAAACATCCCCGCTCCCCCCGACACTATGTTTTAGTATATCCGAGACGAACGTTTTCGTTAAGCCATATGAGCAGAAGCCAAACTTGTTT
>SAMEA3663097__coassemble_963_pt1 | contig 11261 bp, 8 predicted proteins | sample SAMEA3663097__metabat2_low_PE_001 | metagenome-assembled genome bin SAMEA3663097 (sample SAMEA3663097) | pig gut metagenome | biome: pig gut; feature: pig-associated habitat; material: faeces | place: France | collected 2012 | reverse complement strand
TTCGGAGCTCTTTTTTATTTAGGCCCAGTCGCGGCTGGTACTGCTTGTCATCACCCTTTGGCGTGGGAGAGTAGGTCGCCTCCATTTACATGAGAGCTCTGAGTTCACTATGAACTTGGAGCTTTTTTTCGTTTACAGTATAGGAGTGTGAGTAGTTAGACCCTTTCATGGGAATGTCTTAAATAACTGGAAAATCGTTGAGGGTAAGTACTATAGTGCGTTTTTTACTATATCAACAGGTAATTATTTTGTTTGAATTTGGTGATATTTCAATAATTATTACGATATTTGCATATCAGAACCATCCTCGCAAACAGGGTTGCCTTCATTCTCCCTTCAAGAATGATGGGCTTTCATTTTGGATTCTATAATGTTTGTTCTTGTAGAATTCAAGTTTCCCTTAAGAAAAAAGGAGGGTTTATAAAATATATGCCAATGAAAACACTTCATCCTATTTTAATATTTTTGCTTTTTCTCTTCCCTTCTGCGTTGTTTGCTGCGATGCAGGAAGAAGAGACTGAAAATAGGCCTTTTGCAATTGTTGTTAAATCTAAAGATGGTAACTATTATGCGGTTAAGGCAGAGATTGTAACAGATTCTCCGAATTGGTTAAATGCTGTAAAGGTTGAAGTTATAGGAAACAAAGTTGTGTTGGACAATTCTATGACCGATATTTCTTGGGAACTTTCAAATAGACATCTTCATTGTGGTAATGAAAAATGGCTTATTCCAGGTCCAAAATTAGATAAAAAAGAGTCTGAGGATTGTTTGACTTTTTATAAAGAAAGTACAGAAGATGGAACTTCATTTGTAAGAACTTCAGGTGGATCTGATTATGTCTTCAGATTCTATTCAGCATATAGTATGTTTAGAATCAATAACAAATATAGTTATCCAAAAGCATATAATTATGACATTGCCCAAGGTTATCAGCGCTCTGGTCTCTCAGAGGGTAAGTTCGGAACGATTTGCTTGCCCTATAATGTGGAAACTGCAGAATGGAGCGGTGCAACATTCTATGAAATTGTAGGAAAGAGAATGCAGGATGGTAAGGTCATCAGTCTTTCATTGCGTAAAGTATCGGAACTTGTTGCCGGACGCCCGTACATCTTCAAGGCAGAAAATGAAACTTTAGCAGCCGTCTATGGCAATAAAGAACCCACGTCTGCTTTGGAACATAATGGCTTGGTAGGGTCTTTAGAGGATACTCCTGTGGCTGAAGGCATGTATCTTATTTCGGACAATATGGTCAAGAAATGTGGTACTGGGTGTTCTATTGCTGCGAATAGAGCATATATCAATATGGAAAATGTTCCCGAACTTCCTGATGGTACTATAAACGACGTTGTGGAATTACAAATGTATGGTATTCCAACGGAAATTTGTATGCCGACAATCTCGGTTGACGCACCCTCATTATACTATAATCTAGGTGGGCATCCAATTGAAGAATGTTCAAAGGGCATTCGAATTGGTCGTAATGGCATCAAAGAACTTGTTCGTTAAACTTGTTTGCTCTCTGAGAAAGAGAAGGATATGTATTTCTCCTTTAAAGAAATGGAATAAAGATAAATTGTAATAGAGTAATGGCAAAGAAAAAGTATATTCCTCCAACGGTAACGCGTTATCCGATATATCGAGAAAGCCCAATGCTTTGTACTTCATTTAATGACGATACAATACCTGTGGATAACAACAGTAATGACAATATTCAGGGTGACTCGAATATAAGGTACAGACTGTTAGACGAGAAGAAATGGGATTGAAATACGGCTCCGAGAAAATACGTTCTACTCATCTCTACAAATAAACCTCGGGCTATTTCCTTTTGCAAATAGGCTGCGACATCCGCAATGAAAGTACGGTTGCCGCAGCCTGTGTTTTCTGAATCCCGAGCGAAAAAGTGCACCAAGTTATTCTTTTTTCATTACTAAATCCTTTCAAGGACTTTTTCGACGAGTTTATCAATGGAATTCTTGTAGTGGACATCTGTCTCTTTGGCGAATCTGTTTGCCACAACTATGCAACATGTCATGGCCCGATGTCCCATCAATGTGGAGAGGCCTGCCAATGCTGAACTTTCCATTTCAAAGTTCGTGACCTTCAAGCCTTTATATTCAAAGTCTGCAATTTTTTTATTTAGTGCGGAATCCATCAATGGTAGACGCAGTTCGCGTCCCTGGGGGCCATAGAACCCTCCGCATGCAATTGTAATGCCGCGTACCATATCGTTTCCGGCTATTTGTTGCACAAGTCCTAAATCTGCTGTGGCGACATAGGGATTTCCCATTTTTGCGTCCCATTGTACATGTTTCTTGAAAGCGGCTTCTAAGTCTTGGTCGCTTGCTTTGTCTCGGTCGGCATAAAAATTCAGAAGACCATCAAAACCAATGCTTTTTACGCTGGCAATGAAACAGCCTACGGGGGTAAAAGGTTGAAGTCCTCCACAAGTGCCGATGCGCACAAGCGTTAGAGTGCGGTGATTGCCTCGTACTTGTCATGTTGAGAAGTCAATGTTAGCCAAAGCGTCCAATTCATTCATTACGATATCAATATTGTCGCATCCAATACCGGTGGACAGGACGGATATCCGTTTGCCTTGGAAATACCCGGTAATGGTGTGGAATTCACGGTTTTCCATTTCTATTTCTGTCCGTTCGAAGTGTGAAGCGACAAGAGATACACGCCCTGGATCACCTACAAGTATGACCTTGTCAGCAAGATGTTCCGGCTTCAGATGCAAATGGAAAATGCTGCCGTCACTATTGATAATCAGTTCAGATTCATAAAAATGTTTTTCTTTCATGAGATATGTTTTTGATGGGACTACAATGATGGATGTTTGGTGATAAAATTGGACAGGTTTCAAAAGGTATTTCTGTTGTAACTTCCAAGTATAATGTGCTGTTGTGAGTCCGGAGAAAGTCATTGATACATGTTTCTCTCATTTGTATAAATGTCTTTTATCTGGTTTTCGTTCAGTGGTGCGCCGTAAATTCTAAAAGAACCGATTTGCATTTCTGAGTGCCGCGAGAAGGGCATTTCTGCATTCCTTCCGATGTTCCATGGAACTTCCGTAGGTTGAATTTTACCTTTCACGCTTTGTTGTTGTACCAGTTCTCCGTCTACATAAAGCTGTAGTGTGTCTGCGGTCCCAACTCCAGCTACCATGTGCCACCTTCCATACCAGTTGTCAGGCACTTTCACCATACATGTCCCACGTCCCCAACCGCCTGCAAAGAAAACCAGATCATCCCGGCCTTGCATCTTCATGACTGTATAGTCGCCTTTGGTGAAGAAGTCGGCATATCCTTCCGGTGCCTTCAAGGGCTTTATCCATCCAAGAATGGTTATCTCGCCCGTGCTTTGCATCAGACTTTGTGATGCGGGGAACTCTATAAAGGCATTGATTGAGGTTTGTACATTGCGTGTGCCCCATTGTAGCGGCCCATGGCATATGCCGTCATTCTTAAATCCTGATTCGTCAAGTGCCTTTCCCATTCCTGGGTTTGTCGCCAGTATAGTGGCCTCAGTAGCGTTTTCATAAACTTTGATGTTACGTTCCTTATCGAGTATTTTCAACATGGAAAGCCCTTTTTCATATGCACTGATTCGGCATATGTACATTTTTTCTTCACCGGGAAGAAGGTTGATATTCAAAGTGGCAACTATGCTGTCGTTGAATATCATGTTTTCGATGCCTGTATATTGTCTACTGCTGACATTCTTTATTCTTACATTAGCCATGCATTCGCTTCCCAATCTTATGAGTGCGGGAACGTCAATGTCGGTGCATTGTAAAGATGGACGGAGTGAATCAGTGCAATATACGTGATAGACCATTTTCTTGTCCTCAATGGAAATTTCGTGTATTCCTTCTTCATAGAGCGTAAAACGTATGGAATCAAAACAAGTGGAGTGCCGGTCTATAGCCACAAGTTTCTTCGCTATCTGTTTGCCTTTGTCGTACACGGTCAACATAGTTGCACCTGTTTCACCTTTGTTTTCTATTTCTATTGGGAGGACAATTTCTTTACCGGACGGGACCACGTTTGTTCTTGGAAAAAGACGCCTGATGTATGTTCTTGTTGCCTCGTTTGTCATTGAATATGGCTCCTGATACTCTGGCAGTGTTTCTTGGTCCCAATCAAAATGGACACAGCCATCTTCTATGATTCTGTGGTGTCTTATGCACCATCCTTGAAACTCTTTGCCGCCGATGAAGATGGCTGGCAATCCGTCAGACCGTTCCTTCCCACTTTTTGAGATGGTGATAATTTTTCCGTCGTCGCGATACAAGGTGGCGCTATTAAAGATAGTAGGGAGTAATATATATTCACCGCTACCAGGGCATGTGACGTTCAACCCGAGAGCAGCCATGGCCCACCAACTTGACATAGATCCGAAATCGTCGTTGCCTGGAATGCCTCCGGGAGCATTGGCATAACAGCGTTCCATTATCTTACGGGTGTAATGTAATGCGAGTTCAGGGCGGTCGACCCATACAAAGAGCGTAGGGTAGTGAAGCACCGGTTCGTTATCGAATACAATTTTCCCATTTTCAAACCCTTCAACAAGACGTTGTGCAAAAAAGTTCTTTCCACCGTGAAGATTCACCATATCGTTCACATTGTGGGGTTGGAAAAACGTTGCGGTCCATTTTGTGCTTTCCTGGTATCCCAGCTCGCCGTGGTGCCGTAAAAAATCGTTACCTATCCGAGGCAAGAGAAACATGGTGCTTGTGTCCCAAAGGTTTCTGTAGTTGTTGGCTCCTTTCTTCCAACGTCTTGCTTCCCTATGCTTCCCTGCCTGTTCTGCAAGCATATACATCGCCCAATGGTCATAGGCGAGTTCTGTTGTGATGCTTACAGAATTTGCATGTTGGGCATCGATGTAGCCTTCATGTTCGAACGATTCCAGTCCGTGGTTTATGAGGTATTGTTTATACGAGTTTGATGCAACATCGTAAATTTCAGATATGTCAAGGTCTGTAGCTCCTTTCATGTAAGAATCAAGCAAAATGGCGATTATATGATGACCGGTCATCGGTCCTTCTGGGAGCATCCCGTTGCGAAGATAATCCTGGTATATGCTTCGTATTATGGCACTCTGACATTTAGGCTTGAGCAAGGTAAGCAGTGGATGCAATGTCCTGAATGTGTCCCATGCCGAGAAACCTGCATAGCGTGGCTCCTCCCCAACATCAGCGATATTGCGGGGCATTAGCATAGCGTGGTATAGTGCGGTATAGAATTGGGTAATATGGTTGGAATTCTCGCTCTCTACTTCAGCACATGCAAGTTCTTTTGTCCAACGTTGGTAGTTGGTCTTTCGCATACTTTCAAAATCTCCGTTGCAGAGTTCTGCATTCCCGTTTCGGATGCTTGCTTTCAAATTCTGTTCTGAACACATCAATTCTATGCTTATGGTATCCTGCCCGGAGAAGAACAACTGCAGTGTATCATCATAGGTGCAGTGGGAAACAAATGGAACTGAAAAACGCATGATGGCGTTTTTCCGTTTAGCAAAGACGGTTTGATTGTCTCTAACACGTAGAGCACTATTATGGTCAACGATGTAAAGTGTGGTGCTGTCAGAATGAGTTATATATCGTATTATTCCCGAATGTGGTGCTGCTGTCATTTCCGCTTTGTCCCCATCGTTAAATTGTACGGCATAAAACCCCGGTAGTGCCTTTTCGTTTCGATGTTCAAATTTGCGGCCTTTGTATTCATTCCCTAATGAAGATACATGTCCACGGTTGAAGATAAGTTTCAGCGTTCCGCTTGAGCCGTTGGGATAGCCACTGTTATGGTCGAAACAGGTGAAATACAGAATATGGTCATCGTGGTAGTAATATCCGCGTTCCTCTGGTCGAGTGCTTGTTTCCGGTGTGAGTTGAATCAAGCCCCATGGAGCGGTAGCTCCAGGAAAAGTGCCTCCGTAGTTGCCCCATAGAGTGGGAGCGTCGCTTAGTCCCGTTCCTATCATTACGTTTACCCAACGTGCGTTGTCCCGTGCTGTAAGACTCATAAATACCAGCATATACAGTAATGTGGTGACAATCCTTTTATTTCCTCCAGATTTCATGTCATAATGTGGTTTAGGGAAAACATCTCGTATTGAGGTTTTATCTATTTCGTCTTTTGTGTTCTCCGCTTCTTACATCACCCCCCTATGTGTTTTACTTTGACGCACTTATATCATGCTATGGCTAACTTATCAGCAAAAGTACAAGAAAAAAATCAGTGTGCAAATGTGTTAGATTTGTTTTATGCTCAAAAAGTGCAGTTTTTCCTGCCAATCACCGCAGGAAAAGGGAGAAAAGCCATTTGTACAGAAGAGAAAGCCCCTGACACAGGGAATATCAAAAAAGGGAAATCCTTTTGTGGATTTCCCTTTTGCGGAGAGAGGGGGATTCGAACCCCCGAAACGCTTTTGACGTTTACACGCTTTCCAGGCGTGCCTCTTCAGCCACTCGAGCACCTCTCCTTGGCTTGTTAAAAATGCAAATACAGTAGGCGATAATGCTGATATGCTCCTGTGTTTTGCTGAAATCGAGTGCAAATTTACGCTGTTTTTTTTAAACAGCAAAGAAAAAGCCTGCAAAAACTAAAAAAATGAAAGATAGCACGATTTTTGTAGACTTTCCTTTGCAACTTCCATAGTTTTCTGTAAATTTGCTCCGAGAAAAACATATTTGCCGCTTATTATATGCGGGTCAAACGTAAATAATAAACAAATAAAGATATTTCGTTATGGAATACCAATCCGTTTCCGGACTTCGTCGTGAGGACTTTCAGAAAGTCGTAGACGGCAAGCAGGTGGATCTTTTCTTCCTGCGTAATGAGAATGGCTGCGAAGTGGCCGTCACAAATTATGGCGGTTCCCTCGTAGCCATTATGGTACCCGACCGTGAGGGCAAGATGGCCAATGTCATTCAGGGCCACGACTGCATCGATGATTGCATCGCCAGCCCCGAGCCATTCCTCTCCACTTTGGTGGGACGATATGGAAATCGCATCTGTCGTGGTAAGTTCCATCTCAATGGCAAAGAGTATAATTTGGCCATCAATAACGGCCCCAACCATCTGCATGGTGGCCCCACCGGTTTCCATGCACGCGTTTGGGATGCTGAACAGGTTAATGAACACGTTCTTGTATTGCGCTATGTCAGTGCATATTATGAGGAGGGATTTCCTGGAGAACTCCATATGACTGTCCGTTATACTTGGACCGATGAAAATGAGCTTGTCATAGACTACCGTGGCACAACCAACAAAAAGACAATTGTGAATATGACGAGTCACGGATTCTTCAGCCTTCAGGGTATAGCCAATCCCACTCCCTCAGCCCTTGATCAAGTGGTGGAGATAAATGCCGATTTCTATATTCCCATTGATGAAAACAGTATTCCTACCGGTGAGATTCTTCGTGTGAAGGGGACTCCCTTTGATTTCACTTTCCCCAAGCCTGTGGGCCGTGATATTGACGCCGATGATGAACAGATAAAGCACGGTACGGGTTACGACCATTGCTATGTCCTGAACAAAAAAGAAGTGGGTGAACTGACTTTCGCTGCCCGTGTGCTTGACCCCACCAGCGGACGTACGATGGAAGTCTATACCACAGAGCCCGGTGTGCAGTTCTATAGTGATAACTGGGCAGATGGGTATAAGGGTCAGCATGGTGCCACATTCGGCAAGCATAGCGGTCTTTGCTTCGAAGCCCAGCATTTCCCCGATAGCCCCAACAAGGCACACTTCCCCAGTGTAGTGCTCTGTCCCGGTGAGGTCTATACTCAGAAGACCGTTTATAAATTCGGGGTAGAATAAGGAAAGGCGCTTGAATGTACCCTGAAAAAAGTAGTATATTCCAGGTGACTTTTGCTCTTTTCTGTCTTTGTCTTTTTGAAAGAAGATTACAGGGTGGTTCTATAAATTACCACCGTTAAAAATGACAAATGCTATGGTTCTGCGTTTTGTCAGCTTTTGGATTCTTTTCGGTTTAAATTGTAAGTTGTATCAGTCACGTAGCCCGCTACGCTCCTTCTCCAACTTTCAATTTGTCCTCGAAAACAATCTCAAAATCTAACAAAGCTAATTTATAGAACCACCCTACAGAGATTGTAATTGGATTGGCAGAGAAAAGCGGAACAACAGATTCCAAGACATATATAAATAAATTAACCTAATACCAGTTTAAAACAATGGCACAAGAAAAAAAGCAATGGGGAGCCATCATTGTGATGATAGCCCTCTTCGCTATGATTGCCTTCGTGACGAACCTTTGCTCACCTATGGCAACCATTATTAAGAATCAGGGCGAAATATCCAATGTCCTCGCCCAAATCGGTAACTACGGAAACTTCGTTGCTTATCTCCTTATGGGTATTCCTGCCGGTATGCTTATTTCCAAGTTCGGCTACAAGAAGACTGCTCTTATCGGTCTTGCTGTCGGCATTATAGGCATTGGCATCCAATGGTTCAGCGGCCAGCTCGACGCAAAGGAAAATCTCGGTCTTGTCTTTGGCGTTTACCTTACCGGTGCATTCATTGCCGGTTTCTGCATGTGTATTCTGAACTGTGTGGTAAACCCCATGCTCAACCTCCTCGGTGGTGGTGGAAACAAGGGTAATCAGCTTATCCAGATTGGTGGCGTTTTCAACAGCTCTGCAGCAGTTGCCGTATATATCCTTATGGGTGCCCTTATCGGTGAAGTTACCAAAGAAACCAAGATTGCAGATGCCACTCCTGCTCTGATGATTGCTCTTGCCATCTTTGTCATCGCATTTGTTGTTATTCTTTTCACCAAGATAGAAGAACCTGAGCAGGCCCCCGTTGATGTGAGTCTCATTAAGGGTGCTATCAAGTACCGTCATTTTGTACTCGGTGTGCTTGGTATATTCCTCTATATGGGCATTGAAGTGGGTACTCCTACCTATATCCTTCAGTATCTTACCGCCGAAAAGGGCATGGCAGCTTCCACTGTTGGACTTATCGTTGCCGTGTATTGGCTTATGATGCTCGTTGGCCGTTTCGTCGGTGGTGCCATCGGTGGCAAGGTCAGCAGCCGTACCCAAATCACAACTGTAAGTGCCCTTACGCTGGTTCTCGTCCTCTTTGGAATGTTTGCTCCTGAAACCTCTACAGTCAATGTCCCCACCATTAATTGGGCAACTCTAGAATTCGGTTCTGAGTCTGTTCCTATGGGCATCTTTGCATTCCTCCTCGTCGGTCTTTGCACCTCTGTGATGTGGGGTGGCATTTTCAACATGGCTGTTGAAGGACTTGGTAAGTACACTGCCATTGCTTCCGGTATTTTCATGACGATGGTATTCGGTTGCGCTGTAATGGTTGCCATCCAAGGCTATGTGGCCGACGTTACCAACTATATGACCTCTTATTGGGTAGTTGTCTTCTGCGCAGCATATCTGCTCTTCTACGCACTTGTGGGAAGCCGTGTGACCAAGCGTGAGGAATAATCCCGTATAAAGTATAATGAAATGGGGTAGGGTTGTCGGTGTGGGTAGAAACCACCGAAAGACCTGCTCCCAATGAAAATCCATTTAAAGAATAGTACAAATATGAAATTGACTATTGATGACGTTCGTACCCGTTTTGTAAAGCATTTCGACGGAAGCACCGGTTCTGTATATGCATCTCCCGGCCGTATCAACCTCATCGGCGAGCATACAGACTATAACAACGGTTTTGTATTTCCCGGTGCCGTAGAACAGGGAATCATTGCCGAACTCAAGCCCAATGGGACACGTAAGGTCGATGTTTATTCCATTGACCTGAAAGACCGTACACAGTTTGACCTTGACGATGAAAAGGGTCCCTCAGCAACTTGGGCACGCTACATCTTCGGTGTCTGCCGAGAGATGATGGCTCTTGGAGTTCCTGTTCAGGGCTTTAATGCGGCATTTGCCGGTGATGTTCCCCTCGGTGCAGGAATGAGTTCTTCCGCTGCCCTTGAGAGCACCTTCGCTTTCGCCCTCAATGATATGTTCGGTGACAACAAGGTGGAAAAAATGGAACTTGCTCGCGTCGGACAGCGTACCGAACACAAGTATGTAGGTTGTAACTGTGGTATCATGGACCAGGCTATCAGCGTGCTTGGCAAGAAGGGACAGCTTCTCCGTCTTGACTGCCGTTCCGGAGAATATGCCTATTTCCCCTGGAATCCCGAAGGTTATCAGCTTGTGCTTGTCAACAGTTGCGTGAAGCATGAACTTGCCGGTTCCCCCTACAACGAGCGTCGTCTGCAGTGTGAGCATGTGGCTGAGATTATCAAGAAGTACCATCCTGAGGTGGAATCTCTCCGCGACGCCAACTATGAAATGCTTGAAGAGGTGAAGGCCGAAATCACCGAGGACGAGTACAAGCGTGCCCGTTATGTCATCGGTGAAGTGGTACGTGTGCTCACTGTCTGCGATGCGCTTGAAAAGGGCGACTATGAACTCGTTGGTCAGATGATGTACGAAACCCACTATGGACTCTCCAAGGAATATGAAGTAAGCTGTGAAGAACTTGATTTCCTCAACGATATCGCCAAAGAAGAAGGCGTTACCGGTAGCCGCATTATGGGTGGTGGCTTTGGAGGTTGCACCATTAACCTTGTGGCTAACGAGCTTGCCGCACATTTCAAGAAGGTTGTTGTGGAGAAGTTCGAGGCCAAGTATGGTAAGAAGCCGGTGGTCATTGATGTAGTCATCGGTGACGGTAGCCGCAAACTTCTCTAATATATGACCGTCTGACCGAGAAATATCGGAAAAAAATAAAGAGAGAAGAAGGAGGTACACATCATATGTGCAGTTCCTTCTTCTTTTTTTTAGAGCGTATAATTTTTCGCTACGTGTTTGGAGAGTTCTGCTAAGCGAGCGCAGAAGCCAAACTTGTTAGGATTATGGCGAATGCCAGAAGCGAGGGTTGCAATACCGACCCTATTTCGGAAATCAAAAACATCGGACTTCTATTGAGGAAAGTTCCGATGTTTTGCTCTATAAGTACGGATGTTTGTGTCAAAGAAGGCCGGTGTTTTGCGTTTCCAGATCCTCTCTGAAAAAATGTTTTGTGTGTTTTCTCCTACATTCCTACACCGATTCGTAAAACCACCATTATACATTGACACTTTCATGTGTATGATGGGGTGTAGTATTACCCATTTGATGTAGGATAATTCTACATTTTTAGTGTTTTTCGGTTCTGCGTCAATTTGGGTGATAATTCCAGTCCCATTTCATGTTGGCATAGAGA
>SAMEA3663097__coassemble_957_pt1 | contig 11339 bp, 10 predicted proteins | sample SAMEA3663097__metabat2_low_PE_001 | metagenome-assembled genome bin SAMEA3663097 (sample SAMEA3663097) | pig gut metagenome | biome: pig gut; feature: pig-associated habitat; material: faeces | place: France | collected 2012 | reverse complement strand
TATTTCCTTCAGTCTGTTGCCGTCACCCTTTAGTTTTACCGTCTTTCCAGGCTCCATGACGAGCGAGGTATACGAAAAATTGGGATAAAGCAGACGAAGGATAACGGGGCCTTCCACCTCGCGGTCATAGGAGAATTCACCACGCTTCACCTTGATGGTGTCCATTTTTCCTCTATCGTAGTCTGCTTCAAGAGGAGAAAACACCAGGATATTGGCTTCGTTGACACCTTGGATGGTACCCTCTATCCGCCCATGATGGCTGTCTGGACCACAGGACGGGAAAAAGAATACCGGTACGAAAACCAAAAAGGCGAAAAGACAGACAGGGGATTTCATAAATAAAAAAACAGAAAAAAGAAAGGGGAAGGCAGGAGTTTTGTCACCCACCTCCCCCAACATATCTGGTATGGTATTGCTACGGAAAGTACAATATCATGTGATCCGCAGTAAAATGTCAAGGCATTACTTTACGCCAGTCAGAATGAACTCGAGGTCCTTGGCAGCATAATCAGCGAGAGAAGCGTCCTTCTGGACAGCAGTCTTCAGCGCGCTCTTGGCAGCAGCGGTATCACCGGTGCGGGCAGCAGCCACAGCCTGGAGATAAGCGGTCATGGCATCGGGAGCGGCTACAGCGTCGAGGGTACGCTTTGCAGCGGCATAGTCCTTGGTAAGAATCTGTGCAAGTGCAGCACTGTTGCTGTTCACACCCTTGAGGGCCTGGGCAGCCTGACTCCAGTTGCCACGGGCAATCTGCAGGTTACCGAGCACTTCGTTGTAGTTGGCGGCAGTGAGGGCCTTGCCGAGGAGGGCTTCAGCCTGGTCGAGGTTGCCTTCTGCAATGGCTATGAGGGCTGCATTTGCATTGGCTTCGGTCTTGTCGCCAGCCTTCTGGAGGGCACTCTTGGCAGCGGCGAGGTCACCCTGGGCATAAGCCACCTGGGCAAGACCGTTGTAAGCACGGTAGTCGTTGGGATACTGCTTGGCAGCAGCCTCGAAATACTTCTTCTGTTCGTTGGTGTCCTTGGTGAGGGTTGCACCATAGAGAAGCTCTTCTACGCTGAGCTTGGTGGGATCCTCCTTGAACTGCTGCTGGATTTCGGCGTCGGTACGTCCGATGAGCTTGTAGTTGATGGTGAGGCGTGCACGGCGGAGTTCGGGAAGAACCTCGTCAGCGAGCTCACGGAAAGCTACGCTCATGTTGCGAATCTGGGTCTCGCGCTCCTCGGGATCCTTGTACATATTGAGGACACGGAGGATGACTTCCTTATCCTGGATGTTGCTGGCAGCAACGATTTCCTGGAATCCGTCCCAGTCTTCAGCGGTATACTTGGTGTCTACAGTGCCGTCAAGTTCGATGTTCTTGAGCTGTTTGTTGACATACTGCGATGCTGTCTCCTGACGTCCGGAGGCAACCTTTTCGTTGAAGCTGAGGGCACCGTCGGGCGAAGCGTAGGCGCTAACTTCGATATTGTCGAGGGCAAACGACTTCTGGTCGGCCTTGATGTCGCGGAGCACCTTCACGAAGTCCTGGATGCTGGTGGTGGAAAGCTCGCTGGTGCGCACCTTGCTCTGGTTGATAAGATACTTGATCTGCGCATCCTGGTGCTGTGCGATAATCTGCTGATAGGCATCGGCTGCCACGCAGGTGTTGGCACTTGCCACGGTGCGATATACAAGCTGGCTGGTAGCGAGGACACCGTCGGCAACCTTCACGGCAGGAACGTCAAACTTCTTCTTGCCGATGGCGGCGTCGAAGGTCAGATAGAGTTCGCTCTGAAGCATCTCAGGTACATAGTCGAAGGTGGTCTTCATGGTGTAGTTGCCACCCATCTTGTAGCTGATGGTCTGGTTGTTACCCACAGCCTTCTCACCCTGGAAGGTAGCGCTCTGGCCCTGCACAGCCTGTCCGGCATAGCGGAGTTCGGGAGTAACGGTCACCACAGCCTTCTTCTTCATGTACTTCACGGGGAAACGGCCGTCAATGGTGGCGGGAACCTTGCTGGCACTCTCCACAAGAGGATTGGGAGTTACGGTGAAGTTGTCGGCAGAGAGTTCACCGAGCTTGCTACAGCTGGTAAGGAAGAGGACGGAAAGACCGGCCACTCCAAAGAAAACTTTTGCTGGTTTCATACGATTATTAAATTGGTATTTTAGGTTTTGCAACGATAATGTTCAATAATAACGGTGAACTTCTGTTCGATTATCGACGGTTTCACCGTAAGATTCGTCTTATGCCTGTGCTTTTCCGGCATCACCGAATCGCCGGTAAACGCCAAGCAGGCCAAGAACGCCGATGATGACGAAGGGAATGGAAAGCACCTGACCCTGGTTGAGTCCGATGACACTGACCATTTCGAGTTCCCAAGGCTCCTGCACTTCCTTGAAGATTTCCACAAAGAAGCGGAAGGCAAAGATGGAAGTGAGGCAGAAACCGAAGAAGAATCCGGTGCCTATGCGCTGGGGCAAGCGGCGGTAAAGCCAAAGACTGACGAGGAAGAACACGAAATAGGCAATGGCTTCGTACAGCTGTCCGGGATGTCTGGGAAGGGTTTCGCCGAGACGTTCGAAGACAAAGCCGTAGTCCGAACCGGTATATTTGCCGACAATCTCCGAATTCATCAGATTGCCGAGGCGGATGCAGCAGGCGGTGATGGGAGTGGCAACGGCTATATTGTCGATGACACGTATAAAATTCACTCCCGTACGTTTCACATAGAGCCAAAGGGCAAGGATAATGCCTGCCGTTCCACCATGGCTGGCAAGACCGGCATAGCCTGTAAAGTGCCAGTCACCGGCGGCATCGAAACGGATGGGAAGGAACATTTCCAACGGATGTGCAAGGAAATATGCGGGCTCATAGAGCAGGCAATGTCCCAGACGTGCACCCACCAATATGCCGACAAAGCAATAGAAGAACAGAGGGTCGAACTTCTCCTCAGGGATTCCCTGTTTCTTATAGAGACGCATAACCACATAATAGGCGATGGCCAGACCGATGCACCACAGCAACGAATACCAGCGCACCGCTATGGTGCCTATGGAAAAGGCGACGAGATCGGGGTTCCAGACTATCATAACCAAGTACGCTGTCAAGTCTACACGTTAAAGAGGAAATGCATGATATCTCCGTCCTGTACCACATAGTCCTTACCCTCGATGTGGAGCAGTCCGGCATCGCGTACGGCACTCTCGCTGCCAAGACGCACGAAATCATCGTACTTGATGACCTGGGCACGGATGAAGCCGCGCTCAAAATCGGTATGGATGACCCCGGCACACTGGGGGGCTTTCCAGCCCTTGCGGTAGGTCCATGCCTTTACTTCCATTTCACCGGCGGTGATGAAGGTCTCGAGCTGGAGCATCTTGTAGGCAGCCTTGATGAGACGGTTGCAACCGCTCTCCTCAAGTCCGAGGTCATTGAGGAATTCCTGACGTTCTTCGTACGTCTCGAGTTCGGCAATGTCGGCCTCCGTCTGGGCAGCCACCACAAGTATTTCGGCATTTTCGTCCTTCACGGCCTCACGGACAGCCTCCACATAGGCATTTCCGCTGGCGGCTGCGCTTTCGTCCACATTGCAGACATAGAGGACGGGCTTCGAAGTCAGCAGGAAAAGTCCCTTTGCGGCAGCCTGCTCTTCCTTGCTGTCGAACTCCACGCTGCGGGCGTTCTTTCCGGCAAGGAGGGCTTCGCGGTAGGCACAAAGCACATCGTATTCGATGCGTGCATTCTTGTCGCCGCCCACCTGGGCCACCTTTTCTACCTTCTTGATGCGGTTCTCGCACGTCTCAAGGTCCTTGAGCTGCAACTCGGTGTCGATGATTTCCTTGTCACGGACAGGATCGACGGTACCGTCCACATGTACGACATTGTCGTCGTCGAAGCAACGGAGGACATGGATGATGGCGTCGGTTTCGCGGATATTGCCAAGGAATTGGTTGCCAAGTCCTTCACCCTTGGAGGCTCCTTTTACAAGACCTGCAATGTCAACGATCTCAACTGTCGTAGGAACGATTTTGGTAGTGTTGACCATCGGGGCAAGGACTGCCAGACGTTCATCGGGTACGGTGATGACACCCACATTGGGTTCTATGGTGCAAAAAGGGAAGTTAGCGCTCTGGGCTTTGGCGTTGCTCAAGCAATTGAAGAGGGTCGACTTTCCCACGTTGGGCAGACCCACAATGCCGCATTTAAGACTCATTCTATAATTTCTCTTATATGTTTGTGCATTTATACTTGCGGCAAAATTAAATGAAAAAGGCGAAACGGCAAAAAAAATAGGGTCTTAACCATACGTCACCTGAGGAAATGCGCTGAAAATCAGCAAAACATTTGGCAAATAAGCCGTTTTGGCGTAATTTTGCACAGCTTTTTCGCACATACGATTACTTATTAGGTGGGTTATATTAATTACCACCACACGTTTTTCTTTCTTTGAAACGGGTTGCGCCTTGGCCTCCACAGTCCCTGCCTCAAGTAGTGGAGAAAGGCATCACACCGGCATTTTCCGGAGTCTTTCCCCATGTTTGCCGCACCACAGCGTCTGACGGGGCATGGAAACCAAAGCTAATTAATAGGACCCACACCTGGAAACGATGAAAATAGCCCTTATAGGATATGGCAAGATGGGCCACATGATAGAGACCATCGCCCGCCAACGCGGACACGAAATCGTGTCCATCATCGACATCGACAACATCGCCGACATGGACAGCGAGGCTTTCCGCTCGGCTGAAGTGGCCATCGAATTCACCGCTCCGCAGGTGGCGGAGGGCAATGTCCGCCGCTGTTTTGAGCGTCATGTAAAGGTGGTAAGCGGAAGTACCGGCTGGCTGAAGGGCGATGTGCTGGACGAAATGCAGCGTCTCTGCCGCGAAGAAGGGAACACCCTGCTCTGGAGCAGCAACTTCAGCGTCGGCGTTGCCATCTTCCGCGCCGTCAACCGCCACCTTGCCCGCATCATGAACTGCTTCCCGCAGTACGATGTCACCCTCGAGGAGACACATCACATCCACAAACTTGACGCACCTTCCGGCACAGCTATCACGCTTGCCGAACAGGCCTGCGAAGAATTGCAACGTAAGACCACCTGGACCAAGGGCGTAGTGCACGAGGCCGACGGCACCGTGACTGGCTCGACCGACACACCGGCCAACATGCTCCGCATCGATGCCATCCGCCGCGACGAGGTGCCGGGCATACACACCGTCACCTACGACTCGCCCGCCGACATGATCAGCATCACCCATTCGGCCCACACCCGCGAGGGCTTTGCTCTCGGAGCCGTACTGGCCGCCGAATTCCTTGCTACACGCTCGGGATGGCAGACCATCGACGACCTTTTCACATTCTGATTCGTCCCGCAGAATATCGAAAGACTATTAGACATCACTCCCAAACACACCATACATCCATGGTCAAGAAAAACCAACGTACCGACAATTCCCCGACACGCCGAAACTGGCCGGCCTGCATCATCCTCATCGCACTCTACTGTGCCTTCCTCTATTGGGTAGGATGCTGGTGGGGAATCATCGTCATCCCCTTCATCTACGACGCCTACATCACCCACAAAATCAACTGGGGATGGTGGCGCGACCTTGAAAATCCGGTATTCCGAGGCATCATGTCGTGGGTGGATGCCCTGGTATTTGCCGGTGTCGCCATCTATTTCCTCAACCTTTTCTTCTTCCAGAATTTCGTCATTCCCTCGTCATCGCTGGAGAAAAGCCTGCTGACCGGCGACTATCTCCTCGTATCGAAGGTCAACTACGGGCCGCGCATCCCCACCACCCCCCTCACCATGCCCCTCACCCAACACAATATGCCGGCATGGCTCGGCGGAGGAAAGAGCTACATCGAATGGCCGAAATGGGAATACCGCCGCGTGAAGGGTATCGAAGACATTGAGGTCGGAGACATTGTGGTCTTCACCTATCCCGCCGGAGACACCGTAGCCACCTATACCCAGGGGGCCGACTTCTACCGTCTGTGCTACGACCTCGGACGCCAGATTCTGCAGTGCGAACTTCCTTCCGACACGCTTCCTCTGGCCCAGCAGCGCGAGGCCTACAGCGTCCTCTACAAGACCGGACGTTCCTATGTGGCACAGCACCCCGAAGAATACGGCGAAATCATCAGCCGACCGGTCGACCGCCGCGAAAACTATGTCAAGCGTTGCGTCGGAAAGGCCGGACAGACCCTGCAGGTAAAGGACAACATCGTATACATCGACGGCAAGGCACTGCCCACACCTGAACTGGCACAGCAGGCCTACTATGTGGAGTGGAAGAACTGGAATGCCCTCCGTGGATACACTCCGGCACACCTCCGCGAAGGCGGATACACCATGAACGATGTGTCGGAATGGCTCACCGGTGACCCCGACTTCATGCAAGACAACGGCATTACGGAGGAAGACTTGAGCAATCCTGCCGGAGAGAACATCGTCTGCATGCCGCTCACACGTGGCGCAAAGGCTGTGCTGGAGCAGCATCCTGAGTTCTGCCGTGTGCTCCGCCCCGCACCTGCGCTCGACGAACTGCTCTACCCGCTGAACATGACCACCGGATGGTCTACCGCCAACTACGGTCCGGTATGGATTCCGGCTCGCGGACAGAAGCTGGACCTCACAATGGAAAACATTGCCATCTACGAACGTTGCATCCGCGAATACGAAGGAAACAGTCTGGAAGTGCGCGACAACCGCATCTTCATCAACGGAAAAGAGGCCAAGGACTACACCTTCAAGATGAACTATTACTGGATGCAGGGCGACAACCGCGACAATTCTGCCGACAGCCGCTTCTGGGGCTTCGTACCTGAAGACCACATTGTAGGCAAGCCGCTCTTCATCTGGCTCTCGACCGACAAGGACTACGGCTGGACCAACGGGCACCTGCGATTCTCGCGCTGCTTCAAGTGGGTCAGCGACATCAAGTGACACTACACCGCATCACCGTGGGTACGGCTAAAAAGGCCGTACCCTTTTTTCATATACCGCCATAACAGAGGCCGCAAAACAAGGCTTTCCGACGGAATCACCACAACACAGGACACCTGTCCGCCACACAGAGAAACCTATAAAAAACGCGATTTCACCGCATATTTCAGCACACTGTCCCCATGTTCCTTCTCACCTCTGCCTATCTGGCCCCCATACATTACTACACCAAGCTCTTCAGTGGAGAACGCATTGTGGAGGAGCGTGCCGACCACTATGTGAAACAGACCTACCGCAACCGCTGCATCATCGCTGCCGACGACGGACCGCTGGCACTCACCATACCCGTTGTTACCGAAGCAACGGGGACATCACAGACAGCCATGCGCGATATCCGCATCAGCGAACACGGCAAATGGCGGCACCAACATTGGCAGGCCATCGTCTCGGCCTACGACCGCAGCGCATTCTTTGAATACTACGCCGACGATTTCCTTGCGGTCTTCAACCGGGACTACCGCTTTCTCGTCGATTTCAACGAAGCCCTGCAACATCTTGTCCTCGACCTCCTTGAGTACCATCCCGATGTCTGCGTGAACAACGGTCCTTATCTCGACGCCGAAGCCCTCAGACTGACCAGCAAGGAACCTGTACACGATTTCCGCCAAAGCATCCGCCCGAAACTGCCCTACGACACCGACCCTGCGTTCCATCCGGTTCCGTATTTCCAGGTCTTTGGCTTCCGCCACGGTTTTCTCCCCAATCTTTCCATCATTGACCTGCTTTTCAATATGGGGCCGGAGAGCCGGCTGGTGCTTCGCCACAGCATCCGGGGAGCGCAAAACACGTGAAAGTCAGACGATTCGCGGATTTACAAACAATGTACGCACACGCAGAAAAGTAGAAGTTCCAAAGGTGTTTTTTCTCCCTTTACTGCATATTTTCCCGGGATTTCGGTAAAAACGGGCACAATAAGTGGCCTTTATCCGCAGCAAAACGGAATATTTTTATAAATTTGCAAGCGTTTTTAGGGATTTTTATCCGAGGTCCGCTACCCTTCTGCCCCACAAAGGCAGCGTCAAATACGGACACCGCCCTGGGAACGGTCCCTTGCCACACCGAAAATTCCACATACATGAAGAAAACCATACTCTTTCTCACATTGCTGTTCACCGGCACCTTTGCCCTGTGGGCTGCCGACACTGACGTCGTCAAAGCCCGTTTTGAGGGGAACACACTGAAGGTGTCGCTGACGAACACCACCACCTTCGTGGCGTTTCAGATGGACATCGACCTTCCAGAAGGCGTCACCACCGAGGCCCCCGTCAAGGGCGTCCGTCTGAGTGAAAACGACTTTGTGCTGGCGTACAACACCATCAACACTACCGACAATGTGGTGCGCGTGCTGGCATACAACCTCAGCAACAGCAGAATCAGCGGTGAAAGCGGTGAAGCCCTCTTCACGATGGCGCTCAGCGACAGGGGCAACGAACCCATCACCCTGAGCAACATCATCTTTGCCGATGCCACTCCCGCAGAAGTAGACCTGCCCGATGCCACCGCGACACTTGCCGGTGATGTCAACCGCGACGGTACGCTCACCGTGAACGACCTGATTGCACTGGCAAGCATCATCATCGGCGGCGACACCGAAGGGCTTGACCTCGACGCAGCCGACGTGAACGGCAACGGCACAGTAGAGGTGAACGACCTTGTAGCATTGGCACAACTCCTCATCAACTAAGCAGATATTAAAATGAGAAAATACGTATCTTCACTCCTCGCCACCGCATTTTCGCTCTTTGCTTCGGCACAGGATTACGATGAATTCGGAGTCGTCCCCCAAAACCTCACGGCGGGTAGCGTCGGAACCATCACGCTGACGCTGAACAATCCGAACATGGACAACGTGCGCGCTTTGGAATTCAGCATCGTATTACCTAAAGGATGGGGGGTCGGAAGTTCGGGCACCTTCGGAGACAGAGCACCAAAAGACAAGTTTGGCGACATTGTTGCTACCCTACAAAATAACGAGCACAATGACACAGGGCTGATTAACTATATCATTTACAGCACAACCACCACCGGATTCAGCGGAAACTCGGGGGACATAGTAAGCATCAAAGTGAATGTTCCCGAAGGCACCCCTGCCGGATACTACCCCATCACGATAAAGGATATAGACATTGCCAACAGCGCGACAGACGTAAGCAGCAACATCCGCATTGCCGAAACCACCTCGTATGTCCGGGTAGGTGAACCCGCAGAAGCCACCCTGGCGCTCTCGGGCGTCGTGCCCACCTTCGTCAACGAGGCCTTGGCTTTGGAACCCTCGACCGCACTCCAGACGCTCGACCTCACTGCAGCCACCGCCATCAACGGTACTTTCCACTACGTCGACGCACGCAATGTGCTGGCTCCGGAGGGAACGCCGCTTACACTGACCACGGCAAGTTTCAAACGCACCGTTGCCGACGACAAATACATCACGGTGAACCTGCCGTTCGATGCCACATTCCCCCACTATACCGTCACCGGAAACAACGAAAACACCGTGACTTTCGATGAGGAAACCTCATACACCAAAGGCACTCCTGCACTGGTGCTCGGCAGCGTAGAGGCTACGGCCAACAACGTTGACCTGGTAGGGGTGGAGAAGCAGACCATCACCGAGGGCTATTACATCAAGGACAACATGCTCTGGAAAGTCAACGGCAACGCAAAAATCAGCGCGCTACGCGGATATTTCGAATCCGAAATGTTCCACTTCAACGATGCACAAAGCACATCACTCCGCATCGTCGTGAACAACGGCACGCCGACAGGCATCGAAAACATTGACGTCGACAATGCAAACGGCACATATGACATCCTGGGACGCCGCACAGAAAAAGTCCAAAACGGAGTATACATCCGGGAAGGACAGAAATTGTTCATCAAATAATACAGCATTACCGTTATGAAAAAGAAATACATCCCCCCACAAGTCATCCGATACCCTATCTATAAGGAAGGTCCCATGCTCTGCCTCTCCTATGGAGGTGAAGGAAACGAAGGCGATGAAGCCGACTCCAACCGCCGCGAGGACAACCAGAACAAATGGACCTACAAGCTCCTTGACGACTGACAAATAAGGTGGAATCTGCGGAACTGCATTCCACATTCCCGGATGTGGCACAGACACCACTCCACAGCACCATGCAGAAAACGGGGCGCACTGACCAGGACAGCACCTGTCAGTGCGCCCCGTTTTCTGCATATTTTCGCGATGGAACCGCGGTTTTCAGCCTTTTCATAGACCATCCGTCCACTCCGTTCAGACAAAAAGGACAAGGGATACCGGAGCCACGCCACCGCCGAACGGAGAGCAGAACGAAACAAGGGGAACTGTACACCTAAAAATCGGAGCCAAACCCTGTCCGAGACCACGGGGAATTGTGACGAAAACGAACGAGTGTGCAATATTTTTCAGCTGCAGCTTCACCGCTTATTTTTGCTGCCGACAACCGTCGTTAACGCCCCGAGAAGGGCCACTGAAGCCACCGAGGGCATCACCGCTCCGAAATATTGCAAAATCGGAGAAAAGGGGTTATTCCCGGCATTTTCGACCGGAAATGTAGAAACATCGGACTTCTTCGACACAAAGTTCCGATGTTTTGCCCTAAAAGTACGGATGTTTATGCTCGAGAAGTCCGATGTTTTCACCCTTCCGAACCGCATTTTTCATGCCCTTTTTCGTAATATTAGGCCTAAAACCCGGCATTTTAGGACAACCGACGCGGAATTTGCTATCCGGAGAGACTTTTTGTTTGATATATCAACATTGCAAATCATGCAAATTAGCCTCGCTTTTCACTCTGGAAGGGACACGGAACATTGTCATGAAAATTCTAGATTTTCACTCTTCTTTTCTGCTCCTCGAAGACCGTTTTTTGCATAGAAAACGAAAAGTGTGCAATAATTTTCCTCCATACCGCTTCCATATTCTACCATCCATGTGGATTTCCGTTGTACAGACTATGCTATCACGAGGCAAACGAACCCCAGAGACCAGCGGAACAGACGAAAAGCAAGGGAGACGAAGGCGGCACATGGAATGACAGGAAACGCAGAGGAAGGCTGCGTTTTCCGCTCCCAGAGTCTACAGAGGCGGCCCTACGAAAAAAATATCGGGCAAAATATGGCACTACATCCAAGAACATTACAAAAAAAAACGTATCTTTGCGTGCTAATTATGCGTAAGCATAAAGGGAAACGTCCCGACAATGAGTGTGGGAACGGACTCCGAAACCCGACAACAAACCCTAAAGGGATGTTCTATAAATTAGCTTGAGACAGTTTCTGAGCTATCGCGCAGTAGATTTCTATCCTGCGAACACGCGCATAGCGGGCTATGTA
>SAMEA3663097__coassemble_956_pt1 | contig 11347 bp, 11 predicted proteins | sample SAMEA3663097__metabat2_low_PE_001 | metagenome-assembled genome bin SAMEA3663097 (sample SAMEA3663097) | pig gut metagenome | biome: pig gut; feature: pig-associated habitat; material: faeces | place: France | collected 2012 | reverse complement strand
GCAAGCACGATAAGGTTGTAATCGCCATTCCCGCCTCCACGTGTTGCCTGCATATAATCAGCCTGACTGGGCTGTATGGTTCCCAAACCGGGACCGCCACGCTGCACGTTGACAATCAGGCAAGGAATTTCGGCACCAGCCATATAGGAGATGCCTTCCTGCATAAGAGCAATACCAACGGAGGAAGAGGAGGTCATGACTTTCTTACCACATCCGCCTCCACCATAAAGCATATTGACACTTGCCACTTCGCTTTCACTCTGCACAACCACCATACCCGTGGTTTCCCATGGACGTAAGGCGGACAAGGTTTCCAGCACTTCGCTTTGCGGTGTAATAGGATAGCCAAAATATCCGTCGCAGCCGCAGAGTATGGCAGCGTGGGCTATGGCTTCATTACCTTTTAAAAGAAGAGGTTCCTGTTCCATGACAATAATGTTTTTATTCCTTGTATTTGTAGACCGTGATGCACCCATCGGGACACACCAGCGCACAACTGGCACAACCGATGCAGTTTTCAGCGTGCTCATCGCAGCAGTAAGCATAGCCTTTGTGGTTCACTTCCAATTTTGAAAGCGTCAACGTATCGGTAGGACATGCCACGACACAGAGGTTACACCCTTTGCACCGTTCGGTATCGATCACGACAGCTCCTTTGATTTTTCCCATGATTTATTAGGTAATTTTCGTTTTCCGTGATTTGTTTTTGGCTATGTGCAAAGTCTTGGGGAAACAGACCGTTACAGAAGCCTCTCAATAATGATAATAAAGGAGGACAGGCCTAAGGATTGAAATTATCCTTATGATAATACTCTTGGATGCGCTCTATCATTGCCAGACTTTCCACAGCAGGCGTTTGGGAATCCAGAGCAATGGCATGTTTGAAGCATGTGGCAGCCTCCCCCCACTCTGATCTTTGGGCATGTTTGAGCCCATTAAGATAGCATTCTTCTGCTGTAGGTTGTCGTTTCATATGCTTTTGGACAAAAGTTAGCAAATCAAATAAGGATTCATGCTCTTCGGGGACAGACCACAGCCCCGCAAGGATGATGAATAACAGGTTACAGCACGGGGCGATGGCGAGCATGCAATCCCCCTTTCACGGCAAAAATACGACTTTTATTCTAATTTTGCGCGTTAATTTGGCAAAATAAAGTCATAATATATAACTGCACGGAATCTTTCTTCAATTATGCATAGTCTTTTGTGGGTATTGTCAATGGCATTTTATCACCTTTACAGGAAACTACGAATTCGGCATCAATATTATTCACATTAATATTCCCTTTCGCCGAAAATACCACTTCCTATTCTGACCATAGTGCTGCCATTCACCAAGGCAATGGGGTAGTCGTCCGTCATTCCCCATGAGCATTCGCGAAAATTCCCGTCTACGGAAAAATACTCTTGTCTAATCTCATCAAAGCATGTTTTCGCAAACTGAAACTCCCTGCGAATCTCTTCCCTGTCGTCGGTATGAGTGGCCATACACATTAAACCTGCCATTTCCACATGTTTGAATTCCCTCCAAAGCCCCCCGTCTAGCATTCCACGGAGCTCTCCGATAGTGAAGCCGAACTTTGTCTCCTCTTTCGCTACATGCAATTGCAGCAAGACCTTAATGCGTGGAGAAAGTCCTCTAACAACCCTTTCGTCCACAAATTTTGCCGTCTGGCGCTCGATTTCCATCATTAGAGCGAGGGAATCAATGGAATGTATCATAGAAACAATTGGTACCACGGTCTTAACCTTATTTTTCTGTAAATGGCCTATAAAATGCCATTCGGTATCAGAGGGCATCAGCATGGCCTTTTCCCTCAGTTCATTCGCACGGCTTTCACCAAAAAGACGTTGTCCGGCCGCATATGCCTCGCGTATCTTTTCGATGGGATGATATTTGGATACAGCAACAAGACGCACATGCTGTGGAAGACTGCCAACGATAGTATTGATATTCTGTTGAATCATGTTTTATGTTCTGTCAAACAATTATTGTCGTACAACTGCAAATGTATGCATAATAAGGAATTGTACCAAGACATTACTCTTAAAAAATTTGCCAGAAGAGCAACATTTCCTTGTTTTTCGCATTTAAATCGCGAAGGAATGCTCAACATACAACTTTTTTTTCAAAAAAATGAAGGAGAGTTTTCCACATCATCATAAAATTTGTACCTTTGCTCTTGCATGTAATCATAACATGCATGTCTCAGACCTCATTGTTAACAAAAACATATCGAAAGACATGAAAGCACTGGTAAAGAAAGAAGCCGCCAAGGGAATATGGATGGAAGAAGTTCCCATTCCCCAAGTTGGAGTCAACGACGTCCTCATCAAAATCCGTAAAACCGCTATCTGCGGAACCGATCTCCACATCTATAAATGGGACGAATGGAGTCAAAAAACCATCAAGACACCGATGACCATCGGCCACGAGTATGTGGGTACAGTGGAAAAGGTAGGTATGGGTGTACGCAACATCAAGGTGGGCGACCGTGTCACCGGTGAGGGCCATATAGCCTGCGGTCATTGCCGCAATTGCCGTCGTGGTCTGCAGCATATCTGCGAAAACAGCATTGGTGTGGGTGTAAACCGTGACGGTGCCTTTGCGGAATACCTTTGCATTCCGGAGAGCAATGTCGTGAAACTTGATGACCGTATCAGCGACGACATGGCCGCCATCATGGACCCCTTTGGAAATGCAACCCATACTGCACTCAGCTTCCCCCTTCTTGGCGAGGATGTCCTCATTACGGGTGCAGGTCTGATTGGAACCATGGCCACGGCCATAGCCAAGTTTGCAGGAGCAAAAAACATCGTAGTGACAGACCTTAGCGAATACCGTCTTGACATTGCGCGTAAGATGGGAGCCACATTGACTGTCAACGCAACTAAAGGCGAAACCGTTGCAGGAGCCATGCAGCAGTTGGGCATTCGTGGTTTCGATGTCGGACTTGAGATGTCCGGAGCACCTGTTGCATTCCGTGATATGGTTTCCCATATGTACAACGGTTCGAAGATTGCACAACTTGGCATCCTTCCTCCCACTACTACCGTTGACTGGAGCGAAATCATTTTCAAGGCTCTTACAATCAAGGGTATTTACGGACGTGAAATGTGGGAGACTTGGTACAAGATGGAGCAGATGCTGGTATCAGGACTCGACCTTTCGCCCGTCATCACCCACCGGTTCCCCGTCAGCGAATTCCAGCGCGGATTCGACATTATGGAGTCCGGACAATGCGGAAAGGTTATCCTTGAGTGGGATTAAATAATGGTGGGTCCTATTAATTCACTTTGTCAGATTTAGTCTCGACAAGAACCCCAAAGATGGCAAAACGTTAATCCTTAATTCCTTTAACGTTGGAAATCTATATAACCCACCTAATATAAACACGAAACACCCGTACTTCTGTCTGTTGAAGTACGGGTGCTTTGCTTTTTCTTCTGAAATAGAAGTTATCAAAGGTTGCAAGAGTTTATGCCTGTCTTTGTGCTTCGAGACGGAGCATTTCATCGCGAATAAGCGCTGCGGTCGTAAAATCAAGTTCTGCCGCAGCCTTTTTCATCGCCTTCCGAAGATTTTCAATGCGTGTCTCAATGGAATAAGCTTCTGTGGTCTCTGCCACCATTTGGGAAAGTGGTTGAAGGGTAGATTCCGGTGAAGGTGTGTACGCATGTGGAACGCTGCGTGTCTCCATACGTGCTTTCCCAAGTAGTGCAAGGTCGTTTCCTATCTGTTTCTGTATCTGTTTCGGCACGATATTGTGTTCCGCATTATATGCCATTTGCTTAGCACGGCGTCGGTTCGTTTCGTCTATTGTGGCCTGCATGGAGCGTGTAATATGTTTGGCATACATAATCACGCGGCCATTGACATTACGTGCGGCACGCCCGGCTGTTTGCGTCATGCTGCGGCGGTCGCGCAGAAAGCCTTCCTTGTCGGCATCAAGAATCGCCACCAAAGCCACTTCGGGGAGGTCAAGACCTTCGCGCAGAAGATTAATGCCCACAAGGACGTCATAGGTTCCGCGCCGGAGCCCTTCCATGATTTCCACACGTTCCAGAGTATCGACATCAGCATGGACGTAAGCCGTTTTTATAGACTTGTCGATGAGATAGGCCGTCAATTCTTCGGCCATGCGTTTGGTCAGTGTAGTCACCAGCACGCGCTCGTTGTGTGAGGTGCAGTAAAGGATTTCCTCAAGAAGGTCATCAATGGGGAAATCCGTGTCACGGACCAGAATTGGCGGGTCGAGGAGTCCTGTGGGACGGATGACCTGGTCAATGTAAACGCCTCCGCTCTGTTCCAGTTCGTAGTCGTTAGGGGTGGCACTGACGTAGATTGTCTGGGGTGAGAGACTTTCGAACTCCTCGAACTTCAGCGGACGATTGTCAAAGGCTGCAGGGAGGCGGAACCCGTAGTTGACCAGACTTTCCTTGCGCCGTCGGTCACCACCGTACATGGCGCGTATCTGCGGGACGGAAACGTGGCTTTCATCAATGACCAGAAGATAGTCTTTGGGAAAGAAATCAAGGAGGCAGTATGGACGTGTACCGGGAGCACGGCCATCGAAATAACGGCTGTAGTTCTCGATTCCGGAACAGTGTCCCAACTCTCGAATCATTTCCACATCATAGTTCACACGTTGTTCAAGGCGTTGGGCTTCTAAATCCTTTTTCTGTTCCTTGAAGAGTGCAACCTGTTCCTTAAGGTCGTCCAGTATTTGATGTATTGCTTTTTCGCGGACAGCGTTATCAGTCAGAAAAAGGTTGGCAGGATACAGCTTGTATTCATCGAATGACTGTATATTTGTACCTTGCATGGCATCGACTTCTGCAATGGCATCGATTTCTTCCCCCCAAAAGGTGATGCGCAGCACATTGTCGGAATAGGCGAGCCATACATCGACGGTATCACCCTTGACACGGAAATTGCCACGTGATGGTGCGACGTCGTTTCGGGTGTACAGACTGTCGATGAGGCGGCGCATAAGTGTTCCCTGTGATATTGTCTGCCCGACGTGCAGGTCTATCACGTTCTCATAGAATGCAGCCGGATTGCCCATGCCGTATATGCAGGAGACAGAAGATACCACTATTACATCCTTGCGTCCGGAAAGCAGTGATGAGGTGGCAGCCAAACGCAACTTGTCGATGTCGTCGTTGATGGCCAGATCCTTTTCGATGTACGTGTCAGTGGACGCTATGTAGGCTTCGGGCTGGTAATAGTCATAGTACGAAACGTAGTATTCCACTGCATTTTCCGGGAAAAAGCCCTTCATCTCCGTATACAATTGTGCGGCTAGAGTCTTATTGTGGCTCAGGATGAGCGTCGGTAGCCCGATGTTGGCTATCACGTTGGCAATGGTAAATGTTTTTCCCGACCCTGTCACACCAAGCAGCACCTGTGCCTTTTCCCCCGCAAGGATACCTTCGGTAAGTTGGCGTATGGCTTCGGGTTGGTCACCTGTAGGGGTGTAAGGGGCGGAAAGGCGATATTCGGGCATTTTGTCGTGGGGGAGTATAGAAAAAAAGGAAGGATGGTGAGTTACGGCTGCGGCATGACAAGGGCAAGTATCAGATAAAGCACGAAGCCCGGAAAGCACGCCGAAAAGAAGGTGAGTGCAAGGTATGCTACGCGCACAATCGTAGGATCAACATCAAAGTATTCTGCAATACCACCACAGACACCGAAAATCTTACGGTCTGTGGATTTAGTTAATTTCTTCATGTTTTTTCAAAGTTGAATACTATTTAAGGGACTTTCAGAACCGTAGATATTCCTGATCCCGTAAGTTATCCTTAACGGAAAGTGTAGGCCAGGCGATGAAGTAGCGAGAGGAGAAAAAAAGCATTCTCACCATACCAGGAAGCAAGAGCGAAATTTAAACCATCGTTTCTTCTTTTCTAAGTTCATAGGGTTGCATTGTCTGTAGTATTCCTCTATGGTAATCCCTTGACGGATAATTTCATAGATGATGCCCCAATCTGGCAGGCCTCCTACATTTCTATCATCAATAAACATGTCGGCTTGGGGTTTACGGCAACAATGGAAGTGCTCTAACGCTACGTCTGAATCCTCCAGATAAACTCCGTTCACGGCGTGAAAAACGACCCCTCGCTTTCTGCACCATTCTACAGCTTCATCGAGCAGACGGCCTTCCCGTACACTCCAAAGCATCAGCTGATGCCCATCCGACATAAGGCGTTTCAGAGTATCTGTGGCAAACGGACGCTCCTTACCAATAGCTGGATAACAATGTTCAACAATGGTACCGTCAAAATCAACTGCGATAATCATGACAAAACGTTTAGGGTTATGTATGGCATATGACAAAAAAGAGGCAAAAAAGCCCCCATGCGGAAAGAATTCCAGATTTAGTTTTCCTTCATAGGATTCAAACATTCGCATTCCTTCAGCCATTCGCTGCTGGCAGCATCGGAGGGCATACGCCAGTCACCACGAGGTGAAAGCGAACAACTTCCAACCTTCGGCCCGTCAGGGAGGCATGAGCGTTTGAACTGTTGGGCAAAGAAGCGACGGAAAAATACGGTGAGCCATTTATGAATGGTGATGTCGTTGTATGCCTGACAGCCATGATGTCCGTCAAATGCCTGGCAGGCAAGACGAAATATCTTGCCCGGGCGAAAGCCGAAACGCAGGACATAGTAGAGGAAGAAATCGTGGAGTTCATAAGGCCCTACAAGGTCTTCCGTCTTTTGTACGATGCTGCCGTCGCTGTCTGCAGGGATGAGTTCCGGACTGATAGGTGTGTCGATAATGTCAAGCAGCGTCGTGCGGCTTGTTTCGTCAGCAACATTTATTGCCACCCATTTCACAAGATGTTTCACAAGAGTTTTTGGAATGGATGAGTTTACCGCATACATCGACATATGATCACCGTTGTAGGTAGCCCATCCCAGTGCCAGTTCCGAGAGGTCGCCGGTACCGACCACGAAACCTCCGGTCTGGTTGGCAATGTCCATAAGTATCTGCGTACGTTCGCGTGCCTGGCTGTTTTCGTATGTCACATCGTGAATTTGGGGATTGTGCTCTATGTCCCGGAAATGTATGTTTACGGCTTCGGCTATGTTTACTTCGCGCACGGTAATGCCAAGCGAGTGCATCAGTGTCATCGCATTGTTATAGGTCCGGTCGGTAGTCCCGAATCCCGGCATGGTGACACCGACAATTCCACGGCGGTTCAGACCCAAACGGTCGAAGGCATTGACACAGACGAGGAGTGCGAGAGTGGAGTCCAGACCTCCGCTTATTCCAAGGACAACACTGCGAGCCCCTGTGTGGGCAATACGCGTGGCCAAGCCCTGACTTTGTATGCAGAGTATCTCCTCGCACCGTTCATCCAGTTCTTCTCCTTCGGGCACAAACGGCCTGGGGGTAATGTCGCGATGCATGTCCGTATCCTCATGGAGGGAGGGGGTTGAATCGACAAGAATGCATTGCCTGCCTCCGAAACACGGTGCAAAGACCTCTGTACTTTTCGAAAATGTGGTATTCTTCCGGCGTTCTGCACGCAGACGCTCCACATCTATTTCTGAAACCAGCATCTGTGGTTCAAGCGAAAATCTGAGGCTTTCTGCAAGTATCTTGCCGTTTTCGGCCACAATGGCCTTCCCGCCGTATACCACGTCCTGTGTGCTTTCGCCATATCCGGCAGAAGCGTACACGTATCCACTGATGCTTCGGGCACTTTGCCCGCTTACCAGCGAACGCAGGTAGGCATGCTTGCCGACGATGTCGTTCGATGCCGAAAGGTTGAAAATGATGTCTGCACCTCCCAACGCCAGCAACGAACTCGGGGGAATGGGGGCCCAGAGGTCCTCACAAAGTTCAATGCCGAATTTCACCTCGCCAACTTCAAACAGCAAATCAGCCGCAATGGGTACGTTCTGACCACAAAATCTTGTAGCGCTATGTTCCGGAACTGCCGTCGACGAGCTGAACCAACGCATTTCATAGAACTCATTGTAGTTCGGAAGATACGTCTTGGGAACTATGCCGTGTACCTTACCCTTTTGTATAACTGCGGCGCAATTAAGCAACGCACCTCCAAAGCGGAAAGGGATGCCCACTATGGTCGTAAGGTTTAGATTACGGCTGAACTCAATGAGCTTCAGCATCGCCGTTTCCGCCTGCTCAAGGAGAAGTTGCTGGCCGAAGAGGTCCTGGCAGGTATAGCCGGTCAGCGACAATTCGGGACAACAGAGTATCTCCACACCTTGCCCTTCGGCTCGAGCCATGGCGTTCTCTATCTCGCTGGTATTGAAAGCAACATCAGCCACCTTCACGCGGGGGGTGGTTGCAGCAATTCTAATCAGTCCATCTATCATTGTATTCTTTTTTCAGTGTCTTTATTTATGATGCGATATCCTTCATCGTTGTGCGCTATTGGGATGTGCAGGCAGTGATGTGGAGTAGAGGAAAAAGGAGTAGAGGACAAATTGAAGGGAAATACGGAGGCAAGGCATCACCTGACCTCTTTTACATCCCCCTCCTATAGAGCATCATGGTAGAAGGTGTCTTTTCCAGTTTGCGGCCCGCTACCTTACGGATGCAGTTTCCCCCTGTAGCCTCGTAACGAAAGGTAGAATCGTTCAATGCCGTAAATAAGACATCCTGGGAATCCGACCCAATGTCATTGCTGAAACGTAACCGCACCTGATTGCCGTGCGTCTGATGGCTTACAAGCATCCACACTCCATAGACATGGTTGTTCGTCTTGCCATCGAGATATCCATGGGTAAGACCGAGAAACGACATACCCGGGATTTCCACCGTTTCCTCATCAAGGTCGAGGTGGAGGCGAAAACCTGTATCGTCATTGCAGAATACGCCTTTAAATACCGATTCGCCCTGTGCCACGGCAGATAAAAGAAAACACACAAAGGAAAGCAAGATGCGGAAAAACATAACGCTAAACGGGTTAGGATAATTATATTCAGGCCTATAACACAGAATATTCAGGCCTATAATACAGAGGGATGAGTAGTCACTGCAAGCCCTCTACGAACTACCATGCAATAATGGTAGTGGCTGAGCATGGGTAGGGGAGTAGAAAAAGGGAAGAAGGTGGGGTTATGATACGTCCATACACACGTACCCCGGCAACAACAAGAAGAACATCACTCCTCTTCATCAGAAGTACGGAGAATCATCGTGGTGGCACCAATGGTGATGACCGCCCCATCCTCAATGCTGACGCGGTCTTTGGGTTTCAGTATTTCGTTCTTCAAGAAGGTTCCCGTGCCGGATGGTCCGTCGCTAAGCATGAAATGCGGGTTCCCGTTCCCGTCCACGGTGACGTCAATACGGCAATGCGTGGTGTCGACGCTTGGGTCGACAGTCCTTATTGCAGCATTGGCGCTGGTTCCGCGCACGAAACGGCCAATGCGGTTTTCTCCTTTATGGAGCATTATCTTCTGACGGAAATGAAAGGCGTTTTCAATGACGGACAGATAGCCGTAAGCCTTTTCCGCTTCCGCTTCGTCTTCTTCTCGGTATCCGGAACAGGAATCCGGAATGGTGGATTGCGGGTTGCCGTCCTTCAGCCGTCCGGCGGACTGTGTTTTTTTTGTCACCCTGAGTCTGAACCGTTTCCGGCATTCCGGGCATTCGAACACAAGGACGTTCCCGCTGGTATAGTTGCTGTCGTCAAAGACAATGGGATTGTCACATTTCGGGCATCTTATCCTTTTCATTTGATGCTGTTTGCTGTTTTTGTGATGATGGAAGTACGGAGGTCTTTATGTGTGTACCGCACGGGGTGTCCCCGCCGTCACTGCGGCAGTTCCATCACCCATGCCTCTGCAAAGATGCGGTCCTTTGTCCGCATCGTCCTGAGCGCCTTCCAGGCTTCGTTTTTGGTGGTGAAAGCGCCGTAGACGACCCGTGTCATTTTGCCATGCCTTACTTCCCTGGCGCTTCCGTCGCCAAAATCCTTCATGGATTCCACCAATCCTGCAGCACCCTGATGGCTGACGGCACTGGCAAGCACGATGGTGAACGGCAGTGCGTTGTAGGTGCTACCGGAGGGTGGCAGAGCCTCTTGGGGGCGTACCGTCTCTGTCACCTTTGCAGGCATTGCCGCCATCTTGCCGGCGGAGGCAGTGACGGGAGCCTGTGGAGCGTGGGTGGAATGCTGCGATGTGCCGACAGCGTCCTTTCCTCCATTTTCAATGTCCTCACCGACTGTTGTCTGCAGTAGGGCAGCCGTCTGACGGAAAATCCCTGCCTCGGAGGTTTCCTGTCCGACAGCCGTACCCAATGGGATGCGGATGAAATAGAGGAGCACAAGCACAGCGACAACCGCGGCATAGCGCAGAAATGCCATGGGTATCCGTAGCGTGATGGCTTCGGCAGGCAGTGTGTGCGACTCCGTATCGCAGGTCCGGCTGTCACGGGCTATGTTGGCGGCATATACGCTGTCGAGTCCGTAATGGCGGGGCGAGAGGATACCGCAGGGAAGAGGAGTGAATTCATAGGCTCCTCCCGCCACATTCCGTAGCGTTCCTACACCGTTAAGGGCAAGGCTACCCGCAGCGCCGAGCTCGCGACGGAATTTCTCCACCTCGCGTTCAAGGATGTACAGTGCCTCGGCGTACGTCACGTCCTGATCGTACGAGATGCACTGTACAAGCAGACCGTCGTTCATAGTCAAACGTGAATTGAACGACACGTTGCGGTAAGGCGGCAGGAACACACCTTCCCTGACAATATATGATGCGGGCATATCCTGTGCTACAAAGCCCCCCAGACCGGGGACAATGACGCAATCGTGATGCAGCAACAGGTGCTCTATGTATGTGGCAATGTCTTTCATGGCTGCAAATATACGCTTTCTCCGCCAATAAACAAACCTTTTGGGCGAAAAAGTCAAAAAGAAAATCATCCGCCGCCGTCCCCATGGTTTTTCCTCTCCCCTTTGGAATCCCTGCCTGCGTCCTGCTCCTCTTCCATCCCGATGTTCCCAACGTTCCCTCCCTAACGACAGCATGATGCCCCCGGTGCGCGAAACGGATGTGCCTTTTGTTTCCGGTGTTTGTTCTTGCTGGGTCCTTATTCGTAAATACCGGATATTGGCGTATCCTTTGTCGCTCTCGAATTGCAGAATTGGCGCGAAGGCCTGAAATATTCCCGTTTCCGGAAATCAAAAACATCGGACTTCTTTGACATAAAGTTCCGATGTTTTGCCTCAAAAGTACGGAGGTTTTATGCAAAGAAGTCCGATGTTTCTGTTCTTCCGAAAATCCTCTCCCTCCCCCCCCAAAAAAAAAGTTTTGGTTCTGCGTCAATTTGGGTGATAATTCCAGTCCCATTTCATGT
>SAMEA3663097__coassemble_953_pt1 | contig 11411 bp, 6 predicted proteins | sample SAMEA3663097__metabat2_low_PE_001 | metagenome-assembled genome bin SAMEA3663097 (sample SAMEA3663097) | pig gut metagenome | biome: pig gut; feature: pig-associated habitat; material: faeces | place: France | collected 2012 | reverse complement strand
ATGCGCGTGTTCGCAGGACAGAAATCTACTGCGCGATAGCTCGAAAACTGTCTCATCCGACGCCAAACCGAGTGCCATCAAACTTGTTTGAATGGCCGAGGTGCGAAGGAGGAAGACTTGTCAAGCTAATTTATAGAACATCCCTGAAGAAAATTCAGGCAGACGTACACGAAAGCGGCCACACCGAAAAAACATCCTCCGACTCCCTTCTTTGACCTCACCACATACCCACAACCACCATATGAACTCTCCTTACGCTATCTGCATCGGACGCCAGCTCGGTAGCGGCGGCAGACAAATCGGACACATCCTTGCCCAACAGTTGGGCATCGCATACTACGACAAGGAAATCCTCTCCATCGCCGCCGAAGAAAGCGGACTGGGACGAGGGGTGTTTGAAAGGAACGACGAACGGAAAGGTTTTCTCCACACATTCCTCGGAGCCGTACAGCCGTTCTTCGGGGGCGGTGACTTCTATGCCAACCAGCTCTCAGAAGAGAACCTTTTCACCCTGCAGAGCGGCGTCATCAAGAAGGTGGCGAACGAACGCTCCGGCATCTTCATCGGACGGGTGGCGGACTATATCCTCCGCGACCACCCACGCATGGCAAGTGTCTTCATCGCCGCAAATACCGACGACCGTGTTCACCGCATTATGGAAACGGAAAAGGTGGATATGAAGACCGCAATCCGGAAGGTGGAAGACGGCGACAGCCAACGTGCTAACTACTACAACTTCTACTCATCAGGAACATGGGGAAACGCCGACAACTATGACCTCTGCATCAATTCGTCGGTGCTTGGCATCAACAAGACGGCCGAAATCATACGCGACTTCGTCGTCCAGAAACTGCACATCGAACTGCCGCAAGAAACCATCTCTCCCACACCGGAGGTATTCTGAACCACCGGACAGGATGTGGAAAGAGCGAGGAGGCTGCCAACCCCCACCTGCGCCTTAACGGTCATAGATTCCGCACCATATACACATGATCCGCAATGTCAACGACCTGTGACATTGCGGATCTTTTTCGTCTTTTTTGCTGTATATACATGCAAAGGAAAGCCCTCGTTGCACTCATCCATGAAGGCGAAGGAAGGCCTGAGGAAGGTATTCCACCAGATCGGAAGCAATGAGACTATGCCGTCCGAGGCGCGATGCCGCAGCATCACCGGCAAGGGCGTGGAGCGAAACACCCATGCAGGCCGCCTCGAAGGAAGGATATCCCTGTGCCAGCAGTCCGAGTATCACACCCATCAGCACATCACCGCTACCGGCAGTCGCCATACCGTCGTTGCCCCACGGACAGCGGGCACACCGGCCGTCGGCCGAGAAAAGGCGCGTCCCTGCCCCCTTCATGACCACAGTCACCCGCTGCCGTGCAGCCATTTCAGCCACAATCCGGCAGCAGTCTTCCTCATCTTTCAACAGGTTTTCCAACGGAAGGCGGAGCAAACGGGCAAGTTCTCCAAAGTGGGGCGTGAGTATAGAACCTTCCGGAAGCAAATCCCATAACTCGGAATGCTGCGACAGGATGTTCAGCGCATCGGCATCGAGCAGCAAAGGCATCGTCGGCCTTTGCCTGCACAGCTGCAACTGACGGGCAAGAGCCTGGCAAGTGGAGGGATGAAGACCCAAGCCCGGACCGACGGCCAGCGCACGATAGGACTCCAAAGGAACGGCCTCCGAAAAACACGGACTGCCGGCGACATCGTGATGGACAATGGCTTCGGGCACAGAAATCTGAACGATATCGTTGTTCGCACGGGGAATGTGCATCGTCAGTTTCCCCACTCCCGAACGCAGACAAGCCCTTCCGGCAAGTACCGAAGCACCGGCCATACCCCAACTGCCGGCAATGAGCAATGCATGGCCGAACGTCGACTTGTTTCCTTCCGGATTACGAGGACGCAGCATACGGCCTACAGCGGCTATATCCAAATCAAATTCTGGCATAATCTACAGTGTTTCTGTTGAAATGACGCTCATAACAAAGCACAAATTCATCATATTCGAGATGCAAAAATACGGGGAAAAAGACGGATATACCGCAAAAACCCTCAGAAAACACTGAGTATTCAAGAAAAAACTCGTAATTTTGCAGTGGGAGGATAGTGTTTCATCGTGTATGAAACCACACGAACCCTGCCATAAAAGGCACCGTTTCACCGACGTCACCTCTCCCCTGCATACTACTGGGAAGTCACAGCTATGCGATGCCCAACGCACCGGTACCCTTCCCCTCCGGCCGTCCACAACGACACAAAGTACCTACACACATACAAATGAAGAAAGTCCTGTTCATCACCCAAGAGATCATTCCTTACGTAAAATCCTCGCAGATGGCCATCGCCGGCCGCGAGATTCCCCAAGGCGTACAGGAAAACGGATTTGAAATCCGCACCTTTATGCCCCGCTGGGGAAACATTAACGAACGCCGTAACCAGCTGCATGAGGTCATCCGTCTCTCAGGACTGAACATCATCGTCGACGATTCGGACCATCCGCTCATCATCAAAGTGGCAAGCATTCAGCCCGCACGCATGCAGGTATACTTCATCGACAACGACGACTACTTCTACAAGCGGCAGATGCTTAACGACGAAAACGGTAATGAGTATGCAGACAACACCGAACGCGCAGTCTTCTATGCACGCGGCGTACTCGAAACGGTAAAGAAACTGCGCTGGACTCCCGACATCATTCACTGCCACGGATGGATTTCAAGCATCGTCCCGCTTTTCCTTAAAGAGGCCTATCAGGACGAACCGACTTTCCAGAATGCCAAAATCATCTTCTCGGCTTACGACGAAATGCCGCAGATTACTCCCGCTGAAAACTTTCCCAGGGCCATCGCATTCCGCAATGTCAATCTGAAAAAGATTGCAGAAAAGGGCATCGACCTCAGCAAACCCGAGTCGCTCGGACAGCTGGCAGCGGCATACGCCGACGGCATCATCTTCTCCACGCAAAACGAAGAGCTTCAGCACTTCGCCGAGAATAACGGAAAGGAATTCATACACTGCGAAGGAAACAAGGAGAACGTGCCGAACATCATCGACTTCTACAATAAGGTCTGCGGAGAATGATACGGGCATGCCCCACACCTACAACGCAAGCCAAACTGACACACAACGCCGCCAACACGGCATCTCACGCACATTTGCTGCCACGCACCAACCACTGCAGGGAAAGCAATAGCGGAAAACACCGGGACTTCCTCCAAACCTACGCAAATAAAACGGCTAAGGGAAAGACCGGAACCACACCAGAAACAATCGCAATGAAAACCAGAACTTCCATCATCGCAGCGCTTTCTACAGCATTCGCCTTTTGCGCTTGCGACGACGATTTGTCAGGCATCGGCACGGGAATGATGCCGGAGCAGGACTCCCTCTCCACATATTACGAAGCATACCCCATCATCTCACGTACCGTCAAGACCGGACGGGTGGTAGCACGCACAAACAGTTGCTTCATCGGCTGCCTCACAGACCCTGAAACACAGGCCACCACCTCAAGCAGCTTCCTTGCACAGTTCCACTTGCAGGAAGACTACACCCTGCCCGACATCGAAAAAATCGTAAAGGACGAAGATGGAAACGTCAAAGCCGACTCCTGCGTGCTACGTATCTTCCACGACAAGTTCTACGGCGACTCGCTCACAACCATGAAGCTGACCGTCACCGACCTTGACCTTAACAACGTCATGGAAGAAAACGAAACATACTATACCGACATTGACCCGAAACAGTATCTGAACCCCACACCAAAGGTAAAGAGAACCCTCACCTATTCCGTCATTGACCGCAACCTGCCCATCACTTCCACCAGCCTCGAAAGCGGAAACTACCGGTCCATCCCCGTACACATCGGAAAAGAATACGGCACATACATTCTGAAGAACTACTACGAACACCCTGAATACTTCAGGAATTCATACACCTTCAACCACAATGTTTGCCCCGGATTCTACGTAGAACATACAGGAGGTATCGGTTCTCTCATCAACTCCGACGTAAGCGTTTTGGATGTCTATTTCAAATACGCCGACACGGATTCTACCACCGCCAACGCATGGATGCGACTCGGTGCTACACAAGAGGTGATTCAGAACACCCGTTACGACCACGACATTCCCGAAGAGATGCTGCTCACCGACGCAGAGCATCCTTACACCTACGTCAAGTCACCCGCCGGACTGCATACGGAAATCGACCTGCCCGTCAAGGAGATGCTCGCCGGAGAACATCGCAACGATACCATCAACTGCATTAGGCTCTCGCTCAAACGCTACAACAACAGCAAGCAGGATCACGCCAATCTGAAACAGCCGGAAACGCTCCTCCTCATCGGCAAAGGAAAAGCCGAGGAGTTCTTTAACGAAAACAAACTTCCGGACAACGAAACATGTTTCATGGCTACCTACAACAAGGATTATAACGCATACACCTTCAGCAACATCGCACCGCTTGTGGCTTACCTAAGAAAACAACGCGACAATGAAGCTGGGGTGACAGCGCAGGACACCGAGGAAACCAAGGAACAAAAACGACGGGAATGGGAAGCCAAGAACCCAGATTGGCAAACCTTCGAACTCCGACCCGTAAAGGCATACTATAACGAAACCACCAACTATTACGGGCAGACCGTACGCACATTGATTGGGCTGCAGAACGACTACAACCTGACAAGCGTGAAACTGGAAGGAAGTCCCGCTGGAGAAGTGAAAATCAACGTCATCTACAGCAACTTCAAACGATAAGATACATAGCGGAAGAAACGTGACACAGCAACGGGAAATGGCAATTCCTTGTTCGTATTGCTGAAAACGGCAATAACGCCACAGGCTACCACAACATACTACACCGCCCTTTGGAGACAATCAACGACACGATTTTCACCAAAGGGCGGAATTCTTGGAACACCATGAAATACCTGCAAAAACCTATGTTTGCCAAATATCCAATATGGTCTAAGTTGTCGTGAGAATACCAGGAGCAGGCTGACCGAAGGTCGACGTACAAAAATGGACACCCGCAGGGACGTGTGTTTCCAAATGCATTTACCCCATGTGTTGTGGTAAGTGATTCAAAGGCAACACATCAAACCCATTCTCCTCGACTAAATCAGCAATATCCGTATTCCATGCTTTCCACCTTGTCGGAAAACAAAAACATCGGACTTCTTTGATGCAAACATCCGTACTTTCGATGCATAACATCCGTACTTCGCCCAAAGAAGTCCGATGTTTTGCAACTCCCGGACCGTTGTATCTCTCCTCTCCGAAAAAAGTTTTTTGAAAAAAACTGCATTTCCTACACCCATACCTCAAACATCCAGTTTTTACAGGCAGTTTCGGGTGTAGGATTGGGTGTAGGATTGTTTTCTTCGGGTGTAGGATAGCTCATTTCCCGTACAAAACTGCACCAAAAAGGCGGCAATATTGATATGGTTTCTTACCGAAAGCATAAAGAAACTGCACGATTCAAACCAGTTTTATGCAGGACATAAGAAATCTGCACAAGGGGGCATATCCGATGGCGTTGTTCTGTCTGAACGGCTAATCGAGACCACCCCGTTTCCTAAAAACCGGGCAATAAAAAGGATGCACAGTTGCATAGGGGTATCAATGTAAAGCCCTCCCTGTTCGGACACCCAAAGATATTTGGCAAACACAGTTTTTTACAAGTGTGCCAAACCATGCCTAATCCCGAAAATGCCAGGCCACTGCACAGACATGCAAAACCCAAAACTTATTCACAAGACACAACTTAATAATATACATATGCAAGCCATGCTCTTTGCCGCAGGTCTCGGAACACGACTGCGACCGCTCACAGACCACACCCCCAAAGCCCTGGTACGCGTTGGGGGACAACCATTGATTGACATCGTCATCAACCGTCTGAAGCACAACGGTTGCCACCATATCGTAATCAATGTACACCACTTCGCACAACAGGTCATTGACCATGTAGCAGACAATGACTGGGGAATTCGTGTGGAAATCAGTGACGAAAGCCAGCAATTGCTCGACACCGGAGGCGGACTGAAGAAGGCCCTCCCAATGTTTGCTGCCGACTCACCCGTGCTCATCCACAACGTTGACATCATCAGCAACGCCGACCTTCGGGCTTTCTATTCCGAAAACACCGGCAACGCAGCCACACTGCTCGTCAGCGAAAGACAGACACAACGTTACCTGCTCTTCGACCAGCACATGAAACTTGTCGGATGGACAAACATATCCACAGGAGAAGTCCGTACCCCATACCCCGAACTTGATGTCACCAAATGCCACAAACTGGCCTTTTCGGGCATACACCTTATACGTCCGGACATCGTAGCACCGCTTATGGAACAGTGGCCCGACAAGTTTCCCATCATGGACTTCTATCTGCAAAACTGCCACAGAATCGAAATAAAAGGCGTGATGGCCGACAATCTGAAACTCCTGGACGTTGGCAAGCAACAGACACTCGAGGCAGCAGAAAGATTCATAAAGGAACTCAATTGACTTTGCAACGTAAAGAAACGGAAAACCGCCTTGTTTTTACTACTTCTGCAAACTTCAACACACAAAACACAAGGAATCACATTGAAAAAACGGTGATTTTTCTGTGCAAAACTTGCAGCATCGCATAATCAGGCGTAACTTTGCATCGCAATTGCGGAAATAGCTCAGTTGGTAGAGCACAACCTTGCCAAGGTTGGGGTCGCGAGTTCGAGTCTCGTTTTCCGCTCCAGAAACGGAAGTCTTCCACATACTTGCCCAGGTGGCGGAATGGTAGACGCGCTCGTTTCAGGTGCGAGTGCTTAACGGCGTGCAGGTTCGAGTCCTGTTCTGGGCACACACTTCGAAAAAGACTTCCGTTACAACATCACAAGTTCGACCATAGTGATTGGATTGACAATTAAAAGGCCGTCACTGACACCCCCTCTGACATAGCCTTATGGGAGAACAGACAAGAAAATGGAGAGGTGGCGGAATTGGTAGACGCGCTACTTTGAGGGGGTAGTGTCAATTGCGACGTGGGAGTTCGAGTCTCCTCCTCTTCACTTTTCTTGCGGAAATAGCTCAGTTGGTAGAGCACAACCTTGCCAAGGTTGGGGTCGCGAGTTCGAGTCTCGTTTTCCGCTCCATTGACGACGGGTACCCATTTTTGAGGCTACTCGTCTTTTTTTTCATTTTACACGTTTGTCCAAACGCTTTCATCCCAAGCATCCGCCTTTATGGGCCGGATGCAGAAAACAAAGCCATAAAAAGAACGCCAGTTTTAACCTTGATTTTCCAGAAAGATTTTATCAGAATCCATAGCCAACTGTTGAACAGTTTTCCAAGGAACAACTTTCATCATGCGGATTCCTTAACTGAAAGAAACGGACAGAACCCTTAAATAAACACACTAATTTATTACGGTCATACGTTGCGATGACCAACAATTCACCAATTCCTCTTTCACCATGAACATCTACGTCAGATATTTTGACCATGAGGCACTCTTCCGCACCGCAGAGGAAGTTGTGGAATTCCTCAGAAATCTTAACGATTTCGAAATGACACCGGAAATCGAAAATGCCGTATTCGAATATGGCAGAGGCAACATGCCCTATGCCAGACGATGCCATGTACGCCCTGGAACCTACTTCCTGCTGATCAAGAACACCGCAGAAACGCTCGAAGAATTCAAAGCAAACAGGAGACCTGCCGAAACTCCGACTTACACAGACAAGAGAGGGAAGGAAATCCGAGCGGAACAACTTGAAGAGGAAAAGGAAGGATGGTACAAATGTTCGATAAAGTTCAAGCGCGTGGTTCTCATCCCCGGCACCGACAAGAACCATTACCAAGACACCATTTTCTCGGCCTATGTTCACGGCCGCTCCGGAATTGACTGCTACAACCGCGTCATCAAGCACCTGCACAACCGTCAGGACATCGACCCCCGCAGCCAGTTCCCCTCACCAAAAGGCGCCAATTACAAATTTGAATACGTCAGCGAAGAGACTCCGGTTGAAAAGGCATAAATGATGCTTTCAGAAGAGACAAGGCCCAACGGACAACGCATCGATACGGATTTTTCCATACAATTCTGACTTTTCTGCAGAATATCCCATACAGAACACCTACCCATTCCCTATCGGAAAAAGCCAGCACATGCAATTCAGGACGGCATATCCCTTCCGAAAAAACGAACGAATTTATACACTTTGACGGCATTATCCTATTTCAATTGCAGGATAATGCCGTCTGTCTTTTAGGCGAAGGCAACGCAGAAACATGCTTGATTTTGCTTTTTTTAGTTTCCAAACCAATCACATACAACCCCATTTTTGAGAAAATTCACCACAAAACAACTAAAAAAGCAAGGAAAAGTTTTGCTGGTTCTACATTTCGCCGTAACTTTGCACTCGCAATCCGAAACCAAGACGTTGGCACAATCAAAACCAACCCATTGAGAAGGATAGCAAAACGCCTGAATGCTTGGCCCCCTAAGCAGAGAATTCTGAACAAGGCGTAACAATAATGGAGAGGTGGCGGAATTGGTAGACGCGCTACTTTGAGGGGGTAGTGTCAATTGCGACGTGGGAGTTCGAGTCTCCTCCTCTTCACACAAACAAACACAACAAACCAAATCCCTCTGCGGAAATAGCTCAGTTGGTAGAGCACAACCTTGCCAAGGTTGGGGTCGCGAGTTCGAGTCTCGTTTTCCGCTCCTAAACACATGAAGGAACCGAATTTCGGTTCCTTCTTTTTTTTGTATCCGAACGGAACCACTTTCTTCATTGCATTCCGACACCTGGAATCCCCCAAAACACACACTCTCTTACCCCTCCAAACCATACGTACAAAGCGGCTTATCAGGCTTTCGTTATGCACAGACAGGCATCGTCAGCACAACGAAAGAGACCCGAAAGTGTTGAAATCAATACATTTCAAAGGTACTCCCAACTCAAACATCCGATAAAGGAATGCAGAAAGTCGAAAAAAGAATAGTGAATTCTTTATTTTTTTTCAGATAGTTTGTAAATTTGGCGTGCAATTTCCGGTCCTTAAGTCTGTATTTTGCCTGCCACAAAGCGAAAATCTTCCACCAAACGGTTGCAGGAATCCCGCTCTTCTTCTTGCCCTCAGACAGGAATCTCAATGGGAATCAGAGTAAAGCCTGTAAAAGTTATGGAGCTCGCTTTGAGGTGCGACAAAAAAAATACCGGCAAGCATTTGTTACACTGCAGCAGATTGCCGAAACATTCTGCCGCAAAAGCCCATACAAACTTTTTTTATGGTCATTACATTCCGCATCAATTATCATACCCAGTGGGGCGAAACCATTGGGGTGGAAATCCTCAACACAAACGAAACTGTCATCCTTTCCACCGCCGACGGCGAACTATGGGAAGGAAGTCATCAGATTACAGACAATGTCAAAGGAGCCCTTAAATACCGTTTCTGCGTCTTTGTCGATGACGAACGCACCCGTGTAGAACGCGGCAACTGCCAGCATGTCCTCACCCTTCCCGAGGACACCAACGCCAAAAGCATACTGCTGGTGAACGATGCCTGGCGCGATCTTCCCGCCTGCAATTACCTCTTCTCCTCAGCCTTCAGCGGCGATTTCCAGGTTGACGGGGCTTCTACACCGGAAGCTCCTTCGCCATTGAGCAGCATCACGCTCCGTGTGCTCAGTCCCTGCCTCCATCAGAAAGGGCTGAAACTGGGAATCGTGGGCGGAAGCGAAAGCCTTGGAGAATGGAAAAAGCCACTCGTTTTTACGGAGATCCTTCCCAACCAGTGGGAACTTACCCTTGACCTCTACCAACTTGAGGGAAACAGCGAATACAAATTCGTGGCTGTCGACACCCGCAAGTGTACCATCGTGGAATGGGAGGAAGGCGAAAACCGTCGCCTTTATGTCCCCCAACTCGACCAACACATCCACTACTTTACTCCCGAACGCGAACTATATCTGCCCTCTACGTTGCAGAAGATTGCCGGCACTGCTGTGCCCGTATTCTCGCTCCGTACCGAAGGCAGCCAGGGTGTCGGCGACTTCGGCGACCTGAAGAAAATGATTGACTGGGCCGTAAAGACCGGTCAGCGCGCCCTGCAGATTCTGCCCATCAACGACACCACCATGACGGGAAGTTGGATAGACTCCTACCCCTACAAGGCCATCTCTATCTATGCCTTCCACCCTATGTTCGTCGATCTGCGCCAGGTAGGCCCTCTTTCCGACTCCACCAAGGAGCAAAAATACCAGAAAACCTTCCGCCAGCTTAACGCATTGACCGAGATTGACTACGAAAGTGTGAACAAGGCCAAGCGTGACTATCTCCGCCTCGCCTTCCGCGAAAAAGGCGAAGAGATGATGCAGAGCAAGGAGTACAAGGACTTTTACCGGAAAAACGAAGACTGGCTGATTCCCTATGCTGCTTTCAGTGTTCTGCGCGACAAATACAACACAGCAGACTTCAACACATGGCCCGAACTGTCCACTTATAACGCCGATGAAGTCCGTAAGTTCTGTACATCCGGCGGCGAAGGCCATCAGGGTTTTGCCTATTATTGCTATATCCAGTACCTTCTCCACCGGCAACTGCTCGATGCCAGCCAATATGCCCGCGAAAACGGCGTCATCCTTAAAGGTGACATTCCCATTGGCGTGAGCCGACACAGCGTGGAAGCCTGGTACGAACCCTATTACTTCAACATGAACGGACAGGCCGGCGCACCACCCGATGCCTTCTCCACCACCGGACAGAACTGGGGATTCCCCACCTACAACTGGGATGTCATGCGCCAGGACGGCTACCTATGGTGGAAACGCCGCTTCGCCAAGATGGCGGAATATTTCACGGCCTACCGCATCGACCACATCCTCGGATTCTTCCGCATTTGGGAAATTCCCATCCACAGCGTCCAGGGCATACTCGGACAGTTCTCCCCTTCCCTACCGATGACGAAGGACGAAATCGAGAGCTACGGCCTGAAGTTTGACAAGTATTTCATGACGCGGCCGTTTATCAACGACGAAATCCTGGCCCGTGTCTTCGGCGGCGATGCCGACTATGTGCGCACCACGTTCCTCCAGCACAGCCACTACGACGTGTGGAGTCTGCGTCCGGAATACGCCACACAGCGCGATGTCCTCAACTGGTTCAACCGCGAAGGCGGCCGTAAGCACAATGCCGAATACATCCGCGACGGACTCTACACCCTTATCGACAACGTCCTTTTCGTCCCCGACAACAAGGAGAGCGACAAGTATCATCCGCGCATTACGGCCTTCGAAAGCCTCATCTTCGAACGCCTCAACGCCAACGAGCGCCAGAACTTCATGCGTCTCTACAACCACTACTACTATGAGCGCCACAACCAATTCTGGTACAAGACCGCCATGGAAAA